>Ga0307981_1001930_pt1 | contig 17653 bp, 13 predicted proteins | sample OrgLakmetagen987_FD_201849 | JGI IMG/M metagenome (GOLD analysis project Ga0307981, IMG submission 201849) | Saline water microbial communities from Organic Lake, Antarctica - #987 | ecosystem: Environmental > Aquatic > Non-marine Saline and Alkaline > Saline | place: Antarctica: Organic Lake... | reverse complement strand
AAGGACTTTTATAGTTAATATCTGGGGCCGCCATTCTTTGGCGGCCCCATTTTTTTGTGAGAGGGTAAAACTCCGTCCCAGTGCTGCTGTACCGTAAATTCGAAGCAAGCACAGCTCTTGAACTTAGTCTCATTGGTTATGCGAGACTGAGCCATGGTCAGACAGAGCGGCGGCAAAGTTTAATTTGAAGTTTGATCGCCTGTGAGGATAGCATTCCGCGCTCAAGAGGTTAGAGCGACGATCCAACGTGCAACATAGCGATCCGGTTACGTCCGGGCGGATGAACTCTCGGCTCGCCTTAAAGCAGCAAAAGGAGGTGCCTTTTGTTATCTCGCGACGAAAGTATTTTTGTACTCATGATAGGTCACCCGATCCTAATTCTACCGAAGCCTGTCGTGGTGAACCCGCATTTCATTCGTCAATCGTCTATCGCATCCTGAAGCGGTCAATCTGGAGCGGAACCACCGTTGAGGCTTCGTCTTGCAACATGGACTACCACCGAGTGCTTCCCGTTGCCGGAAATTATTTCTTCATCACAACAGGCACTGCCGAGTATCGCCTAGTCTGGCGGGGCGTCATCTACCGGGGTCGGCGGGATGAGCGCATCTTGCGGCACTACGGGATTTGGGTTGGCGTCTTCTTCCGGCACATCGGCTGTCTCGGTAACCGTATCGACGTCGAGCGTTTCGCCATCCACGACATTCGAGTTTGATGTATCATCCTGCCCGATGCTCGACCAAGCAAACAGCGCAACAGCGACCACGACAACAGCGGCCAAACCGAGCCAAAGGTATGAGCGCTGCGGTGAGGGATCTGAAGTCCGTCCGGCCGACATGGGTTTATTTGGATCTGCCATTTAACTCTTCCTTTTGGAACGGCCCGTCTTCGGGATTTATAAACCTTATTTATCGTCAGGACGGACCGGCCGCCTATGTTTGCCTTCATTAAGAAAGGAACTAACGAAACGACCATTCGTTCAAGTTTATTTCTAAAAGGAGATCTTTAAGGCAGCGCACTGACGGCTCCGTTCGTTGGGAGCGACGGGACGGTTCAGTTTGAAATTAAATCGGCTCTAGAACCATCGCTAAACATTGTAAGGTTCGTTGATCGCAGCATAGCCCGTACTCTTCCTCTAAATTGATGGTGGAAGTTCCAAGTTCGATCAATCAGCCAGTGGCCGGTTTCCTGCTTGTCCACATGCCGACCACCTTCATCGTCGCGCTCCAGGAACTGGGCTTGTCAGTGACGAAGACAGATGTTCCATGCCGCCTTGCAATCAGGGCGCTTCCTAAGAATGCTCTCCAAGCCTACCCCCTTTTCCTGATCAACAGCCCACGAGGAATAATACGTCTCGCAGTTGATCTTCACAATCAACTCCTCCAAGTACCCTCTCCGGTTCGAGCTGACCTTTTTCTTGCGGATCTCTGCGGCAGACAGCGACTCCAATCTGTTCCACCAAAATGGAACTGTCTTATGGCTGATCTCGGTGCCGTATGCGCTCAGAGGTTCCTTCAAAATTCTTATGCGATGATGGGAAGTGGACACACATTGAAACCGCCCGGTCGACGTTCTCTCGGCTCAGTTTGAAACAGCGGAATGATACGCATTGTGTGATCCACTGCAGCTCAATACGCCCTACCCGCCTCAGCCGCGCTTGTTCTTTCAGTGCCGCCTTTGTCTACATTTCACTTCGGCTTCCAGTGTCCAAAAGTGCCTTCTCAATTCTGCTAGCGCCTTGTTTGAGATCGAGGCCGATCAGCTTCACAATCCGTGCGCTATCCTTGGTTCGAAGCGCTTCAAGGATCAAACGGTGGTTTTTATAACCAGCCATTTCTTTTCTATAACTTTCAAACAGCATGTTACGCGTCGGGCCGATCCGCAGCCAAAGGTTGTTTATGACCTGTCTCAGAACCAGGGAATCGCATGACCGATAAAAATCGAGATGAAATCGTGAATCAAGTATGAGCGCGTCCTGAAATTGCCCCTGCTCGATGAGATGACGCATGTCTTCATTTAGCTGATCTAGTTGGAAGATCGTCTGCTCAGAGATGTTGTTTACGGCCTGCCGGGCTGCCATCGGCTCCAACGCCACGCGCAAGTCTATAACTTCCATGTAATCGCTGGCCGATAGGCGCGGGACGGAATACATTCGTGTGTCTGAGAGCGTTAACCCCCCTTCGTTGGCGAGCCGCGTCATGGCATCGCGCGCAGGAGACAGGCTCGTGTCGTAATGCTTGGCTACCCGCCGTGCAGTAATCTTAGCTCCGGGAAGCCATTCACCAACCATCAATCCTTCACGAAGGGCACCATAGATTTCGTCAGACAGGGTCGCTTTGTCGGGGGCGGAGAATACGCCGGTCAACGCTATCTGATCAATTGCCTTGTCGAGGGCATTGGTGGAATTGTTTTCTGCCAAATTGCGGGTCCTGACCTAGCACGTACTCAAGCTTGATCTACGAAAGAAGATCAGGGTTTGTACCAGTGCAATCTTCAATTGTAGGGCCTGAGACTTGGCATAATCTGTGGTCCCTCTGCAATGATCTTTGTGCGCCTTTCAGGTGCACTAAAGGCCAAATATTCCGCGATACTAAAACTAAGCATGAAAAAATGATATATCATTTTTGTTGTGCTTTGATGTTTATGAGATATCATTATCAAAAATTGGAGAGCGATATGAGAGACGGCAATCCACAGATTTCCTTCCCCAAAGGCGGTGCCTCCTAGCCTGAATTGCAGGTCGCGATGGCCCAGTACTCCGAAAATGACGTGGCATGGCGGGATGGGCGGTCACCACTGTTCGTTTTCAAAAATGACGTCCAGACCGAGGAGATCGGACGCAAGGCTTTCTTTGAGTACTTCAATGAGAACGGGTTGGGGGGGGCGCGCGCCTTTCACGGGATTGGGCGGATGGAGCGTGAGGTGCTGGCCTACGGACTTGATCTGCTGAATGCGCCGGAGACCGGAGCCGGTGTGTTCACACCGGGCGGTAGCGAAAGCATATTCATCGCTATCAAGGCAGCACGCGACGCGTTTCGTGCCCGCGAGGATGCACCCCGATGGGGGCTCAACATCGTGATGCCCGATACGGCCCATGCAGCATTCGACAAGGCAGCACAGGTCATGGATCTTGAGATCAGACGCGCGCCGTTGCGACCTGATATGCGCGTGGATGTAGCCGCACTGGGTGCGTTGATTGACGATCATACCATCCTGATCGCAGGTTCCGCACCATGCTACCCCCACGGGGTCGTTGATCCGATCGAGGCGCTGTCAGATCTGGCAGTCACGCAAGGCGTCTGGCTGCATGTAGACGCCTGTGTGGGCGGCTGGATCCTGCCATTCTTCCGAATGAACGGGCGCGATGTCGGCGCGTTCGACTTTGCTCTGCCGGGGGTAAGGTCCATTTCCGCTGATTTGCACAAATTCGGTTTCTGCCCGAAACCTGCATCAACCGTTTTCTTCCGCCACATCGACGATCAGGAGCGCGCCAAATTCGTGGCGGATGCATGGCCGTCAGGAGTGTTCCGGACGGCCACCTTGGCAGGTACGCGGCCCGCCGGCGCGGTTGCCGGGGCTTGGGCCGTCCTGAACCACCTTGGTCTGGAAGGCTACAAGCTCGCCGCAGACCGGCTTGCCAAGATGACAGACGCCTATGTGTCCGACATCGAAGCGATAGAGGGTCTGACGATGTGGTCAAAACCCGACATGTCCCTGATAAATTTCGGCTCCCACACCCATGACATGGCCCGGGTCGCAGCACAGATGACCGAGCGCGGCTGGCTGACAACTCTGACCCGACGGCCGGTCGGTCTTCATATCATGATGTCCTTGCTGCACGAAGAACCTCGGCAGAAATATATCTCCGACCTCGCAGCCTCGGTGCAGGCCAGCGCGTCCAATGCCAAGACACTTGATGCACAAGCGACAAGCTACGCCGGATAATCCCACCCCTACCCCGTCAACCCTGAAGCATGGAGAAGAAATATGGTATCGACTAAAGAACTTTCCCGCCGTGACCTGATGCAATTGAGTGGCAACTTCGGACTGGCAAGCCTGATGGTATCGCCATTGGCACTGGCTACACCAGCGCTCGCGCAAGACAAGAACGTCGTGCTCAGTCACTTCGCAACAGTCAACCCGCAAAACTATGCAAGGGCTCTTGGATCTTTTGAGGAAGCGCTGTCCGGTATGGCGACGGTCGGCTATCAGGGGGTCAAAACCGGCCCGGACGTTTTGACAGGAATGGCATCAGGGGCGATAGACATCGGAAACCTGGGGTCAAGCCCGATGATCGTCGGAATGGCGCAGGGTCTGCCGATCTCGATGGTATATGTGCACAAAATCATCCGCGAAAGCGAGGCACTGATCGTGCGCGAAGGCGCTGGGATCGCAAGCCTCAGTGATCTTAAGGGAAAAAAAATCGGGACGCCATTCAACACCTCCGTGCATTTCGCCGTTTTGGCCGCGATGGACAGCGTCGGGCTCACGACATCCGACGTGGAGCTCATTAACTTACGCCCTGACGCGATCGCGGCCGCCTGGTCGCAGGGCGCGATTGATGCTGCCTACATCTGGACATCCGTCTTGTCGAAACTGGAAGAAGACGGCGGCGAGATCATCTTCATCACCGGCGATCTGGCCGAACAGGGCGTGCTGCTGCTCGATGGTTTCGTCGTGCGCGACGAGTTCAAAGAGGAAAATCCCGAGCTGGTTCTTGCATGCCTCCAGGAGTTCGCCCGCATTGATGCGCAGTTTGCAAACAATCCAGACGAAGTCGTCGGTACCCTGACCGATTTTCTTCAAATGGACCGCGCCCTGATCCAGCGGTTCATCGACACGACCCACAGCCTGACGCCCGAGCAGCAGGCCACGAAGGAATGGATGGGCGCGCCGGGCGATACAGACACCGGCATCAGGCAGGCGCTTGAGAAACAGGCGCAGTTTATGCTCGACACCAACCAGATCATGCAGATGCCCGATCTGGAAAAGTTCATCGACGCGAGCTTCATCGCCCAGATGGTCCAAAGCTGAAGTACCACCGCCCGCGATTTCGCTGTTGCGGGCGGCATACAAGACTTCGTCAGGAGGCAGCCAATGCAGATCGAACCCTATGACTGTCACACGCGCTGCGGACCAGCGGAGGCAAAACTTTCTATCAATGGTGTCAGCAAAATTTACGGATCGGGGTCGGACAGCGTCCAGGCCCTCATCCCGATGGATCTGATGGTCAAGGAAGGTGATTTCCTATGTATCGTAGGGCCTTCGGGATGTGGCAAAACGACTTTGCTCAATCTGGCGGCCGGATTTGACCGGCCGACGACAGGCACTCTCATGATTGACGGCAAAGAGATTTCCAAACCTGGCGCAGAGCGGGGCGTCGTGTTTCAGCAAGGTGCCCTGTTCAGCTGGATGAGCGTTCTTGAAAACGTCGCCTTCGGGCCGCGTGCCACTGGCCACTCTGCCGCACGGGCGCGGGAACTGGCGATGGACACGCTCAGGATGGTCGGTCTGGACGAGTTTGCGGATAAGTACCCCTATCAGTTGTCGGGAGGAATGCAGCAGCGTGTGGGGATCGCGCGTGCGCTGACAAACGATCCCGAAGTGCTGCTGATGGATGAGCCTTTCGCAGCCCTCGACCAACAGACCCGTGAAGGGCTGCTGGAAGAAATCCGGCAACTCTGGAACCGGACAGGCAAGACCATCCTGTGGATCACCCACTCGATCGAGGAAGCGCTTTTTCTTGCGACACACATCGTTGTCATGTCCCCCCGGCCCGGTCGGGTCTGCGCATCGTTTCGCAGCGATTTCGGCCTCAGCCAGGATCCCTTGATTTCGCTCACGCCGGAATTCGTTGCGGCAAAACGCGAGATTTTCGAGCTGCTCAAAACGCCCTCCGTGCAGGAAGCCGAAGTAACATGACAGAGGTTTATTCTCCAACGCAACTGAAGTCCGCTGCGGCTCCCCAAACCAGTCCTCGCAAGCGCCTGAACGACCGCTGGCTCACCTTCGGCACTTTTGCATTGCTGCTCACGACATGGGCGCTCACGACCGGCATGGGTCCATGGGATCCCATCATCAAGCCGCTGTTCCTACCCTCTCCTGCTTTGGTTGTGCAGGCGTTTTTTCAATTATTGGAGAACGGTTTTCAGGGTAAGACACTGGGGCAACATGTGGGTATCAGCCTCTACCGTTTTTCGGTCGCTTTCTTTTTCTGTATCATTATTGGCGTGCCGGTAGGGCTCATGATGGGTATGAACCGCCGCTTCCGTGCAATCCTCGAACCACCGATACAGGCCATCCGGCCGGTGCCCAAGATAGCGCTGCTGCCCTTGTTCCTGATCTGGTTCGGCATCGGCAATCTGTCCAAGATAATCGTGATCGCAGCACCTGTTTTCCCGCTGATCGCGATCAGCGCAATGCAGGCTGTACAATCAGTGAGCGAGAAAAAGATCCAAGCAGCCCAATCACTTGGCGCTAGCCGCTGGACGGTGTTTTCTCGCATCGTTCTACCGGCAAGCCTGCCCGGTATCTTTACGGGGATCCGTTTGTCGATCTCGATCGCGGTGACGATGCTGGTGGCCGCAGAACTTACCGCAACTTCGGAGGGGATCGCATGGATGGCACTCACCGCAGCAGAATTTCTCGCAACCAACGTCGTAATCGTCGCTGTGTTGATCATGGCGGTTATCGGCTTTGGTCTGGATCGTCTTTTTTGGCTGATCGAAACCCGTATCGTCCACTGGAGCGGGAAAGAATCAGCTTTGGTCACTCAAACGCGGAACCGCCTTAGCTCCTTAGCGATCTCAATTTTTCGGGCTGCTCAGAGGCCGCCCTACCGGGTCAGAAATCGGCACCTCTAAACCTGACTGCCTCGGCCGATTTTGATCTGACGGCGCCAGCGTTTTCCTTTGGCCTCCAGCGGGTCATGAACGGCCAATGCAGCAATGCCTTAATTTCCCATAATCCGTTTGCGGCGTTCTTTCATAAGCACGTCGGCCTCGTGCGTACCATCGTGGAACGAACCGAATAGTTTGTCCCACGGGATTTCAAGCGACCCGTAATTGCACTCAAAATATCGGTGATGCATCTGGTGGTGAAATGTACCCAGAGCCAGCCGTTTTTCATCTTTGACCACCAATCCTTCAAAGCCCGTGTGCGTCGTGGCAGCGGTGAGGGTATAATATTGCAAGTGAAAGAGGATGTGGATGGGATGAGCTGCGACGACCCAATGGATCAAGACAGAACCCAAGAAAATCACATGCTCAATGGGGTGCATCGACAGCCCGGACCATGGCCCGACGTTGATATTGCGGTGATGCAACGCATGTACGTGTTTGTAGAAAAACGGAATATGCAGAAAGCGGTGGATCCAGTAGAAATAGAAGCTTTCCCAAATCGGGATCAGTAAGAACAAGGCAACAAACCAGAACGGATGCGTTGCCCACATAAGCATTGGCGCATATCCATTCGCCAGCGCCCAGAACATCAGCACTTCATAGGCTGTCCAGACTGTAACGCCGCTGGCCAGCGTCCAGAACACGTTGTCCTTAATTTGCCCGCCCAAGGTGAACTGGCGGCCATTTTTCATCAGGGGGCGCGGGTCATAGCGCAGTTCTTTGCCTTGCTTTGTGAAGGTGTAGAAATACAGATGCAGCCCGCCGGCCACTGCGATCATGAGGATCAGATTGCGGATATACATCTCTGCAATCCAGCCGAATGCCAGCGTTTTGGTTTCGTCCAGCGGCGGCTGGAACCAATAGAACGACATGAACGCAATGCCGACAATGATCAGTTTTTCAGTGATCAAAAACCAGGAATTCCAAATCCAGGCGAGCATTTCCAGTGGGCGCAATGGCCAACGAAAGAAGGGCGATACTTTTATCGGAACAGCTGGAACGTGGTTCCAACCCTTCAGGGGCGCCTCGTCCATTTGAACTACCTTCCTATCATCATTTCTAGCTAAGTTTGACAGAAAGCAGAATGCATGAAAAACAGATTAAACAGATCAACTAAATCGGATTTGCAGAGATAGTGATGGCAATTTCAATCAAGGCGATGGAGTATTTCACGACAGCTTTGCGGCATGGAAACATTTCTAAGGCAGCGGCGGAGCTTAACATTGCAGCCTCAGCGATCGGGTCTGCGATTGATCAGGTCGAAGCCGCCTTTGAGCTTACGCTCACCATCCGGCAAAGATCCCGTGGGATCGAGGCCAATGCCAGCGGGCGGCAGGTTGCTCAAAAATTCGAAAGAATTCTAGAGGATTACGCTGCGGTTTTGACCGAGGGGGCTGACCTGAAACAAGCGCTCAGCGGCACGCTGCGTGTCGGATACTACGCTCCAATCGCGCCTGCTTTCCTCCCACCGATCCTTGCCAGCTTTGTCCCCGAAGGGAATGATATCACTCTTCATCTGGACGAGTGCGACAACGATAGTGCTCAAGATGGATTGCTGAACGGCAGCTATGACGCCATTCTTTTCGTGAGCGAAGGAGTCCGTCCGTCTGTCGACTTTGATGTCTTGATCGAAGCCCCGGCCTATTGTCTTGTCCCTGCGGGTCATGCATTTGCCAAACAGTCCAGCGTCACCGTCGCGCAGATTGCCACACAGCCTTTGGTCGTTCTCAATCGCCCTGTCGCAGCCACTTATTATCAAAGTCTGTTCGAAGCCCACACCAAAGATATAAAAATCGCCGCTTACGCCAATTCGACAGAAATGGTCCGCAGTCTCGTAAGTGCGGGTCATGGATGTGCGGTTTTGAACATGCAACCACTGACCCAGCAAAGCTATTGCGGCGCATCGCTGGTTGGAGTTGCGATATCTGACCCTTTGCCGCCGTTGACGCTATCCATCGGATACGACAAAGCGCGCCCGCGCCGATTGGTCCAACATTTCGTTGACGCATGCCTCGCGCATTTCGCGACTACGGGCCCGCAAAAATGTCTGGTCGAGTTAAAATGAGTGTGCTGTCAGGTGTGGAGGACTCCGTCTCCGCAAGGGTTGAATCGATTGATTTTGATCGTTTCCGGTTGCGGTCATTTATCAGGGCTTTGTGCGCGGTGCATACAACCGCTGGCCCTCACTCTCGGGCCATTGTTGCACAATGCCCTGCCGAGCAATGGTTGAAGTCAGCGTGCCGGGTCCCAATCAGAAAACGAGCTTACGAGCCCTGACAGCACCTCGGGGTGTTCTTGCAGCGGTCCCGTTTGAACATCATCATTCACTTCTGCCCTTGCATTTCTTTACAGCGATGTGATGCGCCGCTTATCCTTAATTCGTTCAGATGTCCGGAGTGGCATTGTAGCTATCTCGCTTCACGAGCAGTGCCCATTCGGTACGGGCGATCTTGTTGGCGATGGTTACGGTAACAGCCCAGATCGACTGGCTCTCCATGAGCGATCGGACCCAAACACCCGTTCGAGTGTCGGCAGTTGGCGCCTGCCGTGTGACGGAGGTGGCGGTTCCCCATCTTCGATATATGCCCGCGCCGATCCTTGCCCCCAGAAGAGTTCTGTCTGGGCACAGGACCAAGGTAAGCTGCAAACTGTCGGCTGAATTTGAAGACTGTTGGATCGGGCACGCTGGCAGCCAGCGCAGTCGCTGCGATTAGGCCGACACCTGGGATGGTTTCGTGCCGTTGGCTCGCGGCGTTCTGCCGATGCCGCACCAAAGTTGGCCCTCAATCTTACGGAGTTCTTGTTCCGGGCGGTTGAGTTGTACCGCCAAAGCCTGAGGGGCAGACCGGGCGGCTCTGCCAAACCCAGATAACCTTCGTCTGCTAGGCCAACGATAAGCTCTGCCCCCTGCCCCTGCCCCTGCCCCTGCCCCTGCCGCGAAACTACTTGAAAGGGCCTGTTTTGATCATAGCAAAAGCTACAAAACTGCCCTGCCCGCCACAAGCCAATTTGTTCTAACAAGATCTATTGCAGTAAAAACACCGAAGGCAGTCCTACTTTTATCACGCGCCGATACCTCAAAGGCTGCTTTGTCCTCGGGATTTTGTCACTGGCAATACAGACCACTTATGACTGCCCAAAAAGCCGACATTTGCGCAAGCACAGCGAATGGTAAATATGTCCCGCAGACACGACTTTAGCGGGCTTGCCGCCAAAGGACCTCATTATCTTCATGTGACATACACATTCGTGAGCGAATTGGACTTGCCCATGACTGGGAAATTTCAGCACTTTCGGCCCGTCGGTTGTTCAGATCGGCGGGTCTATTTCTGAATGACGACTTCGTCCCACAACACGATTATCAGTTCGAGGTGCAGCGAAGGTCTGCAAGCCGCCCTCTTTACCTGTTGCCGTATTGCAGCATTTCGCAGGAGCAGAAAATTCAGCCTGTTAAGGTCGGCCTTCATCGGCCCTTCGAGAAAGAGGCCATCGCCGCAGTGCGGCTTCAATAAACCGGTCGTTCGATCTCCCAGCATTTATAATGCTGACTGTCCGCCGTCAGGGACAAAATGAACGTCTTAGCTTTGCGCGGGGGGGCTGCCTCTGGGTCACTGACAAATTTGAACACTTTGCAAAACGGCTTCGCCCACGCTTGCAAAAGTCTCTTTCAATATGTTGCTCCAGCGAGGATCGCCGGATCGGTTTGGCTGCGACCTCCAATGACACGCAGGGACAACCACGGCAGTCTGCACCGGGGCAAGATGCTGCCAAAGGTGTCGACTGCTTCGGACTAGGTATGACCTATCCAATGGGGTAGCGGGTTTCCCAAACGCGGCCCCAAACTCTCCGTCTGCTGAAATGACGGCTTTTCTTATTCAGGTTAGTGAATGCTTATCAGCCACCTTGGGCTAAAACTTGAAAAGAAAGACCAGACAATGAACCAGATTATGATTATCGGCGGCGACGGCTTTTGCGGTTGGCCAACTGCCCTACACCTTTCGTCCAAGGGTCACGCAGTTACGATCGTCGACAACTTGTCACGCCGTATGATCGACGCGAAGCTTGGTGCAAACAGCCTGACCCCGATCGAAAGCATCGAAACGCGCATCGCAGCTTGGAAAGAAGTCTCTGGTCGCGACATCGCCTTTGCTAAAATTGACATCGCTGAGGATTATGATGCACTGGAAACTGCCATGGCGACGATCCGCCCCGACACCATCATTCACTTTGGCGAACAGCGGGCTGCCCCTTATTCGATGAAGGGTCCGACGGAAAAATGTTATACTGTCGACAATAATATCGGAGCCACTCACAACCTGCTTTGCGCGGTGGCAAGCCTGCGCTTGGACCCGCATGTCATCCATCTGGGTACCATGGGGGTCTACGGTTACGACGACGACGGCCTCGAAATACCCGAAGGCTATCTGCGCGTCTATATCCCTGGTGACGACAAGAAACTGTTTGAGCGCGACATCCTTTATCCGACCAATCCGGGTAGCGTCTATCACATGACCAAATCGATGGATCAGCTCCTTTTCCAATTCTATGCCAAGAACGACGGGCTGCGCATCACTGACCTGCATCAGGGTATCGTCTGGGGCACCCAGACCGAAGAGACGCGCCTTGACGGCCGCCTGGTCAATCGCTTCGATTACGATGGCGACTACGGCACTGTCCTGAATCGGTTCCTGATGCAGGCCGCCACAGGGCACCCGTTGACGGTGCATGGCACCGGTGGTCAGACCCGCGCATTTATCCACATCCAAGACACCGTAAAATGCCTCGCGCTTGCGGTCGAGAACCCTCAGACCAACACCGGCAAGGTTCGCATCATGAACCAGATGACCGAAACCCACACCGTCCGTGATCTGGCAAAGGTCGTGGCTCAGGTTACCGGGGCCGAGATTGCATGTGTCGACAATCCTCGCCAAGAAGCTGCCGAAAACGGACTGCGCGTCAGTAACCGATCTTTCCGCGCGCTTGGTTTGAACCCGATCACTTTGGAAAACGGGCTTTTGACGGAGACCGAAGAAATCGCGCGTCGCTTTGCCCACCGATGCAACCCGGCGATGATCCCCTGCGTGTCGACCTGGACCGACAACCAGCGCCCCGGTGTCTTAACTGCCGAGTCCACACCACGCGCAAAGGCCGCCTGACTTCAGTAGAGCCCCACCCTCAGCGGGGGGCTCCTCCTTCTAATTAAAGGTAGCAAAATGCGTATCATTAGTCTCGGGCTCATGGCCTTTCTTTTGACAGGGACGGCCCTTTCGCTGTCTGCCACAAACATATTTCAAACCGGTGTGGACCGTCTGTCAGACGCTGTCACGACTACTTCCCTCGTTTTCGAGACGAATAGTCACGCCCAACACCGTGTCGGCGCAACAAAGGTTGCCATCGTACGCAGACAAACAGACGCACCGCTGATCCTGTCGGGGCTTCCGTCATATGCATCGGCCCAGTTTGGGCTGCCGATTTCGGCACGTCCGCTGTCGGGTTACCTTAAACTGGATACGACTTTGCAGACGCTAAAAGGGGCCGAGGGGATTTTGCGGGTCAGCATCGACAACACCAGGCGGGGCGAAATTCTTTTGCTTCCGGGAACCGTGGTACGGAGTTTGACTATTCCGCTGACACCCTCCGACCTTTCAAAACCCGCCGTCACGGTGTCGTTCAGCCTTCTTGGCGACGGATCAACTGAAAGCTGCTCAGGTCAGGAGGATCTGGTCGTCGTGGCAGAGATCGAGGCATCAAGCCAACTGATCTTGACGCTTGATGCACCGCTGGAGACGGCCGCGGACCGCGTCATCGCATGGGGCAACGTCGCACATGTTGCCTGGACTGAAGAGCTAACGAACGAGCAGCGTACCGACCGACTGGCGCAGGCGGTAATGCTGGCACGTACCGGCATGCCGATTGTTTTCGGCGGCCCAGAAGGGCTAGACGAGGATGGATTAAAACAGGTCGTCGCGGCGCGACTAGACAGCACCCCAAAGGCCAGCGGACCGTTCCCGTTCCCCGCTGCGATCAGTCAGCTTGGCGGTAATGGCGGTGCCCGCACTTTCAAGCACAGCACCGTGTGGCGAAGCCGTTTTGAACTGCAAGGCGGTGCGGCAGGTGAAACCGCTGGGCAGTTCGATGTCGATCTACGCCTTGGTCCATTGCCTGTTGGTGCGCGTTGGACGGTTTCGACAACTTTGAACGGTAAGCTGCTGCTGGCGGAAACATTGGCCAGCGATGCGCGGGAGTTCAAGTCTACGCTCGACCTTTCGCAACACCCCCAAGGTCAGACAAACGTACTCGACGTGACTGCAACATCTGACCAGAACCTGCCTGGGTTGTGCAATGACGGCCCCGACCTGATTGCGGAAATGACTGACGCGACGACACTGCATGGCAGCGGGCAGACTTTATCAGGCGCACTTGATAGCTTGCGCACGGCTTTGCAGAACCAAACAGACCTCATGCTTGGCGCGTTGCCCCCACTGTCCGGGGCCGAGGCCGCAGCCTTTGCCCATATCATCGGCACCGCCATCCCGGAACGGATCGCTGTGCGCGGCATCAATGCTCCGGCGGACATCATCCTGCTGCGCCGCGCCGATGTGGCCACCCTTGAAAGCTCTGGCATTGCGACACCTGAGGATTGGATCGTCTATGCCGTCGGAGACGACGGCGCGTTGCAAGCTAAACTTGCCACACCCGAAGCCCTCACTGGCCTGTCGTCCGTGCCACCGCTCGCCATTCTGATCCGCATCCAACCCAACCACGTTGCCGAGGCTGTCCAATGACAACGGTCACCAGATCTGACCGACGGGACGAGGTCTGCTTTGACTCTGTCGACAGCGCCCCCAAACGCTTTGCAGGGGCCGTGCGCCAAAGCACGACACTCGCGGCACTCGCGCTGTTCAGCGTCATCTCCTTCGGATTGTTGTGGCTGGTGAGCACACCTGCGGTCAGCGCCCTCTTTCCAAATCATGATTTCGTGTTTGCACCCTATGCGGGCCATCACTCAATCGCGATGCGGATCTTTATCCTATCGTTCTATATCGCTTTCGCGACATTCTCTCACGGGACGGCAAAGGCACGCCTGTTCTTTGGCTTGGACATGGTGTTGTCATTCATCTTGGCGATGGCGGTGCTTGATGTCGCGAATGCGTTGATGTGGTCGAACTTTGGCGTCTCATACTCGCTGGATTTCGGGGCGATACTATCCGGGTTGCTTGGCTTCGCGCTGTTTTCGCTAAAGCTGTTGGAACGGGGGGCCATGCCGGTCCGCATCCGGATTGAACGCAGCTTTAACAGCATCGGTCTACCCATCGTCCGCCTGACAGGCACGTTAATTCTTGCAACAGTCGCAGCATGGACCGTCAGCGGCATGGATCTCACGATCGTCACTGTTTTGCGTGAACTGACGTTACTTGGCGGTATCGGACCAGGTGTTTTTCTGTTCCTGCCGGTCTTCTTTGGCCAGCTCTACATCCTTGCCCTCATCGACACCGCGACCTTTAAACGCAAAGCTATCACGCCACCTCTCAGCGTCATCGTGCCCGCCTATAACGAGCAATACATCATCGCGGATACGATCCATGCGCTGGATAAGGCCGCAGCTCATTATGGTGGCGCGGTCACGATCCTCATTATGAACAACAATTCATCTGATGCGACTGCCAGGATCGCACAGGAAACCCTCTCAGCCTGCGTTTCTGCGTCAGGTCGGGTTATCGAGGTGCCGCGTCCGGGCAAATCCCATGCGCTGAACGCGGGCCTTGATGCGGTGCAGACTGAATTCGTCGTGCGTGTCGATGCAGACACTCTGGTGGGCGAAGACAACTTCAGCCGTGCCATGCCCTACTTCTCGGATCCCACTGTGGGCGTCGTCGGCGGCGTGCCGATCCCGCCGGGGGGCCGCATGTTCGACCGCGCGCGCCTGCTTGAGGTTCTGGTCAAACACGGTTTTTATTCGATCGCTATGGGTGCCATCCAAAGTGTTATCGGCATTCCAGGAATGTTCGTTGTTTATCGCACTGCACAACCGCGTCACCTTGGCGGATTTGTGGAAGGAATGAACGGCGAAGACACAGACATTTCGTTGCGTATCGGAGAGTTGGGCTTTCATTCCGTCGTAGATCCAAAGATCAGATACATCTCCGAGGTACCGACCAGCTACGGCCATATGCGTGAACAGCGCATGCGTTGGTTCCGGTCCGTCTACCATATCAGCTCCCGCTGCCGGGATCTGATTTATTCGGATCGCGCGACGCTGCGCGGCAAGATCATTCTGCCCTACATGCTCGTGAATTCTGCCCGCCGCGCGATGCTTGTGCCTCTGATCATTTTTGGTTTTCTTGAGTTTCTTTTCGGCTTCAATCCCGACAATCCCATTGTCTGGCAGTCTATCGTGGCCGTCGGCATCGGCGCACCGGCCATCATCGCGGTCATGGCCGCCTTACTCAACGGGTTGCCCCGCGCAATCTTGGGGTTGCCGGAATATCTGATTTTCCGACTGCTACGCGCCTATTTCACCCTGGAATCAATGCTTAGCATTTTGATTCAGGACGAGGGCCAGAACCTCGAAACCGCCATCATTCAAGACATCGTGTCCGACAACCCGCAAAGGATTGCATAATGCAAGACGTCACTTTCCCATCTGTCATTAGGGGGTTGCGCCTGATGATTGGCGGCCTGTCCTTCGTGGTTGGACTGACAGCAACGGCCGCCACTGGACAAGAGGTCGAGATGAACTTTAGCCAGACCGTCGGCATCGAGAGAACCGATGAGCTGTCGAGCTACGATAGTGGTTTGCGCGCGACGCTCGAAACCACGCCTTACAGTTTAACCACCGCAGAGCTTGAGCGCACATTGGCCTCAGGACTGGTTCTGCGCTTCGGTGCGAACCTGCGCATCACTGGATACCCTGAAACCGATGATGCCACAGAATACGAAGGCGGCGTAACAGCCGAGTTGGAGAAGACGTTTGGGACCGATGCAGCTTGGCGCTACCGCCTGACTGCCGAGGTCGACCGTCTGATCGAAGGTGGTGACTGGACCTTCAACCGCGTCCGCATCGGCCAACAGCTGCGCTATCGCCACGACAAGACGCATATGACGACTGCCAAACTCCGGCTGGGACGCCTCAACCAGAACGAGGCGACATTCTATGGCTATGACCAGACCGAATATCTGTTCGAACTTGGTCACAATTGGCGACCTTGGGGGGATCAACGTAGCATCAATGGCACCATCTTTGCTGAAGCACGCCGCGCCGATTTGAAACGTTTAAGCTACGACGAACTCGGTATGAGGCTCTCGTTCCGCAGTCCGATCAACGACACCAGCCACTATATCACCCGGCTGTCGGCCTTCAGCCGCAGTTACGGTACCGAAGAGGGCATCTTTGCGCGCGAAGACAGGCATCTAAAGGCAACGCTCGGGATCGTTCACATTCTCTCGGATGCAGTCCAGACAGAGGTTTACGCTGGTTGGGACCGTAACAATTCGACCATAGCCGACAGGGGCTATCAGGGTCCGATCGTAGGATTGAGCATGACATATTCATGGTGAAAAGGCCCACCAATTAGCCCGATAGCTGCCTTTGGCTTCATCAAAGCAGTTAGGTAAGGTAGGCTTCTTGCAGACTTTCTCAGCGGCTACGCCAATAGCGGGTTCAATCAATGTGTACGGAAAATTGTCCGGACATACGAAAGGCGCCAGTTGGTAGCTTGCAGAAACGCCTGATTAGCCGCGCTTTTGCTGATCGTCTTTCAGCGTGTGGTCCATGTCCAGCGACGGTGTTTTCGACTTCGGACGCCCGACGACAACTGCCGGCACGCCGACCGCAGTGCTGTATGCTGGAATATCCTGCAGAACAACGCTTCCGGCACCAATCTTGACACCAGCGCCGATCTCGATGCGTCCCAGAACTTTGGCACCGGAACTGACCAGAACGCTGTCACGTATAATTGGATGGCGGTTGTGGGTCTCTTTCCCCGTGCCACCGAGTGTAACACCCTGCATGATTGACACATCCTTGCCGATAACCGCGGTTTCACCGATGACCACCCCGGTTCCGTGATCGATCATCAGTCCTTCGTCAATCTGCGCAGCAGGGTGAATATCGATGGAAAAGACCTCTGTCATTCGGTTTTGCAGCCACATAGCGGACCCGTGTTTGGCCTCTTGCCATAGGCTATGCGCGGCCCGATACGTTGCTGTTGCGTGAAACCCTTTATAGAAGAGGAAGGGTGTCAAGATATCGCGGCAAGCCGAATCCCGTTGCAGATAGGCTTGCGCATCAATGCAAATTACCCGCGCCACCGGGGCCAGCGCATGCGTTAGGATCGCATTCAGATCCTCTTTCAGCACAGTTTCTGTTGCAAGGCGTTCCGAAAGTATCCGTGCCGTACCCGCGACGACGTTCGGGTTTGCGATGATCGAAACCTGCACAAACTTTGCGAGCAAAGGGTTCTCTAGCGCCAGTTTGTGCGCATCACGCTGCATTTCGGCCCAGATGTCTTCTGTCACGGGGTGTCTGTCCACAATCCTTTTCCCCTCGGACAAAAATGGCTTGGGCAACGGATCCAACCAGCAAAAAAGCGATAATCCGGTTGAACGAGGCGATCCAACTTGGGCTATTCATTTAGCGGCAAGTCCGATGGAGAGTAACAGGTAGGGCGCCGTCTCCAGAAGCGCCCGCGTTGTGAAGCCGATGCTCTCGACGCCTTGCACGGGGTCAAAGAGCGTCAAGGCAACCAGGATGGCTG
>Ga0307981_1001927_pt1 | contig 17661 bp, 17 predicted proteins | sample OrgLakmetagen987_FD_201849 | JGI IMG/M metagenome (GOLD analysis project Ga0307981, IMG submission 201849) | Saline water microbial communities from Organic Lake, Antarctica - #987 | ecosystem: Environmental > Aquatic > Non-marine Saline and Alkaline > Saline | place: Antarctica: Organic Lake... | reverse complement strand
CAGATCGTTGAAAACGCCCGATGCGCAATTCGGGCGCCGATCACCTATGGGCATCCAAAAGCAAAGGGCCTTCAAACATCGCCCCACGCGCCAAAACAGGGGCTTCATGAATAATTGCGGTTAATTAATTAATTGCTGCGGAAGATCCGGGATTCGCCGATCATCTGCTCAAGTGCGGCGATGCGCTCTGCGCTTTGGTCAGAGCTGCGCGATTGCACTTCGGCCACCAGCGCTTCGATCAGAAAGTTGATTGCAAGCGTTGAATCCCAGCTGGACGGGACTTCGACCATTGAACGAAAGCAAAACCGCGCATGTTTCTCGATCGGCGATCCCCAGGCATCGGTAAACAGGACAATGCTGGCACCTTGTTTGACCGCAAGGTTGGCCAGCTTTTCGAGCTCTTTTTCGTATCGGCGGATGTCGAAGATGATCAGAACAGCACTTGCGTCCATGTCCAGCAAGGATTGTGGCCACACGCTGGGCGATGAATCCAGCAGGGTGACCTGTGGACGGATAATCTGAAGGTGGTTGAAAAAATAATGCGCGTTTGAGCGCGTGATGCGGCCGCCCAACAAATACAAACGGCGCACGGGGTCGGACAAGACCTCGGCCACCTGATCAAATTCGGCCAGATCAAGCCTGTCGAGCGTTCGGTTGATGTTGTCTGATACGGCCTCGATGAACCGTGATACGATATGATCAAGGCTGCCCGAGGGTGCCGCTGCCTCCAGCTTTGCAAGCGGCTGTTTCATCCGCGCGCCGATCTCATCGCGGATCGCGTCTTGCATGTCCGAAAAGCCTTCGAACCCCAGCTTGCGCGCCAAACGAATTACAGTAGGTGATGACACCTCGGCGCATTCGGCAAGTTTGTTAATGGATTGCAATCCTGTCAGCAGGGAATCGTCCAACAGGACAGCCGATAGTTTGCGTTCTGCCGCCGTAAGTTCGGCCTGCTTTTCTTTAAGCAGGTCTCGGACCAATGCTTTTTTATGCAAACGTTGTTCCTTTCGGTACAGAGATGCATCTTATGAAGCAAAGGTTACAGAAAAATTCTTGACACGCCAGAGAAATCTGTAGTGATGGGGGAAACATCACGAGAGAATTTGCACCTTGGATCACGATTGGACAGCAGCACAAGTCACGAACAGCGGCGGGCAGGGGGCCGTGTTGCTTGTGTGTGAACATGCGTCCAATTTCATTCCTGATGATCTGAATGCTCTTGGGGTGGGCGGCGATGGGCACACATCTCACGCGGCTTGGGACATTGGCGCGTTGGATGTTGCCATCGCCTTGTCGCGGCTTCTGGATGCGCCGCTGGTTGCGGGAACGATGTCGCGGTTGGTGTATGATTGTAACCGTCCTTTGTCCGCGCTAGACTGTATTCCGGTGCGCAGCGAAATTTATCATATTCCGGGCAATGCTGATCTTGGCGATGCTGACAGACAGGCCCGTTTTGACCGGGTTCACACGCCTTTCCATGATGCTGTGACAAAACAATGCGGTATCGCCAATCCATCAATTCTGGTGACAATCCACAGCTTTGCGCCGATCTTCAACGGGATTGCCCGCGAGGTGGAATTGGGCTTTCTGTATCATGCTGCGCCTGCTGCTGCGCAAGCGATGTTGGCGCAAGAGCAAAAGCGCGACGTCTTCCGGTCTGCATTGAATGAACCCTATGCGGCAAAAGACGGTGTTACCTATACGCTGGATAAACATGGCGAGGCGCTTGGGCTGCCTGCGGTCATGATCGAAATACGCAACGACCTGATCGACACGGCAGAAAAAGCGCAAGCGATGGCGCAGCATCTGAGCGTGTCGTTGAACGCCGCTTTCCCCGACCTTCGTCAACAGGCCGCTGAATGAACGCAATGCGCAAATATGTTTCGCTGGTGGACGGCTTTAACCATGGGCTTGGCCGGATCGTGATGTACGGCATTTTCGTGCTGATGGGCATTTTGCTATGGTCCTCGATGAACAAGACGTTCTTCAGCCCATCGCTTTGGACGCTGGAAATGGCGCAGTTCGTAATGGTCGGCTATTATATTCTTGGCGGGCCATATGCCATGCAGATGGGGTCAAGCGTGCGGATGGACCTGTTTTATGCTGAACTGACGCCGCGCAAAAAGGCGTGGACAGACAGCATTACCGTACTGTTTTTGCTGATCTATTTGTTCATTTTGCTGTGGGGTGGCATCGAATCCACACTGTATTCGTTCAAATACGGGGGCGAGCGAAGCCCGACCGCGTGGCGACCCTATATGTGGCCTGTCAAAGTGACGATGTGCATCGGTATTTTCCTGATGCTGTTGCAAGCCGTGTCTGAGCTTTTCAAGGACATCCTTTTCCTCAAATCCGGTGAGGACACACGCGATGTCTTATGAACTGATCGCCATCTTGATGTTTTCGACAATGATGCTGATGCTGCTGACTGGGCAACGTGTATTCGGCGCCATTGGTTTTGTCGCGGTGATGGCTGCCTTGTTCCTTTGGGGCGACCGTGGCGGCTATGACATCGGGTTTTCTGCCGCGATCAAGCTGATGCGCTGGTATCCGCTGCTGACGCTGCCGATGTTCATTTTCATGGGATATGTGCTGTCGGAATCCAAGATCGCAGATGATCTGTACAAGATGTTCCACGTCTTTATGGGCGGGCTGCGTGGTGGTTTGGCGATCGGGACAATTGGTTTGATGGTGTTGATCTCGGCCATGAACGGTCTGTCTGTTGCAGGCATGGCGATTGGTGCGACGATTGCATTGCCCGAGCTGTTAAAGCGCAACTACGACAAACTGATGGTGACAGGCGTCATTCAGGCGGGATCAAGCTTGGGTATTCTGGTACCGCCTTCGGTCGTGCTGGTGCTTTATGCGATGATTGCACGGCAGCCGGTGGGTCAGCTGTGGTTGGCGGGGGCCATTCCGGGCCTGATGATGGCCGCAATGTTCATCATCTATATTGCGATCCGCTGCCGGATCAACCCAGAGCTGGGCCCTGTATTATCCGTAGAAGAGCGTGATGTCGGTTGGCCTGAAAAACTGCGCCTTTTGCGCGCTGGGCTGCTCCCCGTGGTTATCTTTGCGGTGATGATGGTGCCCTTCGTCAACGGTTGGACTTCACTCGTTGAAAGCTCCGCCATCGGAGCGATTGCGGCTTTTGTTGCCGCTGTCCTGAAGGGCCGAATGACGCGTCAGGTGTTCGAAACATCTGTGCGCAAGACATTGGCCATTACCTGCATGTTTATGTGGATCATTCTTGCAGCACTGGCTTTTGGCGCGGTGTTTGATGGTTTGGGCGCGGTCAAGGCAATTGAGGCGCTGTTCACAGAACAATGGGGCCTCAACCCTTGGGTGATCCTGATCCTGATGCAGCTGTCGTTTCTGGTGATGGGTACGTTTCTGGATGACACTGCCATGTTGGTGATTGTGGCGCCGCTTTATGTGCCCTTGGTGGGCGCGTTGGGGTTCGATCTGGTGTGGTATGGCGTGCTCTATACGATCACCTGCCAGATCGCCTATATGACGCCGCCCTTTGGCTATAACCTGTTCTTGATGCGTGCCATGGCCCCGCCCGAGATCACTATTATTGATATCTACCGGTCCATCATTCCGTTCGTGGGCGTTATGATCTTGGCACTGGCCGCTGTTATGATTTTTCCGCAGATAGCCCTTTGGTTGCCAAATTATGTCTATGGAAAATAGCCGAAATAATCAAAACGTGGCTGGATGAACCGGCCCTAATCACCCTAAAACCCGACAAGGAGAGTTCAACATGACAACCAGACGTAAGTTTCTCAAAGGGGCTGCAATCGCAGGCCCCGCGACCCTCGCAGCGCCATCAATCCTGCATGCGCAAGAACCGATCCGCTGGCGCTTTCAAACCTACGCGGGCGCGGCCCTTGGCGAAGAAGTAACCAAGCCCGCCATTGATGCCATCAACGCGGCGGCCCAAGGTCAGCTTGAGATCGAATTGTTCTATGCCGATCAGATTGTTCCCACCGGAGAGCTGTTTCAAGCGCTTCAGCGTGGCACCATCGACGGCGTGCATTCTGACGACGATTCAATGGCGTCCCCGACGCCGGTTCGGTCTTTTGGGGGCTATTTCCCGCTGGCGACCAAGCATGCGCTGGACGTGCCTGTCCTGTTCAATCAATACGGTCTGGCCGATATCTGGCGCGAGGAATACGCCAAGGTCGGCGTTCACTGGCTGTCAGCGGCGGGGCAGGATCCGTGCAACTTCAACACGGTAAAGCCGATCCGGTCGCTTTCTGACATGGATGGCCTCAAGCTTTATACCTTCCCGACTGCGGGTCGTTTCCTGTCGCAGTTTGGCGTTGTACCGGTAAACATCCCCTACGAGGACGCCGAAGTCGCCGTGCAAACAGGCGAGCTGGACGGCATGGCGTGGTCGGGCATCACCGAAGACTACACTGTGGGCTGGGCCGACGTGACCAACTATTTCTGCACCAACAATATCTCGGGTGCATGGATCGGGTCGTTCTTTGTCAACGCCGAGAAATGGGCCGAACTGCCTGATCACCTCAAGCAGATCGTGTCATCTGCGATTGATGCAAGCCACACCTACCGCAACCAGTGGTATTGGGGCGGCGAAGCCCGCCTGCGTGCGTCTGGTGAAAAGCTGGAGCTGACATCGATCCCGCAGGAAGAGTGGAAAACCGTCGAAGATGCGGCCGTCACTTTCTGGGATGAAATGGCGCAGGAAGGTGAAACAGCTGCCAAGATCGTTCAGATCTTCCGCGACTATAACGAAGTGATTTCGCAGGCGGGTCCGCCCTACACCTTCGGCTGATAGCCATTATAGTCTGACAAAAGGGGCGGTGCACAGATGCCGCCCCACATAAGCAAAAGGGACGTCTGCACATGGGCAATATTTCATTCAACACGCTCAAGGAAATGGCCGCCGCAGGGGAGATTGACACCGTGCTGGTCGCATTGGTTGATATGCAGGGCCGCTTGATGGGCAAACGCTTTCACGTCAGCAATTTCATCGACCATTCCCATGCGGAAACCCATTGCTGTAATTACCTGCTGGCCACCGATCTGGTGATGTCCACGCCCGAGGGGTTTGCCGCCACGAGTTGGGAAGCCGGGTACGGCGACTATGTGTTGCGCCCTGATCTGTCGAATATGCGGCTGGTGCCTTGGCTTGAAAAAACCGTTCTTGTCTTGGGTGATGTGCTGGATCATCACACCCACGAACCTGTGGCGCATTCGCCCCGTGCCATGTTGCAAAAGCAGATCGCGCGTCTGGATGCCTTGGGCTTTGACGCCATGATGGCGACCGAGTTGGAGTTCTTTTTGTTCGAGGGCGATTACAGGACCCTGCAGAAGCAAAAATACGCCAACCTTGTGCCGCTTAACGGTCATAACGAAGATTACTGCCTGTTTCAGACCTCCAAGGAAGAGGCGTTTCTGCGGCCCTTGCGCAACCATCTGGTTGCCGCTGGCGTCCCGATTGAATGTACCAAGGGCGAGGCCGAAACCGGCCAGCAAGAGCTGAATATTCGTTATGCCTCGGCGCTGGATTGCGCAGACAATCACACGATTTCCAAGCAAGCGGTCAAGGAAATCGCCTTTCAACAGGGGTTTTCCGCGTCCTTCCTGCCCAAATGGGCGGCGGATAAGGTCGGATCTTCCAGCCACGTGCATATGTCACTTTGGAAAGACGGCGCGCCTGTGTTTTTCGATAAGGATGCCAAGCTGGGCATGTCCGAACTGATGGGGCATTTCATGGCCGGTCTGATCAAATACGTGCCGGACATTACCTATTTTCTGGCACCCTATATCAACAGCTACAAACGTTTCGCCAAAGGCACCTTTGCGCCGACGAAAACGGTCTGGTCTGTCGATAACCGGACCGCTGGTTTCCGGTTGTGTGGGGATGGAACCAAGGGCATTCGCGTTGAATGCCGCATTGGCGGGTCGGACCTGAACCCCTACTTGGCGCAGGCCGCATTGTTGGCTGCGGGCCTCAAGGGCATCGAGGAAAAACTGACCTTGCAAGAGCCCACGATGGGTGATGTGTACGAGGATGCAGGCGTTACGGAAATCCCCCGGACGTTGCGTGCCGCGACCGAAACCCTGCGCAACTCTGCGATGTTGCGAGAGGCGCTTGGCGATGATGTTGTCGACCACTACACCCGCGCGGCCGAGTGGGAGCAGGAAGAGTACGACAAGGTCGTGACCGATTGGGAAATCAACCGCGGATTTGAGCGAGCATAAGACATGACAAAGACCCTGAAATGTATCTCACCGATTGATGGATCGGTTTATTTAGAACGCCCGGTGCTGTCGCTTGATGCCGCGCGCAAAGTTTGTGCGCGGGCCAAATCGGCGCAGGCGGCATGGGCTGCGCGCCCCTTGGCGGAACGCATCGATCTGGTGCGTGCAGCGATTGCAGAGGTGGGAAAAACCACGGACCGTATGGCCGTGGAACTGGCCCATCAGATGGGGCGGCCCGTCCGCTACGGTGGGGAATTCGGCGGTTTCAAAGAGCGGGCCAGCTATATGGCCGATATCGCGGCAGAGGCACTTGCGCCCACGATCATCGAGGACAGCGAGAAGGCCATCCGCAAGATCACCCGCGAAGCGCGCGGTGTCGTGCTGGTCGTGGCCCCGTGGAATTATCCTTACATGACGGCAATCAATACGGTCGCGCCTGCGCTGATTGCGGGCAATACGGTCGTGCTGAAACATGCGACGCAAACCTTGCAGGTGGGCGAACGTCTGGCCCAGGCATTCCACGCTGCCGGCGTCCCGCAAGACGTGTTCCAAAACGTGTTTCTGGACCATGACACCACGTCGGCCCTGATTTCAGAGCGTCAGTTTGGCTTTGTCAATTTTACCGGCTCTGTCGGTGGGGGCAAGGCGATGGAGGTTGCCGCTGCTGGTACTTTTACCCCGGTCGCCACCGAACTGGGCGGTAAAGACCCCGGCTATGTGCGCGCTGACGCCGACGTTGACGCCGCGGTTGATGGGCTGATGGATGGCGCGATGTTCAACGCAGGCCAATGTTGCTGCGGGATCGAACGGATTTATGTTCATGAAAGCCTCTATGATGCATTCGTTGAAAAGGCGGTGGCCTGGGTCAACGCTTTGACGCTTGGCAACCCGTTGGAACAGAACACCACGATTGGCCCGATGGCGCATGTGCGGTTTGCAAAAGAAGTCCGTGACCAGATTTCCGAAGCTGTGGCTGACGGTGCCACCGCGCTGATTGAACCTTTTGCCCAAGATGACGGTGCCGCCTATCTGACGCCGCAAATCCTGACGAATGTGACCCATAAAATGCGCGTCATGCGCGATGAAAGCTTTGGCCCTGTGGTTGGCATCATGTCGGTCAAGGATGACGCCGAAGCCATCGCATTGATGAATGACAGCCAGTTCGGTCTGACGGCAGCGATCTTTACCAAGGACGCGGATGCCGCTGATGCCATAGGTGCACAGCTTGAAACCGGTACCGTGTTCATGAACCGGTGCGATTACCTTGATCCGGCCTTGTGCTGGACGGGCTGCAAGGACACCGGCCAAGCCGCTGGCCTGTCTGTTCTGGGCTACCTCGCGCTGACGCGGCCCAAATCTTACCACCTTAAAAAGGCTTGATCCTCATGGAGCTGAAAAACAACTGGTCCTACCCAACCGCCATGCGCTTTGGCGCGGGCCGCATTGCCGAGATCGGTCAGGCCTGCGAGGCCGCCGGCATCAAAAAGCCCTTGCTTGTCACAGACAAGGGGCTGGCCAAAATGGACATCACAACCAACACCCTTGATCTGCTTGAAGCCGCAGGCTTTGGCCGCGCGATGTTCTCGGAAGTCGATGCGAACCCTACCGAGATCAACCTTGCCGCCGGTCTTGAGGTCTACCGCAACGGGGGTCATGACGGGGTCATCGCCTTTGGCGGGGGCTCTGGCCTTGATCTGGGTAAGATGGTTGCCTTCATGGGGGGGCAGACGCGCCCTGTCTGGGACTACGAAGATGTGGGCGATTGGTGGACCCGCGCCGACGCTGACGCCATCGCGCCTATCATTGCGGTCCCGACCACGGCAGGCACCGGATCAGAGGTCGGGCGTGCCTCGGTGCTGACCAATTCGCAGACGCATGTGAAAAAGATCATCTTTCACCCCAAGGTACTGCCAACGGTGGTGATCTGCGATCCTGAACTGACGGTCGGCATGCCCAAGCATATCACGGCGGGGACGGGCCTTGATGCTTTTGCGCACTGCGTCGAGGCATTTTCCAGCCCGCATTATCACCCGATGTCCCAAGGCATTGCGCTTGAAGGCATGCGATTGGTTATCGACTACCTGCCACGTGCCTACGCAGACGGCACCGATATCGAGGCGCGCGCGCAGATGATGTCGGCGGCTGCGATGGGGGCTACGGCGTTCCAAAAAGGGCTGGGTGCAATCCACGCGATGAGCCATCCTGTCGGTGCGGTCTTTAACACGCATCATGGAACCACTAACGCTGTCTGCATGCCAGCCGTGCTGGACCTGAACGAAGCGGTGATCCGTGAGCGGTTTGACCGGGCGGCGGGATATCTGCGCATCGACGGCGGCTATGACGGCTTTCGCAGCTTTGTGCAGGACTTCAACGACAGCTTTGCCATTCCGCGTAAACTGTCCGACATGGGCGTGACTGCTGATCGTATGGACGATCTTGTTGCCATGGCACTTGAGGATCCGTCTTGTGGCGGCAACCCGGTCACGCTGACCTCGGAAAACCTGCGGCAGTTGTTTGAGGCGACCATTTAGCGTTTCGCCTGAATAAAAGTGTCCCGGCAGAGTTTCCTCTGCCGGGACTGCTAGACCACACTGCAACTGAGTGGACTATCTTTGGCAGGTTGAGGAACCCGCCAAAGCTCTGGACCGGCGGCAGCCAAGACTGGGCCGCCGGAATGTGGTTTTAGGCATCTGCCGGTTTCAACGTGCCGATGGTGACAGCACGGGTCATTTCCTGCCCCTTGTGCAATACCACCACATCGGCGGTTGCATCTGGGTCGGTATCGGCCACCGCGCGGGTCAGATCGCGCAGCTCTTCGATTGCCATGCCGTTGAAAGACAAGATGATATCGCCTTTCACCAGACCTGCTTTTTTGGCGGGGCTATCGTCGCCTACGGCTTCGATCACAGCGCCTTTCGGCGTGCCGTATCCCAAAACTTCGGCCACTTCCTGGGTCATGGGGCGAATTTGAACGCCCAGCCAGCCGCGCGTGATTGTGCCATCATCCGCCAGATCGGCGACGATGTTCTGAACCATATCGGACGGTACGGAAAATCCGATCCCGACCGATCCGCCGCCAGGCGACAGGATCGCAGTGTTCACGCCAACGACTTCACCTGCATTGTTAAACAATGGCCCACCCGAGTTGCCCCGGTTTATCGCGGCATCGGTCTGGATGAAATCATCATAGGGACCTGAGTTGATATTGCGCGATTTGGCCGAAACGATGCCTGTCGTGACCGTACCGCCCAGACCAAAGGGGTTGCCCATTGCGACGACTTCATCGCCCACGCGCAGATCTTCGGAAGACCCGAAGGTCACGGTGGGCAGATCCACATCCGCTTCGATTTTCAGCAATGCGATATCTGTCATGGGGTCACTGCCGACCACGGTCGCTTTGAACTCGCGGCCATCGGACAGCTTGACCGTCACTTTGTCCGCTCCTTCAACCACGTGGTTGTTGGTCACGATCTGCCCGTCTTTCGAGATGATAAAGCCTGATCCCAAGCCTTGAACGGGCTGCGCCTGGGGTCCGTCACCTGGCATCATATGCTCAAAATGGCGGCGCAGTTCCTCTGGCATATCTTCGGGCATTTCCACTTTGGGGCCGGCTGCTGCAGATGTCCCGGACACTTCGATAAACACGACTGAAGGGGAGATGGTTTCGACCAGATCGGCATAACCGCCAGCAGGGACGGCCAGCGCCGTTGTGGGGGTGATCGCTACGAGCGATGTAGTGGCCAGCGCGGCTGCAAGTACCAAAGGCATCGCGCGGTGGGGGGATTTAAAAAAGGGTGTCATATATGCTTCCTTGCATCATCTGTTATGAAACCCAGATGGCAGTCAGTTCTTACAGCGTGTTTTTGTAGGCTATACAAATCTGTTAGATTGCAATGCACTGCTGCCAGACGCCCCCAAATGAGGTATCGCCAAGGGGTATTTGGAACGGAATTGATGAAATGAAGCTGCTTGTTGTAGAAGATGACGCCACCACCGGCACCTATATCGCGCGCGGTTTGCGCGAAGAAGGGCATACCGTTGATCTGGTGGCCCAAGGGCGCGAAGGGCTGATCCAGGCCACTTCAGGCACTTATGATGTGCTGATTGTGGACCGGATGTTGCCCGAAGTGGATGGGCTGACGCTGGTCAAGACCCTGCGCGGCGCGGGCAACACAACGCCGGTTTTGTTCCTGACGGCGATGGGCAGCGTCGATGACCGCATCAGTGGGCTGAATGCAGGTGGGGATGATTATCTGGTAAAACCTTTTGCGTTTGGCGAGTTGTCGGCGCGGGTGGCGGCTCTTGCACGACGCCCGCAAGCGCTGGAGCAAGAAACCGTATTGCGCGCCGGAGATCTCGAGATGCATTTGATCACCCGCAAAGTGACGCGGGCCGGGCAGGACATTGATCTTCTGCCACGTGAGTTCGCTTTGCTGGAACATCTGCTGCGGCGCAAGGGCAGGGTGCAGACCCGCACCATGCTGCTTGAGGCGGTTTGGGACATCAGCTTTGATCCGATGACCAATGTGGTCGAAACCCACATCAGCCGGTTGCGCGCCAAGGTAGACAAACCGTTCGAGCGCGAGTTGATCCAGACCGTCCGCGGTGCCGGCTATAGGATTGATGGATGAGCGGACGGATTCGACAGATATGGCGCTCGATGCCGGTGCGGTTAGCGCTTTTGCTGGTGCTGCTGTTTTCGACTGTGAGCCTGCTAAGCCTTTTAGCCAGCTATGCGGTCACCAAAAATTCATTCGAGACGGCTATCCGGGCCGATCTGGAACAGGATATGGCCGGCTTCAGGGCGGCTCCGAATTTTCGCGCCGTGGCGTTGCTGGTCGAGGCGGAATCGCGTGAAACAGATCCAAGCCGGGTGATCCTGAGCTACATCACGCAAGGCGGGCAAATCTATGGCAACGGTGCCATCGCGCGCGACGACGAAGGCTATCATATCGTGTCCTTGGCCAAGGGGCGTAGCGAATATGACGGGGATTATTTGTCACTGACCACAAGGCTTTACGGCGGGCAGCTGACCGTTGCGCGCAGTCTTGCGCAGATCGAGGCGTTGCGAACCGTTTTCCTTAACATCCTTTTGATCAGCCTGTTGCCGACAGTCCTGATCGCGCTTTCCGGGGGGTTGTATCTTGCGCGGCGCAGCAAGCGCCATGTCGAGGTGATTGGGGGTACGCTGGATGACCTTACCAACGGCGATCTGTCGGCGCGGGTCAGCTTGGGGCCCCGCTGGGCCGATGACCTGGTGCGTATTGGCAACAAGGTGAACCAGATGGCGGGCGCGCAAGAGGCGCAAACGCAAATGTTGCGGCAGGTGTCATCGGATATCGCGCACGATCTGAAAACGCCAATCCAACGCGTCGCAGTGCATCTGGATGATCTGGCACGCACGGTGCCTGCTGCCTCGGAGGAGGGGGCATTGCTGGGCAAGGCACAGGAAGAAGTGACTGGAATCGCGTCGGTCTTTCAATCGCTTTTGCAGATTGCTTCGGTTGAATCAGGTTCGCCCAAGGCACATTTCAAATCGGTTGATTTGAACCTGCTCTGCCAGACCATGACCGAAGTCTACGATCCAGCAGCCGCAGCTAATGACCAGAGGCTGATCTGTAAACTACCACGCGATACGGTTCAGGTAATGGGCGACAAAAACCTGCTGGGGCAGGTGCTGGCCAATTTGATCGAAAACGCCATGCGACACACTCCCAAAGGCAGCAAGATCGAGGTTAGCCTGGAAAAAAGCGCGGGTCGGGCCACGCTTGAAGTCGCAGATAACGGTCCGGGTATTCCCCAAGGCGAGCGCGAGAACGTGTTGCGCAGGCTTTACCGGTTGGACGCCAGCCGCCACACGCCCGGAAATGGGCTGGGGCTGAGCCTTGTTCAGGGGGTTGTCAAATTGCACGGTGGTACGGTGACGTTGATGGATAACGGACCGGGGCTGAGGGTCAGGATTGACATCTAGACATAATCGATTGCGTCAATTTGTTCATGTGACATCCTTGGCGCAGAGTTTTAGCACATAATCATTTGCTGCAAAACTTTGGTTTTGTGGCTGCAAACAAGGGGTCTCTTATGTTTGATGGTTTTTCCGCTGAAATTCTGGCGCGGGTGCAATTCGCTTTTACCGTTTCATTCCACATCATATTTCCCGCGTTCTCAATCGGACTGGCAAGCTTTCTCGCCGTTCTGAACGCCTTATGGCTTTGGACCAATGATGAAATATATCAGGTCTTGTTCAACTATTGGAAAAAGATATTCGCGGTGGCCTTTGCCATGGGGGTCGTGTCGGGCATCGTGATGTCCTATCAGTTTGGCACCAATTGGTCGGTATTTTCCGACAAGGCGGGCCCCGTGATAGGGCCGTTGATGGCCTACGAGGTGTTGTCAGCCTTCTTTCTTGAGGCCGGTTTTCTGGGGATCATGCTGTTTGGCCTTAAACGGGTTGGGCCGGGGCTGCACATGTTTGCCACCGGTATGGTTGCGTTTGGCACGCTTTTGTCGGCCACATGGATTTTGTCGGTGAACAGCTGGATGCAGACGCCTGCGGGCTTTGGCATCAACGAGGTCGGCCAGTATATTCCGCTTGATTGGTGGAAAATCGTCTTTAACCCGTCCTTCCCCTACCGCTTGGTGCATATGGTTTTGGCGGCCTATCTGACGACTGCCTTGGTGGTCGGGGCCGTCGGTGCATGGCATCTGCTGAAAGACAACCGCGGGCCAGCATCGCGGCGTATGTTCTCGATGGCGATGTGGATGCTGATCTTTGTAACACCGTTGCAAATCGTGGCGGGCGATTTCCATGGCATCAATACGCTTGAACATCAGCCCGCCAAAGTCATGGCGATGGAAGGGCATTACGACAGCCATCCTGACGGCGCACCGCTGATCCTGTTTGGTATCCCAAACCCCGCAGAAAAGCGGATCGATTATGCGATCGAGATACCCAAACTGTCGTCCTTGATTCTGAAGCATGATCTGGATGCACCGCTTGATGGTCTGGATACGATCCACGACGAGAATGAGCCGCCAGTCGCAATCGTGTTCTTTTCCTTTCGTGTGATGGTGGGACTTGGCTTTGCGATGCTGGGTCTGGGCGTGTGGGCGGCAATTGCGCGGTGGCGTGGCACGTTGAATTCTTCCCCGATGTTGCACCGTGCTGCTGTTGTGATGGGCCCGATGGGTTTCGTCGCGGTGTTGGCCGGTTGGGTCACCACCGAAGTCGGGCGTCAGCCGTTCACCATTTACGGATTGCTGCGGACATCAGATAGCCTGGCACCGGTCAGCGCCCCTGCCGTTGCCGCATCCCTGACGGCATTTATCATCGTGTATTTCTTCGTGTTTGGGGCAGGGGTCTATTATATCTTGCGGCTCATGAAGAAGCGTCCGCAGGTGGGATCCGTCGGCGAGTTGGATGATGGTCCGATCCGAACGGCCGGAACCACCCAGATCGCGCAAAAAGGCGCCAAAGGCCTGAAACCGGCAGAATAGGATAGACATCATGTTTGGACTTGAGCTTTCTTTCATTTGGGCCGCGATCATTGCTCTGGCGGTGCTGATTTATGTGATCCTCGACGGGTTTGACCTTGGCGTTGGGCTGCTTTTTCCGCTGTCCAAGGACGAAGAGGAGCGCAACGTCATGATGAATTCGATTGCGCCAATCTGGGACGGCAACGAGACTTGGCTGGTACTGGGTGGTGGTGGCTTGTTCGCAGTATTCCCGCTGGCCTATGCGACAGTAATGCCTGCCCTCTATATGCCGATCGTCCTGATGCTACTTGGGCTGGTGTTTCGCGGTGTGGCGTTTGAATACCGCTGGCGGACCACACGCTGGAAAGGCTTGTGGGACATCTCTTTCTTCGGCGGTTCTTTTGTTGCCGCTTTTTGCCAGGGCATTGCCTTGGGCGCGCTGGTACAAGGGATCGAGATCGAGAACCGTGCCTATGCCGGCGGCTGGTGGGATTGGTTAACGCCGTTTTCCATCCTGACCGGGATTGCCGTGACCACCGGCTATGCAATGCTGGGGGCGACTTGGCTGAACATGAAGCTTGAAGGGCGGATCCAAGCACATATGCGCCGTCTTGCTTGGCCCTTTGGCATTGCGACCGTGGTCTTTATGGCCATCTTCAGCATCTGGACGCCGTTTCTTGAGGTCGAATACTTTACCCGTTGGTTCGCTTTCCCGACAGCGATCTTTACGTTTCTCGTACCCGCGTTGGTGGCCTTTGTGATTTACGGGTTGTTTCACGGGTTGCAGCGGCACTGGGACGTCACACCGTTTCTATGCGCCTTGGCGCTGTTTGTGCTGGGGTTCATCGGGATCGGCATCAGCTTTTACCCTTATATCGTGCCGCCAAGACTAACCATCATCGAGGCTGCTGCTCCCGATAGCAGCCTTAAGTTTGCGCTTGTCGGCACACTGATTTTGTTGCCGATGATCCTTGCCTATACGATCTATACCTACTGGGTCTTTCGCGGCAAAATTGATCCTGCCGAAGGCTATCACTGATGCGCGGCAACTGGATTTCCAAAACCGGTTGGTTCGTGCTGATCTGGGTGCTGAGCGTTCTGGCCCTTGGCATCGTTGCATACGGGATCAAGCTGGCAATCGTTCCGTAATCGGCACACCCCTGTAGCGTTTGAGCAAAGGCCAGAGGATAGGCTTGCATAATCGCTGATCCTCTGGCCCTTTTGCATTCAGGTTTACACAAGGATCCGTTCCATGCGCGCCATGCAAGTCTCCGCCTATGATCAGCCCCTGACACTGCAAGATCTTGAAACTCCAATCCCTGCCACGGGCGAAGTTTTGGTTAAAGTCGAAGCTTGCGGGCTGAATTTTGGCGACACTTTGCTGATCAAAGGGACCTATCAGGAAAAACCTGCGCTGCCATTCACCTTGGGAATGGAGTTGTCGGGGACGATCACGGCCCTTGGGGATGGGGTGGAAAACTTGGTGATCGGCCAACGGATTGCGGCCTATAGCGGGTTTCACGGTCTTGCCGAATATGCGGCGGTGCCCGCCGATATTTGCGTGCCCATCCCCGATGTGATGGATGCAGTCGATGCGGCCGCTTTCCTGATCGCCTACGGCACCAGCCATGTGGCGCTTGACTATAAGGCGCGTTTGCAGCCTGGTGAACGCTTGCTGGTCCTGGGGGCCTCAGGCGGTATTGGGCTGACGGCGGTTCAGGTGGGCAAACTGATGGGGGCCGAGGTGATCGCCTGCGCACGCGGCCAGGCCAAGCTTGATATCTGTCGCGCTTCCGGGGCAGACCATCTGCTCGATTCTGACGTGGATGATCTTCGCGAGATCGTGAAATCGCTGGGCGGAGCAGATGTGGTCTATGATCCCATCGGCGGGGATCAGTTCAAAGCCGCGATGCGGGCCTGCAACCCCGAAGCGCGCATTCTACCGCTTGGCTTTGCCTCAGGCGAGGTGCCGCAGATCCCCGCAAACATCCTGTTGGTCAAGAATCTGGATGTGCTGGGGTTGTTCTGGGGGGGCTACAAAAAATTCAAACCCAAGGTCCTGACCGACAGCTTTAAGGTGCTGATCGACTGGTATGTGGCGGGCAAGCTGAAACCTCATGTGAGCCACGTCCTGCCACTGGATCAGGCCAACGAGGCGCTGGACCTGCTGCGGACCCGCAAGGCGACGGGCAAGGTGGTGGTGCGGGTGTCTGGCTAACCTGTTCGGATGGGGCGTGTTTTCAGCAAATTGCGGGCTTTTTGGCGTTCGCGCAAAAACACGAACAGCCCCGATCCAATGATCAGTGCGATGCCGACCCAGACCTCCCACACCGGCAGGTCGCCAAAAATCAGCAAGCCCCAAAAGACAGCCAGCGGCAGGCCGATGTATTCAAAGGGCGCGACTGTTGCGACGTCTGCGATCCGGTAGGCCTGGCTTAGGCAATAACCGATGACGGCCGCATTCAGCCCAAGACCCAGGAACACCCAGACATCTTCCTGAGCGGGCAAGACCCATGCCCGCAGCAGAAACTGCATAGACGGTGCACTGTCGGCAGACGCAAAGCGACCATCACCTGCGATCAGGAAAAACCCTATGGATACAACCAGAAATGTTCCCTGAATATAGATCGCCAGCGCCGAAGCTTTGCTGTTCACCCCCAGTTTGCGCGTCATCAATTGGTTCAACGCATAGGTCAGCGCCGCAACAACCGGCAGCAGCAGCACCAGCCGTGATGCTTGCAGAGTTTGCACATCGGCCCAAGGGCGCTGCATGATAACAACTCCAAGAAAGCCTATGGCCACGGCACCAAGCCGCATGGCCCCTACTTTTTCGCCCAAGATTGGGATCGATAGCAGTGTGATGAACAAGGGGGCGACGAAAAAAAGCGCCGTTGCATCGGCCAAAGGCAGGGCTGCAAGCGCAAGGAAAAAGGTCATATTGGCGATCACCACCAAGATCCCGCGCAGGAGATGCCAATGCCATTGGGATGTCTTCAAAATGCGCCATCCGCCCTCTAGCTGGACCAAACCGAGGCCGAACAGAATGCCAATAAAGGCGCGGGCAAAGACGATCTCGTGCAGGGGATAGCCGCCCGAAAGCTGCTTGATCAACATATCGTTAATCGAAATTGCAAACACGCCAGCGAAAACAAAGGCGATGGCGATACCGGGTTGGTTTTGTGCATTTGCATTCATATCGCAGACCTATCATCTACGCGCATCCTGTCCAGCTTGTTTCATCTTGGCGTGGCCGATGGATCTGCGCTAGGTTGGCGCGAATATTTCCTTTAGGAGGACACACGGATGCAAATGTCAGAAACCCGCCAGATCGCTGCCAGCCCAGCGGAGGTTTATGCAGCGTTGCTGGATCCCGACATGCTGATCAAATGCGTCCCGGGTGCAACCGAAGTGACAGGATCAGCCGAAGAAGGGTTTGAAGCGACGGTCGTCCAGAAAGTCGGACCGGTAAAGGCGACCTTCAAAGGTCAGGTCACGATGACGGATATGGTGCCTGACAAGTCGATCAAGATTAGTGGTGAAGGCAAAGGTGGGGCCGCCGGTTTTGCAAAAGGCGGGGCTGACGTGACGCTGGTGGCCAAGGATGGTGGCACTGAATTGAGCTATGACGTCGAGGCGAAAGTCGGGGGCAAGTTGGCGCAGCTTGGCAGCCGGATCATCGACGGGTTTGCGAAGAAGATGGCCGATCAGTTTTTCAATAACCTGCAAGAAAGCCTTGAAGGGCCAGCTGCCGACGATGCCGAAGATACCGCTGATGTCGCAGAAGATGCGCCTAAGAAAAAAGGCTGGTTTGGGCGCGCAAAGTCTTAGCCCGAATTATGCATGAGGTGTTGGTGAGGGTGGCGTAACGTTCTGAAAAGCTGTAATTTTATGGTGTCGAAGCCAAAAAAGCAGATTTTCAGGAGCCCCGCCTCACCATGGATATGTCTA
>Ga0307981_1001926_pt1 | contig 17667 bp, 13 predicted proteins | sample OrgLakmetagen987_FD_201849 | JGI IMG/M metagenome (GOLD analysis project Ga0307981, IMG submission 201849) | Saline water microbial communities from Organic Lake, Antarctica - #987 | ecosystem: Environmental > Aquatic > Non-marine Saline and Alkaline > Saline | place: Antarctica: Organic Lake... | reverse complement strand
TCCTGTTCTCAGACACTTATTCCTCAACAACAATGAAGACTACTGCTTACCTCTTGCTCACTGCTGCTGTCATGACGACTAGCGTTTCGGCCTACGGCGTGACACCCTCGCGTCGGGCCTTTGTCCAAGCCGCCGTGACATCCACTGCCGCTGTTGCCACTGCAATCGTATTGCCCACCCAAGCAGCTCTTGCCTTGGAAGCGTGTCCCAAAAAGTCGTCGAACTGCATTCTTACCACATGGACGCCACCGGCTGGAACAAGCAAGGCTGCCATGGCGGATACCGTCAAGTCTGTATTAGAAAGCTATCCTGCTGCTGGACAAAACGGTGTCGACTTGGGCGGATGGGAGCTCGTGGAAGATAACTTCAAGACTGCCGGAACTGCTCGGGTCGAGTACAAGTCGGGCATTGGCAACTTTGCCAAGTTTCTCAACGGCGGCAAGCCCTTTGTGGACGATCTGTCGGTGGAAATTGGTGACGCGGCCGTGGTCTTGAAATCGTCCTCGCGCATTGGCGAGTCCGACTTGGATGTCAATCGCAAGCGTCTCGTGTACTTGGTGGACGCCATCAAGGGCAAGGGATGGGAGGCACCGGAACCCAAGTACTAGTACTAGTCTAGCTAGGCTACAGCCAGTAGCGCAGTACGATAACTACGACTACTGGCTGGCTACGCTAGAACGGCTACACGAATGACAGCAACAGAGAATAGAATGCGGTAATACAGCCATTACGCTGGACCTACGTAGACTCTGTCGGCGTAGACTCTGTCGCGACTAAATGCACTAATCCATGTTACACTCGACGCCACAAGGGTTATCGAAAACTAGAGAGAGAGAGAGATCATGTAGAGGGAATGATAGGCACTTGAGCGAACCTTAGTACTTAAAATAGTACCCCGGCGGCTCTGGAGCTCTGGAGCAGTGGATTCTGTTATGCAGTTTGGAGTAACCTACCGGTACAGTACATACAAATTACAGGTCAAGGGGAAAGTCGCTAGTCTAGCCTAACGGTACGGTACATGGTTGTTGTGTTCGGACCGTATCTTTGACCCGTTAGACTATCGCGCATCGAGGAACATCGAAGAACGACGACCAGGACCGACGACGACGATGGAATTCCAAATTGCAAATTACAGAACTTCACAAAAAGTAGCAACGCCAGCATCCAGCACCATGTCCGAACCCAGCGCCAACGAAATCCCTGCGACCATGAAGCGCCTCGTCGTGACTGCCAACGGAGCAGATGTGGCGAGCTGCAAGATTGAAGTCGAAATTGTGCCCGTTCCAGTCCCTGCTTCGGGCGAACTCCTCATTAAGGTATCTGCCGCGGCCATTAACCCTTCCGACTACATGTCGTGGTCCAGAACTAAGACTGAACACTGCCCTGCCACCATGGGAAATGAAGGCAGTGGCGTCGTGGTGGCCACGGGAGGAGGTCTCGTGACGCACTTTTATTCGGTCGGTACCGCCGTGGGCTTTGCTGGCCTCAAGAACCGGCAAGGCGCTTATTCCGAGTACGTGACCGCATCCGCCATTGAAGCGGTCTTTCGCTTGCCGGCAGACCTGCCCGTGCAAGACGCGGCCTCGTTTTTTGTCAATCCCTACACGGCGGTTGGCATTTTGGATACCGCTCGTCGCGAGGGCGCTGCAGTTATTGTTCACACGGCTGCCGCGTCGCAGCTGGGACAAATGATGGTCAAACTCGCGCCGAGTGTAGGCATTGATATCATCAATGTGGTTCGTCGTCAAGAACAAGCTGAATTGCTCAAGAAGATTGGAGCGACACATGTGGTGGTGACTGGAAACGACGACGCTTGGAAGAAAGTACTCCAGGCCAAGGTGAATGAATTGGGCGCCACTGTGGCCTTTGACGCCGTTGCTGGCCAAATGTCGGGGGATCTCTTGGATTTGATGCCAAAGAACGCCACCGTGTTTGTCTATGGTGGTCTCTCCGGTCTGGTACAAGGAATAAACCCTCTGGACCTTATCTACAATGAGAAAAAATTCAAGGGATTCTTCTTGTCGTCTTGGATCAAATCGGGAGGCATGCTTAAATCCTTGTATCGCCTCAATGGAGCGGGATCCAAGGTCAACAGTGGCTTGCAAGCTGGTGGCTGGAGTAGCTCACAATTCAAGGACACCACGCTAGAGGATGCTCACGATGACATTGTCAAGCTTTTGAATAGCAGTATTACCGGCGTCAAGCTCCGTATTCGCTTTTGAAGAGTAGACTAATCCATATAAATATAACAGCAGGGAGTAACTTTGACTTTACATTTACAGTAGTCTACACGATGCTGCTGGTCCAAGTAGCAAACTACACGTACTGTGGTGGTGTGAACAAGACCGCCAAGTCCAATAAGTCTATCTGCTAGTCTAGTTTCGCTTTTTCGATAGCATTGCTTTTTGGCGGGAAGAACGAAGAACCGCCACGATGATGATTCAATTGGTTCACACTTTTATTTCCAATTATTGTTGTTGTCGTATTGTCGCTCCTATCGCACTCTTATTGCCTCCCACCATGGCGTCTACTAGCGGTCTGAGTACTGCAATGGCTTGGAGAAGCCGCGAGATCGCTGCTGCTCTATTAGCGTGCGGAATAATCTCCTTGGAACGATATGGCGACGAAGCGAAGCGAAAAACTGGTTTTCGAAAGCAGCAGCAGCAGCAACAGAACATCGTCTCCTATTATCCTCAAAGGCTCATTGCACACTGCGAAGCGGCGTCTACTCCAGCGAACGAAAACCCAATCGCTCCTTTACCACCATCGTTAGCACGTCGCAGTTTGGTGGCTCTGCGTCTCGCATCCCAGCCAATTCCTCGTTTCGTTACTCCAAACGACCCAGCGCTCACCCTATCGCGACGACTGCTACGTCAACGACAGCGAGACGAAGATGCCCTTCGCTCTGTGCAACACCGAATGATCGCCTTTCTTCAAGCCGGCGACAAGATGGCCGCTGGCAAGCTGCTGCAGCGTTCGTACGAAATTATCTACGGCAAGAACATTCAACCCCAGGACCGACAAGACTTTCTGCAGCGCTACGGATGCACCGGATGGACCGAGGAGGTGCTCGAAACACTGCTGGCACTATCCGATCGTCGCGGAATCGTAGAGATTGGTGCCGGACACGGTCAATGGGCTCGCATCTTGACGGATCGGTACACACGGCAGCACCAACAGACGACTAATGGTACACCAAGCACCACCAAGCACTTTGATTTCGTCTTGGCCTTTGATGATAACAGCGAACTGCCGTTGGATACACGTATATACAACGAACGGACGCAACCGCACCACGACTTTTTTTACCGAAATGTGCAACCGTGCCCCAAAATTGAAGCAGTCTTGCAGCAATGGCAGTGTCGGGGACGCGTCTTGCTTTTGGTATATCCGCCACCAGACACGGACATGGCGGTCCAAGCCGCGCGAGCCTATGTCAATACAAGCCCCTTGAACGATACCATTGTCTATGTAGGCGAAGGCCGTGGTGGAGCCAATGGCAGTGCTGCTTTTTTTGATTATATCGAGTCGGGAGAGTGGATCTTGACCAAAATCTTGCCGGTTCGATCGTTTGGTGATAAGGGATACGAACAGCTATACGTCTTGAAACGAGTTGCTAGAGGAGGAGGAGAGGGAGTCAAGTAGCTTTGCATGTTCCGCATTGTTCCTTTGTCGGTGTAAACACACTAAACACGGCGCGACCAAAACGCATGCGCAATGTATAATAATGAGAGACCGTCGGATAAAGTCAATGCATCTAGAAAGACGTTTGATATTTCATACTAATTGGTTTCTCTAGACTTCTCTTCCTACTCTGACCGATGCCTGTCAATAATCAGCCAAACCCTAACGACGACAAATATCGCTCCTTGCTCGTGCACCCAGTCTACCATCAGTCACTCCTGTCGCTCGCTTCCGCATCAAACAAGAGCGGGAACGAAGCAGTCAGGCGCTCCAGCTCTGGCGCGTCCTTCACGAGAGCTGGCGCGGGTTCGCCATAAATCGTGGACGCAATCATGAGCGAAGATCGCTCCACCTTTTCGATGGGATTGATATTGTCTTGAATGACAGTTCCCATCAAATCATTATCAAAGCAGTGCGAGACGGCAACGATAACATGCAACTCGGCGCATGCGATTGGTAGCGTTCCACTGCGACTAATGGCGTCCAACAGGTCAAAGGCCCTTTTCTTCTCCGTGTCGACATCGGTTGGGTGCAGAATGGAGGACTTGATTGGAGTCAAGAGATTGGCTTGTCGCATTCGCGTCCAGTTTGGTCCAGCCTTGATAATGGTCGATCGAAGAGCGTTGCTCGTGTCATACTTTTCGAGCTTTTGGTCCAAAAGCTTGGGGATCAACGTAAAGTCTTCTCCTTCTCCGGAGAAAGCCGAGACCGGACCGGACAAGTCAGGTGGCCGGATGAACTCTTTTTGGTCTAACGGCTTGCCTGGCTGGACTTGTTCGAGACGCATGCCTGAAGTTGGAGTGCTAGGCTTCTTCAATCTGCGAACTTGCTTGCCATCAGCTCTCGCATACGTGACTTGCTGGGTCGGTTGCGGAGAAGGGGCGCCAGGAGGACCAGCGCCATCATCCATCATTCGCATCCTTGGGACACTTATTTGATTGGCCAACTCGTCTCCTCCTCCTCCTCCAGCACGTCTATTGCGCGATGGAGACAAACCCTCACTCATCTCTGTAAGCAGGTAATCGCCACTGTCTGTAGACGGAGCAGGACCACCATATGCCCTCTCTGCCCGCATATCGGCCTTGCGTTCCTCTTCAATCAGCTGCTTCTCTTTGGAGGCTTCAATCACATCCATGACAGACTTGACGTAGCCCTTGACCGCTGTAACCTTGTTCAAAATATCGCCATCGCCCGGACCGTCAAACGACAGCAAATCACTTGGAATCTGGTAGTCGACAAAGAGAGACATGAGATCTTGCGTCAACTGAATTTCTTTCGTGAGCGATCCTTCCGGCAAGTCCAAGAGTTTCTCCAACTGCGGCTTGAGCTGAATAATGCAGACTCCAAAGACGGACGACTCCAACTGCATCGCTCGAAAGGATTCAGCAAACGCCTTTTGCTCCGACGACAGCGATGACACAGCGTCCTTGAACTCCTTAGCCGTCGGAAGGACATTCGTCAAGAGAGGAATCAACACCTCATCCTTATTTTGCAGAATGATGGCTTCCTTTGGTTCGAACGCATCCGGTCCAGCCATTGTCCCGACAATAAGCAAAAAGCTCGAAAACTGCCGGGCCCGAGCAATCAACTGATACTGTTGCTGAGGTTTGGATTGAAAGCGATGCTGCAGCCAGCCGTGCAGGTGACGATCGCCCGTAATCTCTACCGACGTGGCCGCGTTAATGGGAATGTACACAGACGGAGCTTCTGCACCCAGAATCGTACGCACCATGGTGGATACAGGCTCGTTCTTGTTTCGCGTTGCTTCAATCGTCAAGATACCGTCAGGATAGTGGGCTGGGCGCCGAATGGCGTACGAAAACGGCTTGGGTGCATGCTTGGCTCCAAAGAGCTTTTGGTTGTGGAAGCGCATAAACTGGTCAAAGTCCTTGGTAACAATCTCCTTGCCAATAGCCTGGATCAGCTGTTGCTTGAGCATGTCCTCGACATAGTCGACACTGTCTTGATACAAGAGCGTCAAATGCTGCACATGCTGACACATGAGCACAATGGTCGCTTCCGCAATCGAGACCAGCTTGACCAATTGACGCGGAGGATAAACCTTGGCCATCAGCTCGATCGCTTCGTCGATACTGCGGTTCTGCTCTCCAAGAAACTCTCCAACATCGGCCATGGCCAGAACATTTTGCTCTTCCATGAGAGGCAGGATTGGGCAAAATAAGCCGAGTGCTGTAATCGAAGAGAGCAGCCCACTCCCAACAGCATCTACTTTCAAGTTGCCGCGTTTAATGAGCAGTGTCGGTGGAATACCTGCAGGTCCAAGGGCTTCGACCCGATAACGATCCTGTTTGCTATCGTACTCAATCACACTCACGTGCTTGCCATTCAAGGTTTGCTCCTTCACGAGGCCCATCAAAGAACAATGCGTACCCGGTCCCAAAAATGATTTATTATCATCACCGTCTGAAGCTGTAGCTGGCTTGACGGGCTTGTGCTGTCCCATGATTTCCGTCTCGACGCGTTGCAAAAAGAATCCTTGCGTAATTCGCGTCCAATCAAAGAGTTGCTTGCTGAACTCGACCGCCGCATCCACGTCGGCGTTGCGACGCGGCGTCTTGCAAGTGTTGTCTGCAGCATTCCGATCGACAGCAAACTGACATATCTGCTCTTCCGGGGCAATCATTTGGAAGAACCACGTCAAGTTGGTATCGACGGCTGGATGCGTGGTACTTTCGGCAATGGGGGTGGGAGGCGTTGCTGTGGAAAAGCCAATACCCGGACGACTGGCGCCGCCAGCCGTGACAATAATGGCCGATGTATCGCGCGACAGTAGCTCCACACAGTCGGTAGGATCGTTGCCACAAAAGATACTGATGGTGTACGCGACGCCGACCTTAAAGTGATACTCCTTGACGCGCGTCGTCACTCTACTGGTGGTAGTCTCCTGCTTGTTGATACCACCACCAGAGACAATCCCCATTCCAAAGTAACCTCCTCCCCCTCCTATCGTGGGAGACGGATTGTTGGTTGCAGGTGCATTCGTGGTTGTCGTGGTGGTAGTGGTGGCGTGGCCTCGATCACTCACGAGTTCCACAACTTGTTCACGCAAAAAGGTACAAGTATCGGATGCTCGAAATCGCAGCGTGACGGACTTGTGGTCGGTATGGACCCAATCCAAGACTTGCTGTAGCTTTTCCGGTTCCAAACCGAGTCTCTGCAATGCGTTGATCTGCGCCGCGACGGCTGTATTGGTCAAGAACTCGGCCAGAGCGTACTTGTTGTCGTACAAATGGTCTTCGTTTTCCGCCAAACGAGGATTGCGGGTCGTATCCAAGAGCTTTTGGACCTGCTGGAGAGCCTTGTTGACTAAATATATGGATAAGACGGAAACAGTGAGACACGCGAGCGTAGAGGGACAATGTGCGACTACATAAAAGACGCCCTCGTTCGATGAGAACCCATCGATCGCCCATTCATCATCGCAATCACCCATTACAGCAATAGCAACGTACCCGAGTTCCGAAAGCGCTGTTCGTGAAAGGAAGTGTACTTCATTGTTCCTGTACGATATCGTAGTCTAGTTGTTCTCTCTGATGCTTTCCTTGGGGATTCGGAGAGTACCTGGTACTGTACGAGTAGGTAGACTGTAGACTGTAGTCTCTCGTCTCTTGCTTCAGTCGTTGTTAAGATAGCGCACGACGCACGACTTGTCTGTGTGCACGTCTCTTCCGGCTCAGATCGAGTGCGTCGAGGAGACGATTTGAAGGGAGGATACGAGCTCGCAGAGCTCGTAGTTCTTTCAGAGCCACACACTCAACTCCAGTGGTTAGCACCGCTGCTGCAGCGAAAGTGGCTGCAGCGAAAGAGACACTGAAATCATTGTTTTGTCTTCCTTCCGTCTTGTTAGCAAGCCGAAAGAAAGACCTTAGCCAACAACTAGCGCTAGCATCTTACCAGGCTCTGCCCGTAGGAAGGGTTCAGACAGCAGGTGAACGACGGGGGGCAATTGGTGATCAGCGATCACCGATTGCGTACACTCGTTCTCTCTTGCGACGAGTTGGCGTGGGAAAGCACACGGCCCCAAAAATGTAAACGAATATGAATGAAATGAAATGAATATGAATGAAATTTATGAATGAATGAAATAGCTACGTACGTAACGTACGTAGTCGTAATCACCTTGGGGCTACTAGTAGCTAGCCTACCATACAGTATTATATTTTCGGTTGATTGACACTGGCGGTAGAGATATCCAGTGAGGCGTGGTCGAGTGGATACGGAAGCTCCTGTTGTTTCGAATCGCAGCTGGTAGCTAGGCAAGGCTTTGGTTGCGCCGCTTTCGGGCTACAGAATGAAGCTACGCGACTTGCCAGCGTTCGAGGACATGCCTCACGCATCGGATGTATGCAACGTCTGTATTTGTAGCCAGGAAGTAGACTAGTGCTGCTTTGTAAGTGCATGAGGCTATGTATTCATACTGTAGGCTCAAAGGTGACGTCAAACAGCCAAGCGCTATGATAGTTTTTTTGCATTTTTTCGTTAACGTGCATAGTTTGGACCGTGTGCTTCCACCATTTTTGGCCGAAGAAACCAACTCAGCGACGACGACCATCGACCAAGACTCTTCGGACTTCGGACCTTGTATTGAAAGATAAAGAGGCTCTACCTGCAGACGATACTCAGCCTTAGGCTATTATTGACTAGAAACACCGCATCCGTATTACATTTAGTATGAATCGACTCGCCAGTAGCAGCCGAAGCGTTCTTCAACGAGAGATTGCGATGCGCTCGTTCTCGGTATCCAATCGATTGGCAGCCAGTGCTCGCACCGCCGCTGCAAGGAACGCCAATACCATGACCATCGCGAGCAGTACTACAGCGACAACTGCACGCCGGGGTAATCGTTCCTTTGTAACGGCGAGTGCTCCGAGACTCTCGGCGACTGGAAGAGCGCCACTCCCTCCTACCCCCCGCGTTCCACCGCCCAAAACACAAGTTCAAAAGAGTACAGCTGGTACTGGACACAAGGCCCCGGAAGCCTCTCCAGGCTTGTATGCCCGCACGAAAGATCGAGGCCCCGTCAGTTGGCCATCGCTCTTTCTCGTTACCGTCGCGGCCGCATCCGCCGTTGCTTATTACCGCATAGAGCGTGAAAAACGATTAGAAAAGGCCATGGGCAAGATTGTTTCAAGTGAGTCGGACGGATGGACCCCGCGTCCAGACTACTTGGCAAAGCGCAAATTCAAAGCGACTCCCTGGGGATGGTTTCCAGTGGAAGATGGATTTGGGGCGCGTGAGTGTCTCCAAGACAACATCTTTGTAAGAATACCAAAGTTGAACACGTCACTCACACACTGCATTGCATTCTCTCTCTCTCTCTCTTGTCAACTCACAGCCGGAAAGCCTGCCATTGGAGGTCCTTGGTCGCTCGTAGACCTCGAAGGTAACATTGTGACCAACAAATCCTTTGAGGGCAAGTGGCTTCTTCTCTACTTTGGCTTTGCTCGGTGTCCCGACATTTGGTAAGTGCATATGTCGTACCGTACCGCACATTGGTTCGTGTTGATGCATGCTGCTCTATCAGACTGCTCCTCCTTTCTAACCACGGTATCTTGTCTACACGAATCTACAAAAGTCCGTCTGAAATGATGAAAGTCGGTCGCGTCATGGATACGCTAAAAAAAGACCACCCCGAACTGGCCAAAAAGCTCGTTCCGCTCTTCGTTTCCGTCGATCCGGCCAGAGACTCGCTCAAGGCACTCAAAGCCTACGCGAAGGACTTTCATCCAGACTATATCTTTCTCACTGGCTCTCCAGTCCAAGTAGAGCAAATGGCAAAAAAATATCGCGTTTATGTCAGCAAGGCGGACGAGTCGCCCGACGGAGATTATCTAGTTGACCACTCAATTGTCATCTACTTTCACGACGACACGGGAGACTTGAGTGACTGCTTTACGCAGTCCATGCGGCCGTCGGACGTGACGGAAAAGATTATCGAGCGCATGACCTTTAAACCTTCGTATTAGAAGTATCGCGGCCAAGGTAGATCGAATGGGAATGATATTGTAACGCTGTGCGTAAAAGTAAATACCTCAACACGTAAAAAGTACTGCCTCTCATCATCATGTCATCATCTTGTCACTGATGAAAGCAACGTCCTCTGACTGCTGTTTTCGTAGCTCAATTCCATTCTCTCGGCTCCGAATTCCTTCCTCGGAAATATCACGGATCGCGTCGTTCCAGTCTCGATCGTTGCCGTATAAGTCCTCCGCGTCGTCTTCGCCAGAATCCACATGCGTGTATTGCAGATTCTCTTCGACACGACTATCTGCTAGACTACTACCACGATCAGACAAGTGTTCCATTTCATCTTCCGAAGCGCTCTTGTTGAGATGATAGGACACCTTGTAGACAATCACGCCCATGAAGACCACCAGGCAGCCCATAACGTTCAATAGATTCAGCGGATCTCCAAAAAAGACAACGCCAACGAAAATAGTAATCATTTCCTTGATGACGCCTCCAATCATGAGAATAATGGCACTGGCGTGCAACACCAAGTAAAACTCGCAGAGAATCATGGAAATGGCAAAGAAAGCCCCAAAGAGGCCGAGGCCAAACATTTTTATTGTCTCTTCAAGGCTGTAGCCAGCCAGTCTGACCCACGGTCGTTCCACAAGGAGAGCCACAAAGAGCATGCTAAAGAACATACTAGGCGCCAAGAGTCGCATGGTTGCAATTGTCGTCTTGAGTCTCGGTTCCATGCTTTGCAGTTTCAATTGGACTAGCGTCCATCGTGCACCCGACAAGATGGAAGCTCCGAGACACATGAGAAATCCCACTTCGTCGAATTCGACTTCCCCTAGAACAGTCATGAACTCCCCTACGGCAATAATAAAGACCACCAACAGTAGCGTCCACGTGATTCGTTCAATTCCAAAGAGATAGGCCCATCCCAAGACAAATATTGGCGTACTCGCTTTGACCATGGTATAAAAGGTAATGGTAATGGTCACTAGCGAGAGATTCGACAATCCAATGTCACCCGATGTCACGAAACCGCACGGAAGACTGACACTCAACCATTCACGCCACGACATGGTGCTGACTCTCTCAGACCCAAAAAAGACGGGAAAGAGTGCACACAGAGTCGAACTAAAGATCCACTGGGCGGCGAAATGCATGGTCGTCATTAAGAGGGGACAGGGAAAGGCCAAGTGCTCATTGCCAAAGACAAACTTCGTTGTTGTTGTTAAGACGTGACAAAGGGTGGCAAGTGAGTTAGGGTTTCTTACCAGTTACTAGTCGTCTATTGAAGGGTGTCAACATGAGTCTTGACTCCTTTACATTCCACTCGATTTTTTTGCTCGCTCGCTTACGTACCTTGTTGTAAGAACTGAGCAAGGCCGAAAAGATGAACCATCCCGCCATTGCTGGCAGATAGATGCAGTGCTCCTGATAAAAGCCCATCTTGTCGCCGTATGACTCGTGCGTCGTTCGTTGGCGCTACAATTGCCTTTCTCTTGTTCCGACTATAAGCTTTACTTTTACAGTACTTCGTCAATTAGTCTACAGTAATTTAGACTATCACTGCACTTTAATACTAGCTTGTGTGTCTCTACTCTACCTTCACCCAACAGGCCGCTCGTATCGTTGGCACTGCCGTCAACCACCACCAATATAAACCAGGTCTTTTTCTCTTTCTCATCACTTGCTCAGATGTCCAATGAGCGTCCATTTGTTCATCCTCGCGCGCAGTCGAACCAACGGGATCGGGGGCTCTGGCTGAGTGCCAATTTGGCGCGTGTTTCCGTATCACTCCGCGTGATTGATCAGAATTCAGAAACGTGTTTGAAAAGCCGAGCAATTCAAAAGGTTTCACGTTCTGCTCTCTACTTATGCCTGCACAGGGTTGAAGTTGAAGTCACAACCCTACCGGTACCGGTACGCACAAAGCAAGTGAAAGTTCGGTTTAGAGCCTCCATGGCAGCAGTAAGTAGCAGTACTGTACGGTATTCCAGAGTTCATTTCTCCGATCACAAAGTTACCACACAAGTCCATTCGTACAGAAGAGAGAGAGAAAGAGACGAGCAACCATGCTGAAAGGCTTTAGTAGTAGCGCTCCACGTATCAGTCTAGAGGCGGTCCGAGCTGAGGTCGACGCACTTTCGCAACAAGAGCAAAAATATATCTTGGACGATATCCACGGCCGCCAGAGAACGACAGCCGTACCGGCCGAGACGGAGGAGCTCATGAACAAGGGATTAAGGGCTCTGGAGGAATGCATCGAGGCCATTCCAGCTTATGATCGAGAATGCTACAACAGAGCAGTCATAGAATGCCCCGATCACGCCAGCGACCAAGCCTTTCGACTCCGGTTTCTCCGATGCGAATCCTTTGATGCACAAAAAGCGGCAGCACGTTTAGTGGCGTACTGGCGAGCCAAGGTGGATGTGTTTAGCATAGAGCACGCTTTTCGCCCGATTACTCTCGCTGACTTTGTTGATGACAACGACCAACATGCGCTACAGATGGGAGGGATTCGATGTCTACCCGTTAAAGATGAGGCTGGCAGGGCCATTATTCTGATTGACCGGACGCGCTTTGATCAACGAGTCGAGAATCGAAAGAGCATGGTAAGTCGGTACATATTCCCTTGGTTGATCCAAATTGACGCCCACCTCTTGAAACTCACCATCTTGCTTCGATTGACAAACAGTTAAAGCTGAACTGGTACATGCATCACGTTGCCTTGGAAGATGATCAAGTCCAAAGGAAAGGAATCGTTTATATCGTTGGGTTTCCTCGACGCGTATCTACCCTGCTTGAGCAAGACCGCAAGTTTGATTCCTTTGCCTTTCGGCACGTGAAACAAGCCTTGCCTGTGCACGTGGCGGGTGTCCATAACTTTTGTTCGAGTCGGCTGTTGGAGTTCTTTATACCAATCTACTTGTTCTTGGCGGGGCCGGCCATTCGAGCGCGATACAGACTGCATATGGGCCAGGAAGAAGATTTTTTGACCGCCCTTGACGAGTACGGAATTAAATTGGAAGCGCTGCCCTTAGACATGGGAGGTACAAGCGACTTTGATTACGCCGAATGGCTGGAACAACGTCGAGCGATGGGTAGGTAGTCATAGTAGACGTACCGGTAGACACTATCGTTCATGTCAGAGTACTACTAGTAGCCGGTCTCTACTCAGACCAGCCTGTACTAGTATTTGCTCGGTACAGTAGTACTGCTGTACCTACAGTACCGGTACTGGCACAGTAAACTCCCGCGGATTCTGCCCTGGTCGTGACTTCCGAAAAAAAAGGAATGGCCGAGTTTGGCGTTTGCTAAAATGACCGTAGACTAAACTAGACTAGACTAGTCGAGACAATAGTTCATTTTAGCGTATTGTACGTACAATACTGGTAGTTCTTTACGGTACCTGATAGTACTAATACGTAGCTGGTAGGCTAGTGCAGTAGAAGTGAACTGCCAACTCTAGTAGAGACTAGTCTAGTGTCTAGTCTAGACAATAGTTTATTTTAGCGTCTACCAACGCGAGAAGTGAAATCGCCCATCGACCACCACGGCGACACCGATCGGCAAAAACAAAAGTGGTGGCAAAAACAAGTATTTATTACTGGCATAGCTTTATGAGAAAATTGGGTGCTTGTTCAAGGGAGAGCTCATGCCGCTGAAGCGGACGCCGATCCTTTGAGAATCAAAGGCATAACGTTGGAGACGAAGCCGTCCATCTGTTCAACCGACTCGCGTTCGCCGCAATCATTGAGGAACACGATGGTACTAAGCAGGTGCTGGAAGCACTGCTTGGATTTGGCCTCATTCTCGAGCGCAGTATGAATCTGGCCAAGATTGTTAACAATGGCCATGGTCTGCAGGACGGTAAGCTGGACATTTTCCGTCATCTGGAGGGTGTACGCGAGTTCGTAAAGCGACAGAGCTTTGCGAAGTCTCTTTCTGCTGTTGTTACTTTCGAGAGCGCTCAAGTGATGTGAAAGAGCAAGATTGTACAAGAGGATGAAGGAGGACTTGACGTAGTAATTGAATGATGCGAGGTCGGTCGCATGAGCAGGAATGAAGATGGGTGATTTGAAGATGAACAGGGGGGCACCGCAGGAGATATCCTCCTGCGCGACGCAGACACCCGTAAGCTCAATCTCCTGCATCTTACGAAAGTGGCAAGAAGGTGTTTGTGGTATAGCTTCCTTGGGGTTTCCCATGCAATCAGATCCCGATTCTTCATCGGGCCTCTCATCCTCGTCTCCCTGGAGAGCGAGAACCTGCTTCACCAAGGTCAATCCCTGAGAGAATGTTGAGATTGCCTCGTCGTAGAGTCCGTTCTCGATGAGGCCAACGCCTTCGTTGTTCAGGCGAGAGGCAATGGTTGCGATAGAAGGATCCATGTTCTTGTGTGGAGGTTTCTCGTTAAATCGTTTTATGAGAGAAGAGATGCGAGGTGCGAGGTGCGGAGCGAAAGTGAAAAACGGTCGAAAGGCCGAAACTTCACCGTCCGCGGATCCACGACCAAGGGAAAACAATATTGAGTGTCAGCTGTCAGCTTCCTTGGTGTCACAATCGTGTCAAGAGGCGGCATCGCAAGCAAGAGGGCCATTCTTCGTTCTACGATTACTTTACAAAGAAGTAGTACTTTCCTACATTTATTTAATGAATGGATTTGTAAACTTCAATATAAAATAAGTAAAATTCAATTCAATATCTAATTAGAATATTCAATAAAATAGTCAGAGATCATCGATATCGAGGGCTACTTCAAGAATGACCGGAAAAGGAAAAGACAAAAGACCTTTGATTTTCTGCAGAACTAGTCTACACCGGTACGACTAAAATTAAATCGAATCTTGCCGGTACCCAGTATGAGATAAGCCCTACAAGCCCTACGGTACAAGATAACAAGTAGTCTTCTTCCAAAGCTTTAAACGGGCGGGGGTAACGCTACGCTGTAAAAGCAAGGGTACGTCGTACACGTATACGTATACCGGCACTACAACACGACATTCTTTCTTTAAAAGAGGCGCGCGAGAAGCGAAAAGGGTATCGACCATGGCGAAGGTCGATCTAACGATGCGAGACACCAAATGCGGAAATGACAAGCACCTATGCGTAGGTAAATAGTAAAGAAACACACTCAGCAAAACAGAAGAGATAATAGCTGCAAAACGAAGTCAGAACGAGGGCGCACCATGGTATACGGGAGCATCGCTACGAAAACCACAGTTCTCGCTGAGAAGAAAGAGGAACGGACGAAAGCCAGCCGGACAACGAGAAACGGGAATTTAACGGATTTGGATCCGGGACTTGTCACAAAGGACTGGAACCGCGCGACTCTCGCGCGAAAACTAGGAGATCCGTTTGGCGGCGTGAAGCACTGGAAATTATTGATCGAGGACGGACAGTGCACCCACCCACCTTCAAGAGACTACCGGTACCCGGTAAAGATTGTATTGAGTGCCTTCAGGGTGGTGCATTAGGTGGACAGACGACGACAATAACGCAGCAGTGACGAGATTTGAATTGTTGACTTTTCTTTTTTTTGGGCTTCTCAGAACTTACTACAGTAACGAGGGCAGCCCCAAGTGATCCCAAGGATAAAGGAGACAGTGGATCCCAAGCGCAATGATGCGTGGACGGCAATCACGATGGCGGCACTAACACACAAGCTATCCAACACACCCAAACACCAACAAAGGAAGTGAGAATACCAAGTGACCCAAACCTTACTAGCAGGCATTGAAAAGAATGGTCAGCGTATCATGGACACCGCAATACAAATGAAGCACCCTGGTGCCAATGTGCTTGGATGCATACAACTGCTCCGTTTCACACAACATAGAAAAACACAATATGACAACGCCACGAAGCTACCATGAAGAAGACCACCAGTACCCGCGACGCCCGAAAGATCGCATGAAAAATAACGATGACAACATGGACACAACTACACGGCAGGAGACATGACGGACGACTTCATCTATGTGCCTGTCCACACCTCTACAGACCAGGGTTTCCGCCTCCAGACACATGGCTCCCTTTTTTATTGTTTTTTTGCTTTTGGATTTTTGGATTTTTTGCTTTTGCTTTTTGACTTTGGTTTTTGAATGTGTGATGCAACCTTGGACGACGGAAGGAGGGACTACAACAGGAAACGGATGAACCAATATTTACAAAATGATTCCTTGTGGGGGTGAATGCATTGAACGGGCGGGATACGTCCCCCATGGCCGGCAGATTCACACAATGATGGCAAATCCAATGGCGGCGGCCTTGGTGTCTGGCAGCTTTGACCCGGTTCGCGTGGCTCATCAAGGTAACAACTTGGCCGAGGAAGCTTGGTAGACGACGCAGCAGAAATGCTGGCAGTTCTAGCACGATTACGAAACTTGAATGTTGTGGAGAGACGAGTCCAGGGAGACCACATTGTAGGGTGGTGTGGAAATAGTGGTTCCCGCGCGAAAGCGCCTGTCTCCCATGCCCTTTTCGCCAGCAAATATTAGCGCTACGACGGTATTGACGAGTCCTTTGGTGTGGCCTTAAAGAAAAGACCCGAGCTCATTACTAATTAAAAGTAAACAACACACAAACACACACACACACACACACACACACACACAATACCGGTACGACTACTAATTTTAATTCTCTACTTTAACGATATGTATGGTACAGCGTGTTTGTGTGTGGGAACAACCGCTGGCATTTCCGGGTTTTGCCGGTGTCCCTGAAAATTCATCGTACCGGTACTGCAGTTGGTGAAGTCCCAGAAGTCCATCCGTACCCGTCCGCATCCGCATCCGATCCTTTAGCTAGCTTGAAGTTGATTTAATAGATGAGATACAGTACAGAGTTGTAATTACAGTATGTAGTAACTAGTAACGATGGGTCAATATTCCTGAATTGTACAGTACGTACAGTACTGTACTTCCATTTTTAGATTTTTAGTCGTGGGCTGTTATTGTCAAGTTTGTAAGTGCGTTTTACGTTGCAAACGCATCGCATCGCAGTTCTGCGCTGGTCAACATCATTCTTGTTCTTCTACTATTGATGAAACGATGTCAATCCTAAAGATGAACTACTTAGTTTATGGGTAAGTAGTGTAAAGACCACTGAAAGATGCTGCAAGATGCGTTGGCAGATGGGCGTAGTCTTTGTAGTCGTGTGAGATCGTTGGTGGAGATGAGAGCTAGGCGATACGGCTTGTCTGTGGTCGGGATCTGAGTGTAACCCGGAAGTGGTTACGCGGCAGGTTCAACATCTACAACGTCGTACTCTAGGCTGTATGATAACTGTAAGCTTCGCATTCAAAGTTTTAAGATACATTACAGTAAACACACAACACACGCAACAGGCGGGCTCTTGACCTCAAGTTGTTTCTTTTCCATTATTATTGCCGTCGGGCAGACATCAAGCATTGACCATGTGGAAAGGCTTTAGCAGCAGCGCTCCCCAGACAAGTCTAGAAGATCTCAAAGCCGAGCTCGAAATCTATCCGACGAAGAACGACGACTTGTCTTTTAGGATACAAGCGGCAATCGGCCCATCTTTGTCGAGAGTGGCGAGGTTGTTGCTGAGGCACTTTGGGCACTGGACGAATGCATCGAAGCGATTCCTACATCGGAGAAGGTGTGCTAGAGCTTTTGAAGAGTGTCCGGAATACGTCAACGATCAAGCGTTTCGATTGCCGTTTCTTCGACGAGAGTTCTTTGATGCCGAGGTAAGTGCCATATGTCGTCGCATATGTCAAGTGTCGAGTATAGGGCAGGTGTTAGGAATGGCGATGGTGTTAGGAATGGCGATGATGCCCTTGCCAGAATTTTACCCACTCTTTTACTCACGCAATCTCTCACTTTCATGTTTTCATGCCCCGCCGTAGCCAGCCGCAGCGTGCCTTGTGGAATACTGGGTGGCCACAGTACGAGTGTGGGGCAAGGATCACGCCTTTCACAAGCTCACTATCAATGATTTCGATCAGGAGGACCAGCACGCCTTACAGTT
>Ga0307981_1001922_pt1 | contig 17698 bp, 14 predicted proteins | sample OrgLakmetagen987_FD_201849 | JGI IMG/M metagenome (GOLD analysis project Ga0307981, IMG submission 201849) | Saline water microbial communities from Organic Lake, Antarctica - #987 | ecosystem: Environmental > Aquatic > Non-marine Saline and Alkaline > Saline | place: Antarctica: Organic Lake... | reverse complement strand
AGTCGGTGTTGCTACCCCTGAACCCCGGGGCTTTTTCGGAAAAGAGGACGGGGCACCGGCACCATAGTGCGGGTGCCCCGTCGCGATGTCAGTGCTCGATCAGGTCGAGCTCAGACGTATTGGATCTCATTCGGGCCAGGAGGCTTCGATGTTCGCTGCAGCCGTGGCTGCGTCGATGTCACCGTTGACCAGCGACGTTCCCTCGCTCCAGAAGGTGCCGGCGCCGACGTCGGCGGGCATCAAGTCCGAAGCGTCGAAACGGGCCACATCGGAGGTGTTGAGGATCTCGAGGAAGCTCTGCTCCAGGGGTCCGTACACACTCTCGTCCTGGTTCTGAGCGGCTGAGAGGTAGCCCGACAGCACGTCGCCTCCGCCCAAGAATTCCTTCTGGTTCGCCTGACGGGCTGCGGCGTAGTCCGAGGTGGCGATGTAGTTCATCACGGCCATCGTGGCGGGGTCCTCGTTGAACGCTGCGGCGTAGATGCCAGCGGTCAGGACGGGGCGGTCACCGTTGATGTCCGGGAAGTAGAACACGTCGACTGCGTCGGGGTTGGTCTCGTCGGCGAAGACGGTGCCTTCGGGGAACAGACCGGCGAAGAAGTTCGCCTGACGGTGCATCCAGCACTGGCCATCGACCAGTGGCTGGCCGTTGTCGGCGAAGTTCGTCGCCGTGATCGTTCCACCGGCGGCGAAGACGTTGTCCTCGGTCCACAGGTTCACGACGGCTTCCATCGCCTCCACGATCTGCGGATCGTCGAACGGGATCTCGTTGCTGACCCACTGGTCGTACACGTCCCCACCGTGGAGACGCAGGACCATGTCCTCGACCCAGTCGGTGTAGGTCCAGCCGGTGGCCTGACCCGATTCGATGCCCACGCACAGCGGCTTGCCGTCACCGGCAGCTGTGATCTCCTCGACGAGAGCGGTGAACTCCTCGAAGGTCTCGGGCACGGCGTAGCCGGCTTCTTCGAAGCGTGCGGGCTGGAACCAGACGAGCGACTTCAGGTCGGTCTTGGCGGGGACGCCGTACTGGGTGCCGTCGACGTTGCCGTACTGCTGGAAGCCCTCGCCCCAGTTGGCGTCGATCGTGGCGTCGACCTCTTCGCCCACGGGAACGATGAAGCCTTCGCGTGCGAAGTCGGCGAGCTTGCCTGGCTGCGGGAAGAACGAGATGCTCGGCGGGTTGCCGCCCTCGACCTGGGTGTTGATGTTTGCTTCCCAGTCGGCGTCGCCGGTGTACTCGACGTTGATGTTCACGGTCTCGCCGAACGCCTGGAGCGTGTCGTTGAGCGATGCGATCGACGGATCGTCGCGCTCGGGTCCGGTGATGGTCACCGTGGCGCCGTCGAAGTCGGTCGTGTCACCGGTTGCTTCGTCGCCAGCGGCCACGGTCTCCTCGGTGGTGTCGTCTCCGGTTGCTTCGTCGGTGTCGCTGCCGCAAGCACCGGCGACGAGCGCCAATGCAACCGGGACAGCGGCCAGCTTGATGCTGCGCTTGTTCATTCGTGTCTCCCCCTAGGAGTGTGTTTTCGGTTTCCGGAAGGTGTCCGGAATGTAAACGCTTTCATATTCTGTGACGATCGTCAAGTGCGAGGGACGTTTTCACCACCGGCACCGACGTGAACACGGCCTGTCGTCGATCGCTCGACGAGGTGAACCTCCGGGCAAATCGACGACGAACCGACTGGATCCGGTGCGCTGGACACACCAGCGGCCACCGCGAGCTGCTGGTCACCCTCGATCCGCGCGATCAGCAGTCGCGCCGCATGGGAACCGTGGTCGGCGACGGGCTGGCTGATCGTCGTCAGTTCGACGACTCGTGAGAACTCGTGGTCGTCGACGCCGATGATCGACAAGTCGGCTCCGACGACGATCGAGTGTTCATTGCAGGCGATCAGTGCCCCGAACGCCATCTCGTCGGACATCGCGAACACTGCCGTGGGGAGTTCGCGACGCGCCAGTATCGAGATCATCGCCTCGTAGCCGCCGTCGATGGTGAACCCGCCATTGGCATCCGGGCCTGCGGGGACGGCGAGACCGGCGTCGGACATCGCCGACGAGAATCCCTGCCAGCGGAACGCCGGGACGTCGAAGCACAACGGGCTTTCGGGGTGTCCGCCGAGGACGGCGATCCGTTCGTGGCCGAGCCCGATCAGGTGCTCCGCAGCGAGCCGCCCGACACCGACGTCGTCGATACGCACCGACGGATGTCCCCCGACCGCGGTGCCGACGGTGGCGAGCGCGATTCCACGACTCGTGATCGATTCGGCCTGTCGGTCGTCGATGGTGATGTCGACCAGGACGAGTCCGTCGGTGCGGCGCTCGAGTCGGCCGGAGTCGGCGAGCAGCCGGTCGCGTTGCTCGGGAGTCGACACCGCGACCACCTGGAAGTCGAGACCTGCCTGGGCGCACATCGCTTCGGCGCCTGCAACGACGGTGGAGAAGTACCAGCCGTTCAGCGACGGGACCGCCACCGTGACGGTTCGCGTCCTGCCAGCGGCGAGACGGGCGGCGGCCGGATCTGCGTGATACCCGAGTCGGTCGGCGACGGCCTGGATGTGTGTCCGTGTCGACGGCGTCACGTTCGGGAGTCCGCGAAGAGCTCGGCTGACCGTCGCCACCGAGAATCCGGCCGCAGTGGCGACGTCATCGATCGTGAGGTGTTGCCGCGGAGCGGTGGAGCCGCCGTGGGTCGAATCGGGCATGAGAACGCAGCACTGTAGATCAGCGTGGAGAACAGTTGGGGTGTCGGTGAGTACCGTGGTTCCATGGTGGAATCGAGCAGTTCACGTTCGCGAGAAGTCGACGAAACCGCTGCGCGTCGGGTCATCTCGCTGATCGACCTCACCGACCTCGCCGATGACCACGGGGCCGGCGGGATCGATCGATTGCTCGAACAGGCGCTCGAACACGGGACCGCGGCCGTCTGCGTGTGGCCCGAGTTCGTCGGTCGCGCAGCCGCCCACCTGGGCTGGTCGGAAGTGCGTGTCGCGACCGTGGCCGATTTCCCCGGTGGCGACGGACGCCTCACCGATGTCGTCGACGACGTCCGCAGATCACTCGTCGCTGGTGCCGATGAGATCGACCTGGTGCTGGGTTACCAGAATCTCCTCGCCGGCCACCCTGAACGGGTCGGCGAGCCGATCGAGGCCGTCGCGCAGATCGTGCTAGCGGCAGGAGCTCACCTGAAGGTCATCCTGGAGACCGGCGAACTCGGTGATCGGAACATGATCGTCGAAGCGGCTCGGATCGCCATCGCGTCGGGTGCCGACTTCATCAAGACGTCGACCGGCAAGACGTCGAGCGGCGCCTCGCTCGACGCCGTCGATGCGATGATCGACGCGATCGCCGGAACCGATCGGGTCGTCGGGCTCAAACCGTCCGGAGGGATCTCCACGGTGGTCGCTGCGATGGAGTACGTCGAACTCGTCGAGGGCCGTCTGGGGCGTGTGGCGACGACCTCCGATCGGCTGCGCTTCGGTGCGAGCAGTCTGCTCGCAGATGCGCTGGCTCATCTCGACGAACCGTCCTGATCGGATCGACCCCGTCCACCGGTCGCTGGCGGGTCGACGAGGCTCAGCGGCCGTCGAAGAGCTCGACGAAGAGCTCGGCGGTGTCCACGGCGAGCTGCGGGTCGGTGGGGCCGAAACCGGCTTCACCCGGATTCTCGACGTACACGTCGAAGATCTGTCCACCGAACGTGAAGAAGACGTGGTGCTGCTCGGTCCCGAATTCTCCGGGGTCCAGCACGAGCACGGCGTCATCGGCCACCGAGGGCGCCGGCTCCTGGGACCAGCCATCGCTGAGGTACCCGTCGACGATGCCAGGGATGCCTTCACCGCCGAAGGTGTCGGCGAAGGAGATCGCTGCGTATGTCGCAGCGTCGTCGTTCTTGGCGGCGCAGTCGCGGCCGATGACCGAGCCGACCTCGGGTTCGATCTCGCCGAGCTGGGCCGCCTCGCCGAGCGCATCGAGATGCTCTTGGACGAAGGCGCAGAGCTCGCTCACATTCGTGAAGAGCCCGTCGGCAGATGCCCCATCCGCCGGTGCGTCACTGACTGCGCCCGTGTCTGCGTCGTCCACGCTCGTCTCCGAGCTTGCTGTCTCGGGCTCGGGGTCCGAAGCGCCGTCGTCGACGACAGGGGCCTCGTCGGCTTCGGCCGGGTCGGTCCCCGCCTCGTCATCGGAACCACAGGCGGCGAGGAGGAGCAGAGGGGCGGCGAGCAGGGAGAGCGCGATGCGACGCATGGGAGACCTCGGGGGGGTAGAGGGAGATTCATGACCGCACCAGAACGTCCGGGTACGACCGACCAGGCGAAAATACCACGATGTCGACCGTCCCGTCCCGTCCTGGGCCGAACACGTCGACGGTGGGCGGTGCCGCGCGGAGCGCCCTCGGCAGGATTCGAACCTGCGACACCTGGTTCCGGAAACCAGTGCTCTATCCCCTGAGCTACGAAGGCAGTAGCAGGGCGCAATCTACATCGGCCGCCGACCGTTCACGACCGGCTCGACGGATCGCGCACCGCAGCCCGGACATCATGATGTGACCGGGCCGGGTCGTGCGGCGCATGTTCCGGCAGACTTGACGACGCATGTCTGACCCGCTCTCCACGCTCTCGACGCTGCTGCGTCCCGTGTTCGCCGACCTCGCAGGGGTCGACGTCGCCGATGCCGACCCCGTGGTCCGCCCGAGCGATCGTGCCGATGCCCAGGTGAACGGCGCGCTCGGCCTCGCCAAGCGGATGGGATCCAACCCCCGTGAACTCGCCCAGAAGTTGGTGGATTCCGGCGTCTTCGACGATGTTGCGACAGCCACCGAGGTCGCCGGGCCCGGGTTCGTGAACGTCACGTTTTCACCCGCCTTTCTCGCAGCCGAACTCGCCCGAGTGGCAGCCGATGATCGTGTCGGGGTCGCCGCGGCCGCCGATTCGTTGACCGTCGTCGTCGACTACTCGGCTCCCAACGTCGCCAAAGAGATGCACGTCGGCCACCTCCGCTCGACCGTCATCGGGGACTCGCTGGTGCGGATCATGGACTTCCTCGGCCACACGGTGATCCGAGAGAATCACATCGGTGACTGGGGGCGACCGTTCGGCATGCTCATCGAGCACCTCCTCGACCTCGGCGAAGACGTCGCCGCCGACGGACTGAGTCAGGGCGACCTCGACGGCTTCTACAAGCAGGCCAACGCCAAGTTCAACGACGACGAGGCATTCCAGACGCGAGCACGCGATCGAGTCGTACTGCTCCAAGCAGAGGACCCCGACACGATGGTGCTGTGGCGGCGACTCGTCGAGATGTCGGCCAGCTATTTCAACCTCGTCTACGACAAGCTCGACGTACTGCTCACCAACGACGACCTCGCTGGTGAGTCTCGATACCAATCACTGATGCAGGGCGTGCACGGTCGCCTCGAGGAGCAGGGACTCGTGCGCGAGGACGACGGCGCGATGGTGGTCGACGTCGACGGGTTCACGAATCGTGACGGCGACCCGCTGCCGATGATCACCAAGTCACGGACCGGTGCGTTCATGTACGCCACCAGCGACCTTGCTTGTGTGGTCGACCGCGTCGAGCGCCTCCATGCCGACCTGATGCTCTATGTCATCGGCAGCCCGCAGGCCCAGCACCTCCAGATGGTGTTCGCCGTGTGCGCAAAGGCCGGTTGGCTCGTGCCCCCCGCCGAGGCGGTCCACGTCGGGTTCGGCAGCGTGCTCGGTGAGGACCGCAAGATGCTCCGCAGCCGGTCCGGGGCCTCGGTGAAGCTGGTCGACCTGCTCGACGAGGCCGTCGAGCGTGCCGATGCATCGATCGCCGAGAAGAACCCCGACCTTCCCGCCGATGAGCGTCAGCGGGTCGCAAAGATGGTCGGGATCGGTGCGATCAAGTACGCCGACCTGTCGACGGACCGGGTGAAGGACTACGTCCTCGACTTCGATCGGATGCTCGCATTCGAAGGCAACACCGGGCCGTACTGCCAGTACGCCCACGCCCGCATCAACCGGGTCTTCGCCAAGGCCGGGGTCGAACGCAGCTCGGTCGCATCGACGCCGATCCTCGTCGACGAGCCCCAGGAGCGGGCGCTCGCGCTGCAGATCCTCGCATTCCCCACCGCGGTCGACGCGGTGATCGACCAGTGGCAACCGCACAAGTTGTGCACCTACGTGTACGACCTGGCGTCGGCCTTCAGCGGTTTCTACGAGCACTGCCCGATCCTCCCGTCGGAGGAGCCGGTCCGGTCCAGCCGACTGGCACTGGCCGACCTCACCGCACGCGTGCTCGAACGGGCGCTGGATCTGCTCGGCATCGACGCCCCGGAGCAGATGTGACGGCGCTCGATCAGCGGCTGTTGTCGGACAACACCGATCTTGCCAGCGACGGAATGCTGACGGTGGGCGGGTGTCGGATCGACGATCTTGCCAACGAGTACGGCACCCCCGTGTTCGTGTACGACGAGGATCATCTCCGCGCGAGGTGCCGAGAGTCGGTCGCCGCATTCGGCCGTGATCGGGTCATCTACGCGACCAAGGCCTTCCTGTGCCGGTCGATGGCCAAGCTCGCCTACGAGGAGGGGATGCTGCTCGACGTCGCATCCGGCGGCGAGCTCCACGTGGCGATGTCGGCGGGCGTGCCGGCCTCGGCATGCACCCTGCACGGCAACAACAAGTCGCTTGCCGAGCTCCGCATGGCGATCGATGCAGGCGTGAAGCACGTGATCGTCGACTCGTTCGACGAGATGGACCGTCTCGATGCGTTGATCGCTGCGGGTGCCGGACCGGTTCCCGACGTGGTGTTGCGGATCACCCCCGGCGTGAGCGCCTACACCCACGAGTTCATCTCGACGGGCCAGAACGATTCGAAGTTCGGCTTCAATCTCGAGAACGGCGACGCCCATCGAGCCGTCGACCGCGCTCGTCGGTCGTCGGCGATGAACCTGGTCGGTGTGCACTGCCACATCGGGTCGAACGTGTTCGAGGCATCGTCGTTCGCCAAGGCGGCCGAGGTGATGGCGGATTTCGCTGTTCCACTCGACCTGCCGGAACTGGTGCTCGGCGGTGGGCTCGGGGTGGCCTACGTGGTCGGCGAGGAAGCGCCCACGATCACGCAGTGGGGCAACGTGCTCCTCGATGCGTGTGAGTCGCTGGGTGTCCGCTCGAAGGTGAGCGTCGAACCGGGGCGGGCGATCGTCGCGTCGGCGGCGATGACCGTGTACACCGTCGGCACCGTGAAGGACATCCCCGGGGTGCGTACCTACGTGTCCGTCGACGGCGGGATGAGCGACAACCCCAGGCCGGTGCTCTACGGATCGGGCTACGAGTCGTTCCTGCCGCGTGCGGTCGACGATCCCCGGGCGATGACCGCTCGGCTCGTCGGGAAACACTGCGAATCGGGTGACGTGTTGTCGTTCTCGGCGCAGGTGCCGTCGGACCTCGAAGTCGGTGACCTCCTGGCGATGCCGGTCACGGGTGCCTACGGCCATTCGATGGGCTCGAACTACAACAAGATCACACGTCCGCCCGTCGTGTTCTGCGCCGATGGGGACGCCCGGCTCGTGGTGCGGCGTGAGTCCTACGACGATCTCCTCGCGACCGATGTCTTCTGAGCGGCGCAGGCCGCATCGCGTAGGTTGAGTGCCGTGAAGTGGATCAACATCATCCTCCGCCTGGTCAAGCAATTCCAGGCCATGCAGGCCGAGCGTGATCCGATCGCCGGGAAGACGACCAAGCGGGCGAGCCCGCCGACGCGTCAGGTGGAACAGGGCGTACGAATCGAATACACCCCCGACATGGACGGCGAGGCCGACCCGGGCGAAGTCGTGTGGGCGTGGGTGCCCTACGAGGACGATCCGAACCGCGGCAAGGATCGACCGGTGGTGATCATCGGTCGCACGGGTGGCGCCTTCGCCGGCGTGGCGTTGACCTCGCAGGACAAGGGCCGCAACGATCATGTCCCCGTCGGCACCGGAGGATGGGATCCGAAGGGTCGCGACAGCTGGGCCAAAGTCGACCGTCTGCTCACCATCGACGTCGACGAAGTCCGACGCGAAGGTGCCGTTTTGGCGAAGAACCGATTCGACGACGTCGTCGGCAACGCGGCGAAGTACCACGACCTCGTTCGGTCGTGAGTGTCGGCTGAGTGCCGGCGCGCCACCGCTCGGCTAACTTGACGAAAAAGGGAGCAGCCACCAATGGGAGAGCCAACACATGTCGAGCCAGCCAACAAGTTGCTCGCTGGCGAGAACACCCGGCCTGCCAAGCCCGTGGCTGCGACGAGAACGGATCAGCGCGGGCCAGGCGCCGGTGCGCTGTCGCTCTCGGGCCTGATCGCACAGGCCAAGCTCGCCGTCGGTCCCGCCGACGACCCGTATGAGACCGAGGCCGACGCCGTTGCCGACCGAGTGGTGCGGTCGCTCGGTGGCAGAACCGGCTCCAGAGCGGTCGACGCCGAGGCTGCCCCGAGCGTTCGACGGATCCAGCGACGCGCCACCGCGATCGGAGCCGCAGGAGGGACGCTCGACGCCGACACGGATCGTGCGATCCGCTCGAGCCGCGGCGGCGGTCGAGCGATGCCCGACGAGGCTCGTCGTCAGATGGAAGGCGCGTTCGGAGCCGACTTCGGGAGAATCCGGGTCCACGAAGGTGCGCAAGCAACCGAGTTGAACAACCGGATCCAGGCCAAGGCGTTCACGGTCGGCAACGACCTGTTCTTCCGGGACGGTATGCCCGACACCTCGTCGCGTGACGGCCAGCACCTCCTCGCCCACGAACTCACCCACACGATCCAGCAGGGTGGTGCGGCTCGGCAGGCCGGAGCGGCGCAACGGTCGATCGCCGTCGGCAGGATCCGCCCGGCGCGCGCGTTTGTGCAGCGGCGCACCACTCAAGCGCTCACGAACTTGAAGAAGTTCAAGCGGATCGAGACGCCGGGTGTCAGCGGCGCCGCTGCGACGATCACGATGCAGGAAGACGGCACGATCGCGGCCGGTGCGTCGATCGAGGTCGAGACGAAGGGCGGCACCGATGCCCAGGCACGAATGACCGGGGCCAACCTGCAGGTCACGTCGGCCACGAACAACCTCGAGGCGGCGAAGATCGAAGCCGGCAGAGCCGCCAGGAGGCTGGAGCGGCGTCAGCAGGCAGCGGCCAGCGCCGATCGCAAGCTCGCCCGGTCCAAGAGGAGCGACAAGTCGAAGCTCGAGGCAGCCGCGGACGAAGCGAAACAGGCCGTGCGTTCGGCCGAGAGGCACGCAACGAGGAAGCAGGACACGGCGAAGGCGAAGGCCGCAGCACTCGAAGCTGCGACACTCGCTGCGTTCCGCGCCAAGCACGCTCGACGTACGGCAGGTCGCGCAGCTGTAGCCGACGCGAGTGGCGGGCGCACCGCCGAGACGGTCGGTGGCGTGGTGTACCAACCGTTGCTGTCGCACCGCGGTCACTACATCCGAGCCAGCGATTTGATGGCCGATGTCGGGGCAACTCCCGACCCGACTGAAGACGGTCTCACCGGCGTCGAGTTGACCAAGGGGGTCGTCGATGCCGGAGGCGTGACCGGATCGATCGGCGGAGCAAAGGAGAACTTCTACTCCAGCAACGACCTCGTATCCGATGCCGGCGCGGCGAAGAGCCTGACCCAGACCGGCAACGCCGTCACGATGGGGTCGAGCATCCTCACGCTCGCAGCCGGAATCCTGCGGATCAAGAAGGCCGCCCAGTCAGGCGAAACGGGCGCATGGGCGGAGGGTGCGCAGGGAGTCTCCGAGATTGGCCAGGCCGTGGCGAGCACGGGCTCGGCGATCGCGTCGACCGTGGACCAGGCGGGTGACCTGTCGAAGAATCTCAAACAGAGCAGAATCGACAGTGGGGCGGCGACGTCGAACAGCCACGTCCTGTCCGACGCCGGCAAGGCCTCGGCCGGTCTCGCCGGGTTCGCCGACATCTTCAGTGGCTTGAAGGCGACGTTCTCGCTGGTGAAGAACGCGATCGACATCTACCAGAAGAACAAGGAGCCGAACGGCTTCGCTTCGCGCACCAAGCACGAGAAGTTCAAAGAAGCGATGGGGATCATCACCAACATCTTGGAGATGGCCTCGAGTGGTGTGTCGGCTGCGAAGAACTTCCTCGACGCCTTCAGCACCGGGGCCGGTCCGGCCCTCGGAGCGGCCGTCCCGGGATTCGGGATCGCTCTGGGCGCCGCCGAGCTGATCGTGCGCGGTGTGGCCGGGATCAAGGCAGCGATCCAGCACCACATCATGCGCACGGACAAACAGAGTACGAAGACCACGTTCGACCCCGGCGACGAGCCCGCCGTCCGAGCGCTGTTCCCCTCGGGGTCCGTCAAGGGCGAGCAGGGCAAGAAGTGGCCGCTCTACCAGAAGTACAAGGAGCTGACCAGGAAGCAGGACAGCGGCGCTGTACTCGAGCAGAAGGAGGCCGACTTCGTCGCGTGGGGTGACACCAGCGAGGAGCTGCAGGGCTACATCCTGAGCAAGGGGATCCAGTACGTCAACGCCAAGCGCGGGCGCCGCGCCGTGCTCAAGATCGGCGTCGCGATGACGAAGATCGCCGGAGACGTCGCGACCCTGGGCGGCGCGTCGGCACCTGTCGGTGTCGGCCTCAAGGCCGGAGCCGCGCTCCTCGACGTGGGCTGCACCGGTTTCCGCCTGTTCAAGCAGTGGGCGCGGAACAAGGCGGCGAGCTCCGATTCCGACAGTTTCTCCCGCAAGGTGTTCAACACGAACAAGACGTCGGAGAAGAAGCTCGCCGGGTACAACCGTGACGTCGACCGGATCTTCGACATGGTCGTGAAGCTGTCCACCACCACCCCGACCATCTCGCCCGAATGGGCGGGTCAGAAGGAGCGTCTCGACCGGGTCTTGCATGCGATCGGCCTGCACCCGCGGCGGTTGGAGAACCTCAAGGACGATCCCAACAAGCTGCGCAAGGAGCTCATTGCGAAGCTCCAGGAAAGAGAATGACGATGACACTGGACCCGATGACCGTGGCCGATCACTCGATGCAGTTGGGTGCACTGGGCGACGACCTGCGCTCGCTGGGCCTCGACACACAGTTGATCGAACCGAACGACGATCTGTCCGTCACGACACTGATGGTGGCACTCGATGCCGACGACCAGGGCCGGGACCGAACCCTCGCGGTGTCGATCATGCCACTGGGAGCCGACGCACTCGAGTCGATGCAGTTGGTCCAGTTCTTCGTCCAGATTCCGTTCGAGATCGCCGACGACACCGTGGCGACGATCGAACGCGCGACGTCGATGGTGAACATCGCCGTGGCGGTCGGTCACTTCGGGATGCAGGGATCACATCTGTTCTTCCGTCACGTCCACGCCATGCCACGGAGCGGATCATTCGACACCGACATGACCGTCGAGCTCATCGGACTCCTTGCGTTCAATCAAGAACACTTCGGTGACTACTTCGAAGCGCTCGTCGACGGCGAGCTCACGCTGTCGGTGCTGCCGCAGGCGTTGGCCTCCACCTGATCGACATCGAAAATCCGATCGGTACCGAACGGGCCGTTTCCGGTCCCCTCCTCGACCGCGGCCGCCATCCCGTAACCTCGCGAGCGTGACCGAATCCGAAGACCAGATGAACGTCGTACGCATCGGCGTGCTCGGCTGCGGCAACGTGGGGTCCGCCCTCGTGGACCTGGTGCGAGCGCAGTCCGACATCGTGGAGCAGCGCACCGGCCTCCGCCTCGAGATCACCCAGGTGGCGGTACGCAACCTGTCGGCCCAGCGCGACGTGGAACTCGCCGACGGCGTACTCACGCGTGACGCGCAGTCGCTGGTGACCAGCGACGACATCGACCTCGTGGTCGAGGCGATCGGTGGGATCGAGCCCGCTCGCGGTTACATCCTCGACGCATTGAAGCACGGCAAGCCCGTCGTCACGGCGAACAAAGAACTGCTCGCGAACTGTGGCGCCGAGCTGTACGCCGCTGCCGACCTGGCCAAGCGCGACCTGCTCTTCGAAGCTGCTGTTGCCGGTGGAATCCCGATCGTGCGGGCGCTGCGTGAATCGTTGTACGGCGAGCCGATCACCCGGGTGATGGGGATCATCAACGGCACGACGAACTTCATCCTCACCAAGATGACCGATGCCGTGCTCGGCGGCGGAGAGGGTGACTACGCCGCCACGCTGGCGGAGGCGCAGGCACTCGGGTATGCCGAACGCGATCCCACCGCCGACGTCGAGGGGTATGACGCCGGGGCGAAGGCGGCGATCATCGCCGCGATCGCATTCGGTGCGAAGGTGGTCGCTGGCGACGTGTACCACGAGGGCATCAGCCGCGTCACCGGCGCGGAGATCTCGATCGCCGATCGGCTGGGCTACTGCATCAAGTTGCTCGGCATCGCCGAGCGCGATCCGGAGTCGGGCGACGTCGGCGTGCGGGTGCACCCGACGATGGTGCCCAAGACGCACCCGTTGGCGAGTGTCCGCGACAGCTTCAACGCCGTGTTCGTCGAGGGGGATTTCGCCGGCTCGCTGATGTTCTTCGGGCGCGGCGCCGGTGGGGCGCCGACTGCCAGCGCGGTGTTCGGCGACGTCGTCGACGCGGCGTTGAACCTGCGCAAGGGCACCCATGGTTCGCTCGGCGCACTGCACGAGGCGACGATCCGCCCGATCGACGAGACCGATGCCGAGTATCTGCTCGGGCTCGACGTCGCCGACGAGCCCGGTGTGCTGCACGCGGTGACCGGGGTGTTCGCCGCTCACGGGGTGAGCATCCGCGTTGCCGAGCAGGAGGGCAACGGCCCCGATGCTCGCCTCGTGTTCATCACCCACACCGCCCGCGAGTCCGACGTGCAGGCAACGGTGCGCGAGCTGCGCACGCTCGACGAGGTTCGCCAGGTCGGCGGTCTCCTGCGAGTGATCGGCGACTGAACGCCGTGCGTTACGTCTCCACTCGGGGGAGTGCCCCCGAACTCGGTTTCGCCGACGTGCTCCTCGCGGGGCTCGCCAACGACGGCGGCCTCTACGTGCCCGACCACTGGCCGACCCTCGCTCCTCGACGCTCCGCGGGCGGCAGCTACGTGGAGCGTGCCGTCGAGGTGATGCTTCCATTTGTCGAGCCCGACATCGACGAGATCACCATGACCCATCTGTGCACGGAGGCGTACGCCACGTTCCGTCACCCTGCGGTCGTGCCGCTGATCCAGATCGGCGAGAACCAGTGGGTCCAGGAACTGTTCCACGGGCCGACGCTCGCCTTCAAGGACGTCGCGCTGCAGCTGGTCGGCAAGATGTTCGACCACGTCCTGGCGAAGCGCCAGCAGCGGGTCACGATCGTCGGCGCGACCAGCGGCGACACCGGTTCGGCAGCGATCGACGGGGTGTCGGGCTGCGACAACGTCGACATCGTCATCCTGTATCCGCTCGGTCGCACGAGTGACGTACAGCGTCGCCAGATGACCACCGTCGATGCACCGAACGCTCACGCGGTGGCCGTGGAAGGAACCTTCGACGACTGCCAGGACCTCGTGAAGGCGATGTTCAACGATGCCGATTTCCGAGCCCGGAACAACCTGTCGGCGGTCAACTCGATCAACTGGGCGCGCGTCATGGCCCAGACCGTCTACTACGTGGTGGCGGCCGAGACGTTCGCGCAGCCGCCCACCTTCGTGGTGCCGACCGGCAACTTCGGCAACGTGCTGGCCGGCTGGATCGCCCGAGAGATGGGGGCGCCGATCAAGGACTTCGTCCTCGCGTCGAATCGCAACGACATCCTCACGCGATTCGTGAACGACAGCGACATGACCTCGCGCCCCGTCGAACCGAGCTTGAGCCCGTCGATGGACATCGCGGTGTCGTCGAACTTCGAGCGACTGCTGTTCGAGATGAACGGGCGCGACGGAGCGATGACCGACGAACAGCTCACCGGGTTCCGCTCCACCGGCCGCCTCGACATCGAGGCGGACCAGCGCAGTGACTTCGTCGAGGGCACCTTCCGGGCGGCCGCCTTCGACGACGATTCGACGCTCGCCGAGATCGCCCGTCTCAACGCTGCCACAGGAATGACGGTCGATCCACACACCGCGTGCGGCACGGCGGCAGCGAGGCTGTTCGCAGGAACCGGCGATCAGCAGGGGCCGATGATCACGCTCGCCACAGCCCACCCGGCGAAGTTCCCGGACGCGGTCGAGCAGGCAACGGGTGAGCGGCCGGAACTCCCACCCCACCTCGGTGACCTCTTCGACCGCGACGAACGTACGCAGACGGTCGCAAACGATCTGGGCGCCGTCCAGGCGCTGGTCGAAGCCCTCACCCGCTGAACCCGTCCGTCGCGCCGGTTGCGTGAGCATGTTGCAAACGGCTGTCAGAGCGAACTAACGTCTGATTGTCCGGTTCTCACCGGACCGCACCTCGAAGTCTCGAAGCGTGCGAATGCTCTGATGGAGAACCCGTTGGCCGCGTCATGCGATCGACACCCGACCGCGGTCGGTTGCTCTCCACTGAACCCGACCTCACCGCTCTGCTCCGCGAACGGTGGAAAGAGGAACACGATGGCCGCACAGGCACTCGAACAGTCCGCGCTGGAAGGCAAGGACAAGGACCAGCTCCTGCAGATCGCGAAGGCGCTCGGCGTCAAGGGCGTCTCGAAGCTGAAGAAGGCCGACCTCGTCGATCGAATCATCGATGCGACCGGCGGTGCCGACGAAGCGAAGCCCGAAGCGGCCGCAGCGAAACCTGCTGCTTCGAACGGCTCGACGACGTCATCAGACGACCGACGTGACGCTGGCGACTCCGACTCGACGAAAAACGGATCGTCCACGGCGGCCGATGCCCCCAAGGATGCGTCCGAGCCGCTGGCGGACTGGGAACTGGCCCTGCAGGACCAGGGTGTCTCGACGACCACGACAGAGCTCGACACCGACCAGGCCTCTCGACAGGAGTCGAGCCGACCCAGCCGCGACGAGAACGGTCGCCGCCGGAACAACGATCGCGACCAGGAGCGCAACGCCGGTCAACAGGGTGGTGCCGCCAAGTCCCGCAACGATGGCGACAAGAGCGGTGACCAGCAGACGAGCGGTCGGGACCAGAACGACGGTCAGAGCCGCAACAACCGCAACAACCAGGGCGGCAACCCCCAGGGCGGCAACGCCAACCGCAACGGTGCCAACCGCAACAACCAGGGTGGCAACGACGCTCAGCAGGGCGGCAACAACCAGGGCGGCAACGCGAACCGGAACAACCAGGGCGGCAACAACCAGGGCAACAACGACGGTGGCGAGGGCAACAACAAGCGCCGCCGCCGTCGCCGCAAGGGCGGCAATCGCGGCAACGAAGGCCCACAGGGTGACGACGTCGATCTGCTCGACAACGATGGCGAGCAGCAGTCGAACGAACCCGTGGAGGTCACCGGCTACCTGGATGTTCGTGACGAGGGATACGGCTTCTTGCGTGTCGACGGCTACCTGCCGAGCAAGAACGACGCCTACATCTCCGTGAAGCTCTCGCGTCAGTTCGGACTGCGCAAGGGAGACCAGGTGTCGGGCAAGATGCGCCCGGCCCGTGGCAACGAGAAGAACCCCCAGCTGATCGAGGTGCACACCGTCAATGGTGGTGACCCGGACGCAGCGAAGAAGCGTCCGCGTTTCGAGAACCTCACGGCGCTGTTCCCCGACGAGAAGTTGCGGCTCGAGGATCTCAGCGATCCGTCGAACATGACCGCCCGGATCATCGACCTGATCAGCCCGATCGGCAAGGGCCAGCGCGGGATCCTCGTGTCGCCGCCCAAGGCCGGCAAGACCACGATCCTCAAGACCATCGCCAAGATGATCGAGAAGAACAACCCCGAGGTCGAGCTGATCGTCCTGCTCATCGACGAGCGGCCCGAAGAGGTCACCGACATCAAGCGAACGGTCAAGGGCGAGGTCATCTCCTCCACGTTCGACCGTCCGAGCGACGAGCACGCTGCGGTGGCCGAGATGACCATCGCCAAGGCACGGCGCATGGTCGAGAGCGGCAAGGACGTCGTGATCATGCTCGACGGCATCACCCGCCTCAGCCGGGCCTACAACCTCTCGGCACCGTCGAGCGGCAAGATCCTCTCGGGCGGTATCGACGCCGGCGCGCTGTACCCGCCGAAGAAGTTCTTCGGCTCGGCACGAAACGTCGAGGAGGGTGGCTCGCTGACCATTCTTGCGACCGCACTGGTCGACACGAACAGCCGAATGGACGAGGCGATCTTCGAGGAGTTCAAGGGCACCGGCAACATGGAGCTCCGCCTCGATCGCAAGATCGCCGAGCGTCGCATCTATCCGGCGATCGACGTCGACGCGTCGTCGACCCGCCACGAGGAACTGCTCTTCGACCGCCAGGAACTCCAGATGGTGTGGAAGCTGCGCCGCGTGCTCAGCGGCCTCGCTGCCGAGGGAAGCGCAGCACCGGGCCTCGAGTTGCTGATGGATCGCCTGAAGACCTTCAAGTCGAACAGCGAGTTCCTCAGCGAGATCGCCCGGCAACCTGGCATGTAGGCGGGAACAACCTGGCGCGAGCCGGGTTGTACCCAGATAGCGTCAACCGGCGCTGATCTCCGACGACGATCGCTCGCACCACAATCCGGTGGGGCCGAGCGTTCAGCCGTCATTCACCGGATCGAAAGAGGAATCATCATGAAGACCGACATCCACCCCACGTACACCGACACCACGGTGAAGTGCTCCTGCGGGAGCACCTTTACCACGAAGTCGACCCGCGAGGGCGACCTCACCGTCGAACTCTGCAACGAGTGCCACCCGTTCTTCACCGGCAAGCAGAAGCTGGTGGACTCCGGTGGCCGCGTCGAGCGCTTCAACAAGCGCTACGGCCGCCGTGAGGGTGCGCCCTCCCAGATGGAGGAGTGATCTCCTTCGGTCCACAAACCGATTCGACCCGGCGCGATGCCGCCTCCCCAGGGAGGCGGCATCGTTCGTTTTCGAGCCGCCAGCAGGCTCAGCGAGGCGAACGACCGGCAGACGAAACGCAGTGGTTTCCTTGATCCTGTTCAACTGTTCGAGCCGACCGGCCGATGAACGGACATGGTCCGTGAACACCGCGTCGCGCCGGTCGGGAGCGAACGTTGCCGACGCTGAACGAGGAGAACGTCCGCCACCTGTTGCGGCGCACCGAGTTCGTGGACCGTCCGGATCGCGTCGCGGCGTTGCTGTCCATGGGGTCGATGTCTGCCGCCGTCGACGACGTGATGGCCGTTGCTGCCAACCCGCCCGTCGTGTCGTATGCGGGTGTTCCTGCCGACTCCGGCTGGCGGCGAGCTGTCCGTCTCGGCGACCACTGGCTGAATCGGATGGCGTACGCGCCCCGTCCGTTCGGCGAACGGATGGCCTTCTTCTGGCACGGGCAGATCGTGTCGTCGCTCGGCAAGGTCCAGTCGGTCGACGCCATGCAAGAGCAGATCGACCTGTTCCGGCGTCGCGGCCTCGGACCCGCCGGCAGCTCCGGCAACGTGAGCGACCTCATGAAGACGGCGGCGGTGCAGCCCGCCATGCTGCGCTACCTCGACAATGACAAGAACTTCGGCGATTCCCCGAACCAGAACTTCGCCCGTGAACTCATGGAGTTGTTCATCCTCGGTGTGGGCAACTACACCGAGGCCGATGTCGAGGCCGCCACCGCGGCCTGGACCGGACACACCCGAACGCATTGGGACATCGATGAGCACGTCTTCGATGC
>Ga0307981_1001918_pt1 | contig 17722 bp, 15 predicted proteins | sample OrgLakmetagen987_FD_201849 | JGI IMG/M metagenome (GOLD analysis project Ga0307981, IMG submission 201849) | Saline water microbial communities from Organic Lake, Antarctica - #987 | ecosystem: Environmental > Aquatic > Non-marine Saline and Alkaline > Saline | place: Antarctica: Organic Lake... | reverse complement strand
GTTTCAGTGTGTCTCCGCTGCCGGCAAAGATTTCCTCCTTCCTCTCTTACTGGGTGCAGCTACGAACGCTGCCGAGGGGGTCACCGGCCAAACACACAGCAAAGCCGACACCTCCTGGCGATGGTAGATCGAGCTCCTTGTCAAAGTAAACTTCCTCGACGCCAGCGGCCAAGGCGACCCCTACCTCGGCGCCCTGGACCGATCCGAAACCCACCGCACCCTCGGTGCCTTTGCCCACTCCGTTCGGATGTGCCATTACAGCAAATCCACAAAAGGATACGCTGAACTGGTTGCAAGTACATGCCGTACCGCCGTCGACGGTGTCGCTACGGCCTTCATCGCAGTAGACGAGCCCGACCCCCGACTCGACTCTAACGGAAAAACTTCGTTCCTTTTACTTCGACAGTTCAAGGGATACAAGAACAACGACCCGGGCAAACAGAAGCAGCAGTGCCTTCCCTTCTCCCTCTTAAAGAAGATGCTCGAGCGCCCGGTTGCCCACCTGGCGATTTTTCTTGTTTTTCACCAACTTATGCTTATGGGTTTCTTTTTCGCGATGCGAAGCTGCGAAAATGTCAGGGTTTCCGGCGAGCGGCGAACCCATCCAATAAGAAAACGCAACATGGTGTTCCGAAAAGGCGGCCGAATTCTGCCGCATTTGTCGCCCCGGCTCCACTTAGCCGACACCATCTCGATCACTTTCGAGTATCAAAAGCGCGACAAACGCAACAACACAGTGACCCAGTGGCGCACCGGCAACAGTACCTATTGCCCGTTGGTTGTCAGCGCCGCAGTGGTCCGCCGGCTCGAGGCAATGGGTGCTTCCGAGTCCGACTTTATTTACAAATTCAAGGGCGCAGACGGACGTACCCGCAATTTTGACTCCGCGACCGCCTTGCGAATGCTCCGAGGTTTCATCTCCAGCGTCGATTTCAAAGGCCTGGGCCTCGACCCAAAGCGCATCGGACTCCACTCCCTTCGCTTGTCGGCGGCCATGGCAATGTATCTCAACGGTGTACCAGTGTACACCATCATGTTGCTCAGTCGCTGGTCCAGCGACGCTTTCCTCCGCTACATCCGGAAGCAAGTCGAGTCTTTCGGCAGCGGTGTGTTGTCCAAGATGATCGTGATGAGGCGCTTTCTGCACGTATCTCACTCGACCAACCTCGAGGACCCCCGCACCAGTTGCAACCAGGCTTCATTTACCGCAAATATGGGAATGGGCTCTGGCGGTAACATCCACCAAAGTGCTTTCTCCGTTTGGGCCTAAGATTGCCTCCATAATCTCATCCCCCGGCCCAACGGCGACGGCGACAACTCGTTCCTCCCAAGCAAGACCAAGTCTCCCACCGTCTCACTGGAACCGCATGAATTATCTATGGAGCGTTGTGACTTCGTCACACGATGCGGTTCTGCGCCGACGGCTGCTGTTGCCACAGACACAGCTAGATGCAAGGGACCGTATTCCCAACCAATTGATTGCTTCGCAGTCTTTCCTAGGGATTCCGGGCTGGGGTTGGGGAGCCATCGTACTTAGTTACTCCCCAAATCTAGCACACTGCGCCGTCCAATTTAGCAGCATGCAACATTGTGGCTTTACACGATGGAGTGAAGCGCAGCGGCTTGCCCCGCGCGGCCACGTCACTCCCAAGCTCCACGAGGAGTGAGGGAGCAGAATGGATTCGGACTTTTCGCAACAAGCAACGCACATTTTACTTAGGACGGTAAACTAAAGTATGACCAACAAACAGCTACTGTAGTCGTAACGGTACAGTATCTCCAAGGGGACCCTTGGCCCCTCCTCTACTTTATCGCATCATCACTTTCAATGAGTCTCGCGAAGCTCCATCTCTGTGGTCTTGAATTGTGCAACAGGCGCAACGACAAACCCAAAATTCATGTTTAGCTCCTCGATCGTCGTGTTGAACTGCTTCACAGGCGCGACGACAAAGCCCTCAACATCGGAAGGTTTCAAACTGCCAGCAGCTGCAATGAGGGGCGATTTGGCCTTCTAGAGAGACACGCGGACCGCGTCGTTCAAGTTGTTGGCAGTTAGAGATCCCAATTTGCCAACCTGATGAGACGCCGTTAGTCCGGAGGGAATAAAGGATTCACCAAAGTATCCAGGGTGGCTTGCCATGACAGCACGGAGTGGAACACCGAATGACTTGTATGTTACAGGCGCATCTACGGTACCAGCAAGAACATGATGCATGTACCAAGGGATTCCTCGTTTGTCCAGGAACAAAACGCCACAATCTCCTGCGTCAGTGAGTGGCTTGGCTCCAGCACTACTACCGGTACTCCCACTATCCGAACCGGCCCATATTAGGCCAATGTCACCATCCAAAATAGGCAATTTTTTCCCGATTTTTTTTCGTCCCAGTGCCCGACAACTACACCAATAGAACCACGACTCTGAGCCCCAAACCCAGCAAGCGTTGTGCCTGATGGTGGCAACGCAAGGAGGCTGTCCCAATCAGGAATCACAAGCGCGTCGCGTAGACCAGCTTGACGGGGGAGGCGAAACGGTTCAATTTCGATATTATCCCTGATTTCAAAAACAAGCGAATCAGCGTTCGCGTTAAGCGAATCAGTGTTCGCGTTTAGCGAAACGACGAACCCAATATCCACGGTACGGTACGATCCATTCGCATCGGGAGTATCAGAGCTAAACGCAAGGACGCGCTCGCCAAGGCATCTAACCAGGTGGCCCACAGTGAGCCCGTCTTTCTTGGAATTCTTCGCAAAGCAAAAGCTTACGGTCACAGCCTCGCCCCTTTCATTGAGCACGAAGTCACCCCCGCGTAACGCCAATTGACCGCGTTGAATACTGCGAACCTTAAAAAGTTTCTCGTTCGTGCGAGCCACACGCAAGTCTTCGGGAGACCACATCTGCGGCAGTGCATCGATGTCAATTGCCTTGGAGGGCGTTGTGGTGTTGCTCGGTTCTATGGTCGTGTGCTATCCTTTTTATGAGTTCGGTGTGGTTTGTGGGATCGTATCGTATCGCACGTATCGGTGTGGCAACAGCAGTGGAAGTGGAACACAACACACAACCTCTAGCTCCGCCGCTATCCGCCGAAAATATAAAAAGTGCGACATGTCTGAGCTGAGCGAAACGTCTAGCTTACTATCATATCTTTAAAAAAGAGTCCATCCAGATCGCCAGAAAAACTGTTCCGAATCAACACCAAAAGTCTCAATTCTAAAATTTTGCCGTGATTTGACAATTAGAGACTAGTATGAATAGGCAATTATTTTGTAACTTTTTACATAGACTAATAATAGTCTAATGATAAAAATTGTCTTTAGGACTTTTGATTTGTTTTGTCTCATCACATGAAAAACTGTCTCATCGGTTTCTCATTTGTCTTACTGTACTTTAACGATGTTACGGATAGGCCGTGCCGCGTGCCGCGTATGTACGCTCATGCAGTTCGCGTTTATCGTTTATCAACCACCACAATCCGAACCAAGCGCAAAGTCCTTCGCATTTGCATCACAATTTCACTCGCTGCGCCACTCACAACACGACAGCAACTCACAATATCAAAGGCCTGCCGTTGAAGAAACATCATCTCTTATTATGAAAAGCGCTGTTTACCTCACATTGCCCATTGTGGCGACGGTCTTTAACATGCTCCTTGCCCTGCAATTCAACCAGCGACACTCCAATGCCACTGCACAGCCTGCCAGGGCTGTTATCAACCACATCGATGCCGATCGGTGCCTCGACAACCTCGGCGGTGTGGGTGGTCTCCACTTCGAGAATTTCCTTGAGCGCAGTACAGACCCATATGAAGTGTTTTGGAAGGATGCAATTGCCGAAAAATCGGAGGCGGAAGAGGAAGAGGACCCGATGCTCAAGCTAATGCCAGGAACCGACTTTAAGGCGTTTGTGCGCGCCGATATCGCCACTTTCTATGGACACGAACTCGGTTCCATGAAAGAAAAGACGCCATCCTTCACAGGGCAGGCTGGAAAGTTTATCAATATGAGCCCCGACCGTGTCTCGCTCTATTGGGATGGTCCAAGCGAGCCCCTCTTGAACACCAATCTGGGTCCGTGGGAGTCTGGTGGCACTGCGTGCTATGCAACGCACAAGTTCATCATGACCAAGCTCAACAAGCCAAACGAAGTCATTTGTCTTTTTCTAATCACCAAAGGGACATCCGTCTACTATTGTGATCCTTTCTCAGAGGAAAGTCACACTAAAGACAGCCACGCCAATGGTCTCGTGCCAGCTGGACAGAACCGTTCCACGGATGAACTCTCAGGTGACAACCTTGACGAGTACGCCGCCCATGTTTACAATTTGGAATTTGGCGAGCTTTACAAGAATTTCACTGGCGGGTCCGAATGGCTTTCGATGTACCCGCGCAATCCTCCCAAGAACCCAATCTGGAGAGCCGATTACTTTGGACAAGAGCATCACGTGCAGACTCAAGAGAGTCAATTCCTGGAATTACCACCCAAAAAAGAGATGCACATCTTGTCGACTACCGAGATGGTACGGAATGAGAATTCTCCCGTACCATATTCTGAACATAGAGCCCCAGGATCACTGAATCTCACTCTCACGGCTCTCTCGGTGGCACCGCGTGCCTTTGAGATTCAGCACTTTTTATCCGACACGGAGGTAGACCATATTCTCTACTTAGTGCGACAAGCCCACCTTGAGAGGTCGACTACGAATGGGCATTTATCGTCGACTCGAACTAGTAGTACAACATGGGTAAATCGACACGCCGATCATGTGGTCGACACAATCTTTCGGCGCGTTGCCGACGCCTTGCGGCTGGACGAAGCATTGCTCAGACACCGTTTACCAGAGGAGCGCATGGACTTGCCAACCACGGATCCCATCAACGAGGCCTTGCAAATTGTGCATTACGACAAAGGACAAGAATACACAGCTCATCATGACTTTGGCTACCCAGACGGAACAACCGACAGTCCAAGCCGATCCATCAACTTCTGCATGTACTTAAACGACGTTGAAGAAGGCGGGGAGACTTCCTTCCCAAGGTGGCGCAACGCAGAGACCTCGGCTTCGTTGGACGTGAAACCGGAAAAAGGAAAGGCTGTGATCTTTTATATGGTTAATCCAGATGGGAATCTTGACGATTTAACACAACATGCGGCGAACCCAGTCCTCAAAGGAGAAAAATGGTTTGCAAATCTTTGGATCTGGGACCCCAGGCGAATTTAAGCACACAGTGGGAATCTAGTTTATAAAAAATTTAATAACGAAACATAATCTATAATTCTCTATAACTGTTTAATCCTTTCGCGTAGCACATTGCAATCGTCTCTTACTGCGTCGTGGAAACCAACTGTTCCAAGCAAACCTTATCCTTCAATACCGGCCCAACCGAAGCATGATTATCCTCATCGGGCGCTGCCATCCAGCTCCAGTCCACACTCCTCGCACGGCGTCCACCACGTCCACTGAGGTTGGTGACTTCGTACTCGGCGGTACGAGTCTCAAGCATTTTAGCGTCCGCCTTGTTGAGCACCGGCGCCATGCTGGCCAACAACCCGCTTCGAATCAGCATGGTTCGAATCAAAAAGTAGTATTTGGCGTACTCGGAAGCCGGAACCTTGACACTAAAGGAGAGACTCGTCAACAAGGCCAATTCCAGCTGGTTAATGCGCTGGAGACTGAACGCCGAAATCCCCGAAGCGTGCGAAACATTAGAAAAGTCAATATTCCACATGCTCAAGTCGTCCCAAACCTTGCTGGCTAGAATCATGCAACTAAACAAGACGGACCTCCAGTTCTCCAGCGTCGGCACCAAGGCTCCGTTGGTTTCTTTGATGATGCGCTCCACATAAATCAAAGACATGATAATGGTGTCGTGTTCCATTTGACTGCGCCGATAAAACTCTTGATAAAAGGACTCAATCGCTTCCAATTTGGGGATACGTAATTCCTTGGTGGAAGTACCACTCTCGTAATCATCACGAAAGACTTCGAGATTCACATTGACGGTACTAACCGACACGGGAGAATGCTTGGACTTCAGCACGGCACTCTGGACAATGTGTGCCCGGTAAACGCCACAGACACACTTGATGGTTGCATTCACGTCGGGATTGTCCATCGTATTGAGCAAATTAATGGTACCGGCAGTGTTTCTTCGCAAATGGTTGCCGCTGCCATTGTTTGCAGCTGGCGCAGCCGAGCCCCGTACAGTGGTAGGAGCAACGTTGCGATCGGCTGGTGGACGCAACAATGGCATAACTTTGTCCGAACTCTCCAGTGGCGCGCCTTGATCCGGAGTGGGCCCGTCCAACAAGAATTCACCTGCCAACGAGTCTTCTGGCAAGGAAAATTCGCTTTGCTCTCGTTTGAAAGCGGCAGGTTTGGGAGACAGTTCGAGCGAGTCAGCAGCAAATACGCTCGCAGCAGTCTCTTGCTGCTGTGCGGGCCGATTCTTGGGCAACGGTGGTCGACCCTTGATGGGCGGACCACGCTGTACTGTTACAGTAACTTCTTCTTCCTGACTGGTATCGGAAGGGACCGAGTTGTTGACCTCCGACAACAAGTGTTCATTCATGGCACTAATGGTTCGTACGCGAATCCCCGTGGGTGGTGTCGGAAAGGGCTCCATGGGAGGTCCAAGTCGCGTAGTCTCTAGTGCAGGGACTCCTGGAATGAGTTCGGAAAGAAATAGACTGTTACGAATGTTGTCTTCCATGGACCGAAAGAAGATAAGGTCTCTGTTGCGTTGCTCTCGCTTGAGATGCTTTTCCCAGGCCCGAACTTCGGAAGGCTGTAGTAAGTAGTAAGGCAAGGAGAACAGCGAGTTAGTTAAGTATCCAGTTCCATCGTTATATTGATTCCAGAGCCTAGAGTAAGCATTACGACGACCATATCAACGGGTTAAGTTTCATCCGCGACTCTTGACAACTCGGCGAAGCGTACCTTTTCCCATTGAGTGTTACGCGTAACCGAATCATAATAGTACTTGCGTCCCGACACAGCGTCGACAGCGACCTTCCAATGCAAAGGTTCGGAAATTGCTTGCACTGAACTTGTGCTTTGACTCCGAGCCGCAGCGTCCTTTCTACTGCTGCTTTGCTGCAGCTCCAAGCGTTCCGACGAGGTCGATCGTAGCCATAAATCATTTCGAGAAGCCTTTTGGGCTAGCATAGCGTCCTCTTTGAGTCGCTCCGGCGTCATGGGAGGTTCCCAAAAGCTTAATTCGTTGACGAAGGAGGAGAGGATCCCTTGCTGCTGTTGTTGCATGCTATTGTGAGACAGAGGGTCTCCGTTGCTTGGCATTGCCGTCATGGTTCTTTGGTTTTTGGCGTGAGACGAAATTTCAGGTCAACGCTTGGTTGGAGCAACTTGGTTGGAGGAACAATACGATATGACCAAGGAACGACCTCTCCGAGTGACGACGTTGCAGCGAATTAATTCACCATTCTTACATTTATAGTATGCGTGGCGGGAGGCTCTTCAAGCTTCGAGTGCACTCGTGCCTCGTGCCACATACCAGTTTTCGGCGGCTTGCTCTATCCCCATCAGCTATTATTCTAGCGTGAGTCACGGTCATTCAAAAGCCCCGCCCGCCCATCTCTACTCGTATTATGAATCATGATGATGATGATGTTACAGTAGCAGTACAGGTACCGCACCGTAGTTTAGCTACCGCTAAAGTCTAGCTAGAGTGGAGCAGATGTGCATTCGTCCAATCGTAGTCTATACATATGGCTACTACTAGCTAGTACCAGGTACCAGGTACTGTGTGTGTGTGTATGGATGATGAAAAAGAAGACGAGCCTCATGCTATGGTCTTTCTTGTCGAACACTCTAGTAGCGCGTGATGATACTGCAGTACTTACTACAGACTACAGTATTAATAAGCAATTTTTGCAAAACAACGAGTGATGGACGCTCGTCTTCCCCTCATCATAATCGCTGTCGGCGCATCACGACGGAAAATTGGCCCGACCTACAACCCCGGTGCGGCACGTCTTCGATTGTAAAGAACTGAAGGTAGTAATTTGACGACGACTTCTACCGACCCACTCAAAGGGTCTCTACTACTTGCTAGCTACTATCAAGTAACATGTAGTTGTTTCGGGTGTATCATTTTATAGCTACCATTCTTATTAGGAACTCTCTGCACACCGGTATAATACCAACAACAACCAACACAGACACACAAGATTCGAGACGCGCTGACCACGCAAATTTGGTTTCCCCCGGGCAGAAGTCAGGTAGACTGGCTTATGCTTTCTCTTCTACTTCCTTGGCCTCGGCTTCCTTGGTCTTTTTGGCCTCCCAGTACTCATCCATACTCTCGTCCAGCTTTTTGGCTGCCACCTTTGCGTTCTTCATCATGTAGTCATCCATCTCCCTGTCGAGCTCTTCCGCTGTTTTCACCTTTGGCGGTTCGGGCTTAGGCTTCTTAGTTTTTTTCTTGGGACTCTCCTTCTGGACTAATCCCACTCCTTTTGCGCCCCTGCCCTTTTTGGGAGGATGCGCCTTGGCCTTGGTGGCACCCTTTTTTACCGGGGATACCTTTCCTTTGGCCGGCGATGGTTCGCCACCTCCACCGCCTTTGCCGCGGTTCCTTCGACTACGTCTACCTTCGCCTTCTATCACCACCTTGGTTTCCTTTGTTTTGGGAGCCATGCTGTATGCGTTGTTGCAAGGTCGGGTCGATGGAGCTAGAGGTACGGAATTGTCTCGCCTCTCCCTATCGATGCTGTTCGGTAACGGTAAGCGTTACCACTAAGCAGCCGCAAAACAGCACGGACCCTCGCTCGGAGTAGTCTACGTACTTACTTGTACTCGTATGATATCCGGAGCCAGCACGCAGTCGATCGATCGGTGGAAAGGGTCCAATGTCTCGACGGTCGTCCGTCGTCCGCCGTCAGTCTTCCGTTGCAACTGGTACTCGTACGTCACTCAGACATCAGGTTCGAAATTATTTGCCTCCGATCGCCGAACGCCGAACCTTGCCAGCTCGAAGCGCATTTATTTCTTCATCACATTCACCATGGCGCCCTCGTCAGGCAAAGCCGGCCTCACGGCCCTCCAAAAGACGTCTCTCCGAGCCTTGATCGATGGTTTACTGCCCCCGCTTACAGCGCCCCGAACACAACCCCAGACAAAGGCCACGAAACGCTACTGGGAAACGCGACTGGCGGCAGATCCAGTCTTTTTGGCCGCTGTCGAACACGCCATTGCGAACAAGCTCGGCAGCGCCGACCGAAAGATGATCTTGTCGCTCTTGACTATGATTGGAAATCCCATTGGAACGTCTGTGGTCTTTGGCACTCTCACATTGTATCCCTTCGCAGAATGGTCCGTTCCACAACAAACACAACTGCTTCAGCGTTGTTTGTTGCAGAGTTCATTGCTGCGTCGGCGACAAGTGTTCAGTCAAGTCAAGCGATTGGTTTGCGGACTCGCAGTCGGCTACATCGATCCTTCGACCGAGGTGAATCCCTTTTGGGAAGCCATGGGCTATCCGGGTCCACCCCAGCGACGATTTGTGTCGCCTTCCCAAGACGCGACGCGTCTCGCATCCGCCACCAAGCAACAGTTGGGGATTCAACAAGCCATGATTGGTATCGAACGAGATACAGAGATTGATTGCGATGTCGTGATTGTTGGATCCGGGGCTGGAGGTAGTGTTGCTGCCAGTGTCTTGTCGCAAGCTGGTTATGCCGTGTTGATTGTCGAAAAGGGGGCCCACGTGCCACCCGACCAAATTACGCATGGCGAGGTGGACGCCTTGGACAAGCTGCACGAGTCCAAAGGGACACTCACTACTACAGATGGCGCCATTAGCATTCTAGCAGGATCAACTGTAGGTGGAGGCATGGCTGTGGGTTGGAGCTGCTTGGTGCCATTGCCCGAATATGTCCGTGACGAGTGGTTTTGCGATTTGGAGTTGGAGGACTTTGCACCCGGCGGAGACTATCACGTTTCGTTGGCTGCTGTTCTTAAACGCATGGGTGGCAACAATACTTTACGAGTCAAGCACAATATCATGAACGCCAAGTTTCAGGAGGGATGCGACGCGTTGGGGTACCATTGGGAGACCACTGGCCAGAATATGGATCATACGGACGAACCGGCGGCGGGGTATGTTGGTCTTGGCGATCGGTACGGGAGCAAGAGCTCAGCTATTTTTCTTCGCGACGCCGCTGAAGGCGGAGCGTCAATTATAGACAAGTGTCGCGTGGAGCATATTATCAAGTCGTATGATGGCGAAGATGAAACGATACCACGACGAATGCGTGCGACTGGACTAACGTGCCGTGTGGGGGACCATGAACTTATTATCAATGCACGTCAGTGTGTGATCCTCTCGGCAGGATCTCTTCATACACCTTGTCTGTTGCAACAGTCCGGCTTTCGCAATCAACACATTGGGCAGCACCTTCATTTGCACCCGACGACCATGGCATTTGGATTTATGCAGCCGTCCGAGCACATTGATTGCTTCTTGGGTGCGCCTACAACTACGACATGCAATGCGTTTGAGCTCGGGCCGCTGCATGATGGATACGGGGCCAGACTGGAATGCCCAAGTGTGCATCCTATGCAGCTCGCAACCAATCTCCAATGGACAAAGCCTGATCAATTCAAGGACCGCATTCGTCGATTTCGAAACGCAGCTGTCCTGTCGGCCACCCAAAGAGACAATGGTGAAGGCAGTGTCAAGCTTGGTAAAGACGGGTGCACTCCTGAAGTTAATTATGTCTTGAGCGAGGTCGACACGGAGAGCTTAACCAAAGCCATCAAGGGTAGCCTTCTCGTCCTTCTGGCTTCTGGCGCAGTCGAAGTGTCGTCGTCAAACATTCGCGACCCCGGCTTTCGCATCAACGATCACCCTCCCCACCAACGCGAGACACTACAAGAGGAAGGTGAAGCTATTACGAGCTACTTGTCTTACGTGGCAAAGCTAGGAACGAAAAGACACGAAACTTGCATATTTTCCACTCACCAGACAGGATCCTGCCGCATGAGTTCCTCTCCGCTGAATGGAGCTGTGGATTCGAACGGGGAAACGTGGGAATGCGATGATCTGCACGTATTGGACGCAAGTATATTGCCGACGGCATCCATGGGCAACCCTATGCTTGTGGTGCTCGCAATTACGCATATGCTAAGCAAAAGACTTGCTCTGCGACTTCGATATCGTGACGGCCTTTTGAGCGGCGCGAACGAAATGGCCCAAGCAGACGAAATATCGACACAACGAACGACACTGCGGTCGTTTGAACCATCCACACCGGACTGGCGGTCGTTTATCGCTGCAATGATATGCTTACAGCAAGGCACTGCCCAGGATTGGCGTTCAAGTCTCGAGCAAATAGTGCGTGCACACATGAGTACCTATGATTGGCGCGCCATTGCTGAGACACTCGTATCGATCTTGCTCGCTTGGGCAATCTTCTTTCCCATCTACTGTGCCTGGTGGCTCGACCGTCCACCGTGGTGATTATCTTTAAAGTAGATGTAGTAAGACATTAATGAAAACTATTGAATGACTCTCGAAGTCATGTGGTAATAATTATGTAGCTTCCTCTGCGGTACGTCACCGTTACGCAGCAGGAGCGATGATTGGAAACCTTCGAACAGCAAAGAGGACATTCATATAGAAGAACACAAACTCGTCCTTGGTCAGAAGCCTTGTGCAGTCGGTCGACAGAAACACCGCTGTAAGTTGATCTCTGCAATACAGAGTCTGGACTTCGTTGTTGAAATGGGAGTGAATATGGCCAATGTTGTTAAAAAGACCCAAGAGCAACAGGTTGCAGGAAGGTATACTACAGCTTGCATTTCCTCCTAGCAGGTGCAATGATGTTGTGTAAAGATCGAGAGCTTCAGAGAACATTTCTGCCCTGTCGTATCGTATTGCTTCGCGGTGGTAGATGAGTCCAATGTTGTAGAAGAGAGCTGGCAAAATGCAAGGCAAATAAATCAACCTCGCTTGCGTGTCCAAGCTTGGTGTAACGTTCTCAAAGACTGAAAAGGCTCTATTGAACAAGGTAAAAAAGTTGTTTGACGACACGGAGGGATCGTACGGTAATGGGCCCTCCTCGATTTCCGCTTGCTCGACAAAGCTGACGCTGCGTAGAAATAAAGCTGCATGGTCGCCTACCACGATGGATCTTGCATGTGCCAACCAGCTTGTAAACGCGGTAAACCTGGTCAAGTCCAGGCTTTCTTTCAACACGAACTGATTCATTTCGCGGTCGCAAATTCTTGCGTCCAGCCCAAGGCAACTAAGAGCTCTTGTAAACTCGATCAGTGCCTCTTGTTGGTCCCCATCTCGTAAGAGAGCAACTCCAGTGTTATTGAGACTCACGATATCTGCATACGGCCCCATGGTCGATGTCATAATACTCGTGGTTTTGGTTGAGAAGCTTGCCGACCCTATGATTATGATTTTTCGATGCGATGTTATTGTTGTTCTTTCACGAGAGATCGAACCGGTATGCGAATGACGAGATGCGAAGATGTGGTTTGCTTTCTACTTCTTGTTTCTTGCATCATTATGATTTCCACACCCTGGCGTGACGGTACTGCCGGCTATGAGAACAATTCTGTCTGCGCTGTGTCCTCCTATGCTTAGATGTGTTTTGGAATTACGAGGGTTCGCATTCAGCAAACACTTCCACTAAGTAACATGTTAATCGTGAACAGATAGACTAGCGGTACTCTACGAAGTAAGTTTCGAGTTTCGAAGAGTTGAGTGCTGGTGAATACGACGTACAGTGAAGTCAGAAACGCTTTTCACGAAAGACTCATCCACTGCCCACATCCAATACAGTACGTACTACTAGCTAGTACACGACGTAGACTACAGTACCGAAGAACAAGCAATAAGGAGTTTCACACTTCTTTACCTTCATGAAGCGAATAACAAGGGGCCGCAGTGTTTTCTAGCTTTTGCTTTTCATTGTACGACTTTCTACGGTATATCCTTTCGTGTTTATTGAATAAATCTCACAATTACATATTGTAGATAGGGATCCTATGTCCACGCCAGGCGCCATCCATCCACACGGTTCTCTGTCATTGTCTGGGTCTTCTGTACGACGTATGTCGATGTCATCGTATTACGTATATGTCTTCTCGAGCGAAAGTGACGGATATTACATATTACAGTACTGTCCATCGGGGGCGATAGTCTGCTGTGCGTTACTCGTAGACTAGATCGTCTACTGTACGATGGCGACGAGAGCGTTGACAAATACGACGTAGACCTCAAAATCAGTAAGAGAGACCGACTGTATTGCCACCATGCGATCAAAATGAACGGGTCGGCCAGCGCATCGTGTATTGACATTGTGTAATCGGTGACGAAACCTCTCTTGTTGAATTATCGTGTGACGATTCTTTGCGGATATCAACTTGTTTGATTGTTTGCGTGTTTGCACGATCACTCGGACAGCGTCAGGTGACACCAGCGGGCTCCCGTCCGAGCACCTTGACGCCTCCCGGGCCAACAGCAAAACCGCTGCGAGACTGCGGTACGGACTACGGAGTCACGATGGAGACGGAAGGGACAATGCATGCCAAATGCCAAGTGATACTCGTGAGCCGCCGAACACTGTGGCGTTCCTTGCCAACAGCAATGCTGCTACGAGAATAATTCTGTTTTACTCTTTACGTGGGTGCGCAACCCAGCAAAACCAAGGCGAAGGTCCGAGTCGAAATTGAGTTCCTAAATGGAATATGGTCGGGACTGCCCTAAGGACTATCCCTGCTCACCTGCACGGGATCGGCAAAATGAAGTACAAGTAGCATGATTAAGTTACAAGAAAGGAAACAGTATACCATCACATTGGAAAAAGATGCTCCAAGCTTGCTGCATTTGCTGACACCTGAATGCTTGCTCGGTCGGTCGCCCCCGTACTCTTACTGCGCTGACTCGTCATTCCTGGCTTGACGCCGGAAGACATGGCCATATATTGGTATCGTGTCGATATTTCCTGCAGCCTTTTGGCACCCTCTACATCCAAAGGATTCATACTGGTCAGACTTTCGCCCCCGAGACCTGATTTAATGACCATGCTCCGCAATAAGAAATAGTATTTGGCATACTCACTGGCGGGTACTTTCACAATAAAGCTGAGGGCATTCAAAACGGCAATCTCCAACTCATTGATACGCTTCAGCGAGAACTCGACGCCAGTGGGACACGTCTGACTAAAGTCCGCGTTCCACATGGACACTGTCAAGCAAGAAAGAGCGAATATGTATGAGTTATGAAGACGGCGAAACGGGTCCATTAGCAGACTGAATCGCTGGAGAAACTTACTGTCGTCCCACACCTTGCTTGAGAGTACCATGCAGCTGAATAGAATTGAGCGCCAGTTACTCGTTCGCGGCCGGAGGGTTCCATTCGTACACTTGATGAGACGTTCCACGTAAATCAATGACATGATGATACAGTCTGCTTCCATTTGCGCTCGTCCAAAGACATCACGGTAAAATGATGTAATCTCGTCCAAGGAAGGCGATGGAGGCTTGTCGCTCGGGCGATAGACCTTCTCGACGACAGGCGTTCGCTTCGATTCCAAGTCGTTGAAGATGTGGTACGTGATTTCGTCCGAGCTGTGATCTTCCATTTCAGCCTGCAGAATATGCGCACGGTATACACCACATACGCACTGTAGAAAAGGAACGAACGGCGAGTGAGCAGTCGTTCGCGCGTATATTTCCTTTCACCATATATTTCCTTTCACCATATGATCCCTTCTAGTAGTCAACATACCTTGATGGTTGCCTCCTTATCCGGGGCCGACATGGTGCTACCAACGTACAAAGTACCGCAAGTGTTTCGTCGGTTCATACCTGGTCTCTTCACGGAAGAGGAGGGTTCGACACTTCGCTGCGAACTCGGACGGTCCATTGTGGGACGTGTTCTATTCGTTGTAGTTTTATCCTTCGTGGCAAGTGCGCTGGGCTTTGCTGGAGTGTTCCCGAAAGCCGTCAGAGAAGGCATACTCGGAGTTTGACTGGAATCACCACTAGGCCGGACAAAGTTATCCTCTGGCATTAGTCCTATAGAAACATCGTCACGGCTCAAACCATTTTCGTTTCGGGAGGCATCCGTTTGGCTTTCACTCTTGTCCTCCTCTTCGTCCTCATCATCTTCCCATACCGACATGAGCGCACCCACCTCTGTATCTTTCACATTGGCAATTTCGTCCGACATGTCAGCCAACTCTTGCAAGGACGCAAACTCTTCCGCCGTCAAGCCAAAATCCAAGTTGGATTCGTCCAGCATGGATGCACCGTAAAAGGAAAGCTGCCGGCCAGTAGCACTCCCATCCTCGGGTAGACCCGCCAACATCGTTCCAAAGCTTTCACGCATACTATCATTCTTCATCTTGCCAGCAAGTTGACTGCGTCGATCTCCTTGCTCTAGTGCGGCGGCAGTCGTGTCATTTTTTTTTTGGAATCCATCATTCGACAGCGACAAGTCTCCCATAGACAAGCTCGCATTCTCATTCGTCAACAGGACTGAGCTCCCAAAGGCCTGTTTAGCTTCTTGAATTGATAAAAGCTTACTCGAAGTCCTGCTTTGAAGAAGTCGAAAGGAATTCTTGCAACCAGCCACATCGTTGGGTGAAAATTCGATATCTTGCGTGTCGTCTTGCACAGCATCAGCACCCACATCGTTGGGTGAAAATTCGATATCTTGCGTGTCGTCTTGCATAGGATCAGCACCCTGTCCATTTAAGACGTTGCGATGCGAAGGAACACTTTGAAAGAGCACTCGTAAGACCGACTCATCCATGGACGATATAGTTCGAACCAGACTACCCGTGGGTCGAGGTAACTTTGACGGCGGTATGAAACTAATCTTCTTGTCTTTCACATCATCACTGCTGCCTCTCTCATCGACGGGCGTTTCCGTGTACGCACCACTCGACATGGAACTCAGAATATTCGCCTCCATGACTGCAAAGAATTCGCGTTGACGACGTTCCTTTTCCTCCATGACGACGCGTTCCTCGACCGAAGCCAACTCCAGGGGCATGCGCCACTGCGTCTCGCGCGTCTTGGAATGATAATAGTAGGTTCGTCCGGACTTGGGGTCTGCCGTCGTGCGCCAATGCGTTTTCCACTTGGTTGCTGTTGAAGAGGTCGTCGTCCTTGTTGTTATCGTTGTAGTTACTGTTGTAAGGAGAGACGGATCATCCTCCGATTCCAATTCGAACGACATGTTAAACCTCGCGTTAAGATTCCTTCTCGAATGAGGAGAGGTAATATTCAAACTCGATTGCTCTAAAAAGCAACGCTGCGATGCACTTGTCGTCGTTTCTGCCTCGGCCTCTGTCACAGTCTCAGCACGATGCAAAGACTTGTAATGCTGATGACTCAGTGAAACCTTTTGGCTTGATCGCTCGTTGGCTTTTCTTTGTGGTACGCTACTATGTCTACTGGTATGTCTACTCGTATGCTGTTGCTTTTGTTTTGTGCCAGTGCCGTTTGGAATGTCTTTTTGTCCCCAAGACTGGACTGCTCCGGTTCGCGCCAAAACCAGGTCGGTATTTATCTTTCGTTGGAAAGCTTCGGCAGGAGGGCATTTGTCCTGGCGACTGCTGCGGGAACAACCCTGTAGGGATACACAGTCGACAATACTTGTCGAAGTGGCTTGATTGTCTAGATGTGCCATTTGTACCCAAGCTGTTGCCAGATCTACCGTCACTGACCCGTGACAATGCTTCTGCTTTGGTGCGACTGCTGGTTGCTCCTCGTCCTCCTGCTCCTCCTTGATGACGGCTCGTGCTGCGAGAACTGTAACGTTCCGTTTATCCAGCAGCTGCATTGTTCGATCCCAGTCAGAACTAGAGGAAGAAGCAGCGTCCACACGCAGTTCCGGCCGCTGCTTGCTACCAGCATGACGCATAATACTTGACGCATTCTCGGGTATCCAACTCCTCGCGGCCAAAAGCTCGCCTTTGTTCTTGCCGATATCTTGACCATCGTCCAAAATAATCATACAACCGCCGCCAACCTTTGTAGTTGTACTAAAGAGACCCATGGTAGCAGCTGCACTGCTACTAGAATCGATACTGCTGCTGCCGGTAGTAGAAGAACTAGTAGTAGTGCTAGTAGTGCTAGTATCCGAAAATGAGGACTCGACCAAGACAATCTCGACTCCTTCCTGACCTGTACTGCTGGCAGCAGTAGCGGCCCTGTTTACAGACGAGTAACTCGGAATAGTAGAAACGGTATTGGTTTAGATTGGGAAAGCAAGGTCGTCCAGGACAAAAATGGTAGATCGCCGAACAAGACAGGAGGAGCAACGAGGAGAGGAGGAGGATTTCTTTCCAAAGTTGTGGCCAACCCTTGTTGCGTACGGCTTGGATTCGATGCTGCTTCCGTTACTAAGCTCTGTAGGATAGAGACTTGGGTAACTCGCACGAATGATACTTGAAACCCATGTGTAATCGCGGATGAGTATAGCTGGTTCCCCGCCAAGCACGAGCCAGTTTGCGTTTCATCGGCGTTCGTCGGAGACGTTTCTTGGAAGGGACAAGCGTGACTGGAATACTAGAGCGGTCCCATGACAGGTCATCCGATGAAAATGACCTTTGATATTCATGCTTCTTACACTTATACCACAAGCCCAACGCGTGATCCCGAGAAGACTGCGGAAGACTCGACTCGACCCCCGTTAGTTGCGCACAAGGAGAGGCAACAAAAAGGAGATCGACGCCA
>Ga0307981_1001915_pt1 | contig 17754 bp, 10 predicted proteins | sample OrgLakmetagen987_FD_201849 | JGI IMG/M metagenome (GOLD analysis project Ga0307981, IMG submission 201849) | Saline water microbial communities from Organic Lake, Antarctica - #987 | ecosystem: Environmental > Aquatic > Non-marine Saline and Alkaline > Saline | place: Antarctica: Organic Lake... | reverse complement strand
GCCCTTTCGACTAAATGGTGACAATGTTGTCAACGTCACATTTTTAACACCATGCATCGTCCAGTCAAGCGGTCGACGGTCGACGCTCACCATGATGTTGCCAGTGGAATCGAAAGAGATCTACTAAAGATGGTGTTGCGGCTATAACCAGCACCACAGTATAACGCATCGAAAGTACACATCTGCCTTACCTACCGTACCGGTGACTTTGCTTAAAAAGACCAAGAGCTGGTTTGGCCAGCTAGGTTGACATCTTTCTACTACCGTGGTAGAGAGACGATTGGAGCCTCCAATGACAACCATGGCTACTATCTAGGTCCAATCTCTTTGGCACGAATTTCAGAATACAACTTTATTATTATAGCTAGCTGGTACTAGTACAGTTTGTTTTACAACCACCCGAGCTCCCGCCAGCCGTGAGATTGTAGGTACACGAACAATAGGCTCCACAGTGCGTCACATCTGTTGTGTTGCAATCACCATTATATCGTGCCACTAGCTCGTCATTGTAAGAGAGTTGCCAGGTGCCATAAATGATGGTATCGACAAATAGTCCAACCAATCCGTCGCCGCTAAGGTCAGTCGTTTGAAACTCGTACGGAAGCGACGGCGAGATGCAAATGGAAAAGGTATTTTCGCGTTGAAACTGTGTAAAGGAGCTGAACGATCCCGTATCAAAGTTCCATAGCATGGTCTTGGCAGGACCCTTATCTCTTAGAATCACGCCATTCTCGTCGGGTCGATCGTCAAACTTGATTTTGAATTCCAAAAAGACATCTTCAAAGGCACACGGTCCTGCTGTAACGTTGTCCATGAGGACGGTATCGTTGACGGCTGGTGGAAACTTGTCGTCTTTCTCCAGTGCCAGCTTGGCCCCAAGGTAAGCCGTACCAATATTGGAAAGAACAAGAACAACCAACAAGAGTAGTAGCGCCACGGCCAGATTTCGCCAGGTGACTCCATCTCTTGGGATATCAAGGCTTTGCAAAGATGGATCCCCTTCTTCGGCAAAAGAATGCATAGAATGCAAAGAATCCTTGGGTGCGGACTTATTGCGTCGACGAAAGGGTGCCATAAAAAACGACGGCTTGGATTGCTGTTTGTTTTCCTTGGCACCATCGTCGTCTGAAGCTTCTTCTTCTATAGGAAAATCATCAATGACATTAACTTCTGTTGGCGTCTTTTTCTTGAACCGGAGAGAGCTAAACCTGCTTTTTTTTTCATGGATAGACTCTTTCAGCTGGCGTGATCCAGACATGCCACCCGTAGTGTGGTCGGGATTCATGCCGATGCCAGGATTTTCTTCATCCTCCTCCATTGCGTCTTGTGACTCTTTCCGGTGGAGTGATCTGAACATGCTGCCATCCTTTTCCATAGCAGGCTCGTCAGTTACAGGTGCATCCCCGCCTTTTTCATCAGTCTCCACTAAGTTTTCTTCAGTAGCGTCTCGTGACTTGTTCCTCCTGAATGATCCAAACATGCCGCTTCTCTTTTTCTTGGTAGGATCGTCAGTGGATGGTGTCTCGCCTTCTCCCACGATCTCTTCATCAGCAGCGTCTCGAGACTTCTTCCTCCGGAATGATCCAAACATGCCACTTTTCGACCCCATCAGCTCCGTCTTTTCCTTGCCAAGATTGCTGGCTGACGTAGGAAACACCTCTTGCTTACCATCGACGACGCCGTCCTTCTCTTTCTTGCCTTTGGTGCTCTTATTGTGCTTGTCTTTCTTGTCGCCATGCTCCTTCTTAGTAGATGCATCCGCCTTTTCTTCCTTCTTGACCTTATCTGCGACGCCGTCCTTCTTTTTCTTGTCTTTGGTGCTCTTCTGCTTGTCTTTCTTGTCGCCATGCTTTTTCTTACCAGCTGCATCCGCCTTTTCATCCTCGCCCTTGCTCTTTTCATTTTTTTTCGTCGCTTCTGTATCATCCTTCTTTAGCTTGACAATGCTTTTCTTCTTCTCGTCCACTGCTTTCGCTTTCTTCTCATCTTTATTTGACTTGGCACTGCTCTTCTTCTCATCCACCGCTTTCGTTTCATCCTTCTTCTTCCGGAAAGATTTGCGCTCACCCGCGCTCTCGTCAGAATCACTATCGCTATCAAAGCGTTTCTTGCCCTTCTTGCCTTTTGGCTTAGTATCATCGTCCTTCATTTCTTTTCCCTTGGCTTTGGTCTTATCATTGAACATTGCGGCCGCTGCTGCTACTGACCCCTTTGGTCTCTTTTCATCAATGTCATCAAAAGTTCCCTTCACCACTGACTGTGGTGCCTTTTTCTTTGCTGGGTGTATGTCTTGAATCGTCACCACGGTCGATGATTCGTTTGATGAATCACTACCGCTACTGCTATCGGACTTTTCCACGGCGTCCAATATTGCCCGATCGGCCGAGGAAGCACTGCTACCACTGCTGCTATCACCTTCCTCCTCCGACCAGCCACCCGCACTGCCAGTTGCGCTTTCGTCATCCTCGGAACTGCTGCTGCTCGGGTTCAAAGCAATACCCACTGCGTCGTCGAACAGATCTTCCTCTTCTGACGATGTGTCGTCGCCCGAGACCTGATAGAGGGAACTCGTCTTCTGCTGGAGTAGACCCCCACCGAGGCTCATGGTCGTGCACTTTGTTCTTTCAGAAAATTAAAATGACCTTTGCATCATTTTCAATTTTCGATATCGACTATACCGTATGCCTACCGGTATGATACCGGTAAATGATGATGCCCCTCCCATCTGCTATTTGGGGCAAAGTGCCAGCCAAAATTACTTATAGTGTGACAGACGAATTTACTTATGGCACTGAAATTTTCCAGACAAATTTACTTATTTTACGACATGTGTATTCGTCCGTTCATTCTCGGCGACATCTGACCGAGCGAGGCTCGTCTTTTCGCAAACGCGAAATCTACTGCCTTCACCTCCATGCGGGCCGCTGCGCTCCAAGCCTATGATAGTGTAATACAGCCCACAAGAGTACCCTCATAATAATCACCATGGCACGCCCCCAACTCAACCCGTTCTACATTGAACCTGCTTCCCAGCAAGCGTGGGATGGGGACTATGATTGGCACGACGATGACGACGACGTGGAACAAGAAGGCCTTCTGGATGGCGGCAACTGGCAGCGTGACGAACACGATGAAACACGACGCGCTGGACAAGCTCCTCCCACAGCGCAGCAACGACGGCAGCGGCACTCTCCGCGCCATCCAGCGTCTTCGTCGTCGTCGTCGCCACCGTATCGCTTTCGTTTCCTAATTGCCTTTGGATTCATATTTATACTCTTTCTGGTGGTAGTTACTCTGGGAGACTCACAGCAACAGCAGCAGCAACCAGAGCAGCAGCAGCAACAGGCAACGACGCCTTCTTCCTCCCAACAACCGACCGATACAGCTAATGCTACAGCTACTGCTAATGCTACTACTGCTGCGAGTGGTGATCAAGGTAGTGGAGAAAAAATCGATGATGATGAAAGCAAAGGAAACATAGAGCCTTCACCACCACCTTCACCACCACCTTCACCACCACCACCGCCGAAACAGCCACTGGTACAACAGATTGTGATTCTGGGAGAACGCAACTCGGGTGTTCCGTGGCTGAAAACGCAACTGCAAGGCCTGTACCCAAATATTACTGTTACCACCACACTGATAAGAGAAGGCTTTTGGTTTCAGAGCAGTCCGCTACCTACTTCAGTCACAAGAACGCCCATTCCTGCCACGATGATTGTCGCCGTCTTTCGGAACCCCTACGACTGGGTCGAGCAAATGCGGCTGCGACCACGTTTCATGCCCGCGCATTTGGACGCGCACGGTCATGCGCTGCCGTGGAACTCGTTCGTGCAACGCCAATGGAGCACGCAGCGGCCGCCGTCGGATTATCAAGAGCCTCTTCCGGAGGGTGAAACGTGCCAATTGGGGTTTTCTTATGATCAAGTCGTTTCGTGTCGCGTCATGGATCCAACCAACGACCGACGTAACCCTATCTATGAGTTGCAACAAGGTGGAGTGCCGTACCTGAACATTCTCGCACTACGTGCTGCCAAGATACAGCATATTTTTCAAGAGATACCGCATCTCTTTAAGGATTCTCTAGTGGTGGACCCCGTCTTTATCCCCTACGAAACAAATAATCTGGCGGACGAGTTGGTGCGCTTGCGTGTGCTCGAGCACGAATTGGATAGTAGCTATGTGGCTACACAGGCTCCCATTCCGGACCGAACCAACATGACGGCCGCCTACGTAGATTGGATGACGGCCAATGTCAATTGGAAGGCCGAAGCTAGGCTCGGCTACAAACCACAGAACGGCGGCAATGCACCATAGCTACCGTAGTTCTTGCGGATAGGCTATGGATAGTACGAGTAGTCTACTAGTAGGCTAGAGGTGGTACGTGTTTCAAGCGGCTAACATGGCTCTACGTGGATCCTTCACGACGACGTCGTGCGATGTATCGTACGTTGCCTCCTTTTGAATGAGTGCATGCCAGCACATGAGAATGATATCGGCGAGCAACACGAACGGTAGCAAAATCTCTCTCTACTTTAAAATAGTATTCCAAACTACGAGAAGTGCTCTATTGAACATGGGTTGATGTAATTAGAGAGTATCCAGCATTACTTCCGACTTGTCTGCTTTGACGATGGCACTGACAGCAGAGTCACCCATCATACCCGCTCCTGTCCAACTCTCAGAAGAATTAGCCATGAGCAGACCATCGTCGTCGGCGTTGTCTGTGTAAACAGACTCTGTAAAGTATCCAGACATGGGCGACATTGCCAACGGCTGAGACGTTATTGGATCAATGCCTGTTCGGACCTCAACAATGGCGGTGCCGTCCTGCAGAGTTGTATCCAAATCGTTGACAGTACGGTCTTCATTATCATGGCGATACCGCTCCCGTTGCGCATACGTGAAAAGCGCCGCAAAAGCAATCATACCTCCAGCAAGAATAAAACTCATGGTCGCTACAAGAGGAATACTCGCATCGCCCTCGTTTGCGCCACCACCCTCGTTACCACCACCTTCTGGACCTTTCGTGCTACCTGGAATCACGTTTCCATCAGGACCGATAGTGTCACACGTATATGGGCCAGGGTTATTTACAAAGGCAATTGATTCCACACCCTCCAAGTCACTCAGTACACTGGAGCCAATCGTGTCATGAATGACTTGCAACACTCCGCAGTACAAGGACCCATACTTGTCAGCATCTACTGCGACAGACTGTTCGACCTTGACCTTCATACCACCGAAAACGGGGTAGCAACCGATTCCACAACTACTAATTCGAATGTCAGGAGGATCGCTAGAAAATCCTGCTATCTCTGTCACTTGCAAACGGCGGCGGCTTGTCGCACACAAGGAATCTTGCACTGATTCCAATATAGCAGCTTCAATCGAATCGACAACCTGGGAGGTAGCCGCAACACTGGCTTCATATTCGACCTCCACCTGTAGATCGTACCAATACATAACGGTAATATCCACCAGGCTGGAAGAGTCCATTGGAGCCTCTCCAAAGATGCTCATTGCAGGGTCTCCAGTGCACGAGACAAAACCGGGCGACGTGAGTCGCGGGAAGGAAAAGGATGGTGAGCTAGGTTGGCCTGTACTCGTTTCTTGATAACTGGTTGGGACGACACTAGGATAGTCGGAAGGTATTGCGCTGGGGAAAGCAGTTGGAACCACACTAGCAGCAATACTGGAAACAATAATGGTTGCCTCACTGGGTACGGCGCTGGGTGCATCACTGGGTACGGTGCTCGGTACGCTACTGGGTGCATCACTTGGAACGACAGCGCTTGGAGAATATGATGGCACAAGCGACGGTCGATCGCTGACTGGGGTTGACAATTTTCCAAACGCGCCAAACGAATCTTCCGTCTTGATTAACCAGTCTTTTGTTGTAGGAGCCGCTTCTTGTGGCGAGACCACACTGCTTGGTTGCATTGATGGGACAAGAGAAGGCCAATCACTGGAGATTGCAGATGGACTGGTTTCTTTGTTGTTTGGTTGCATTGATGGGACAAGAGACGGCCTGTCGCTAACACTACTCTCAGTCGCGGGAGCTTCTTCTCTCGCTTCGGCAACTATCTCTTGTGAAGGCGTTTGGGAAGGGGAGCTGCTTGGTATAGTGGATGACTCTACCGGCGAGAAAAATACTGCAGAATCTAAAGCCTCGACATCTGGGCTGGTTTCTCGAGCTTGAATGAGTTCGAAAATGAAATTAGTGTTGTCTGGGATGCGACCCCCATTGCCTCGATTGGGAGCGTTGCTACCTCCGAATGCAAATCGTGAGAAATCAGCATCGGGGCCTGTCGAATCGCGGGACAGGATGTAGTCTTGCTTGTTTGTAGTGCCACTACTGGTGCTGGCTCCTCCGAATGCACCAAACCGTGAGAGATCAGTATCGGGCTCTATCGAATCGGGGGATAAGATATAGTCTTGTTTGTTTGTAGTGCCACTGCTGCTACCTCCAGCACTGTTTCTAGAATAATCCGTCGTATCCCCTGCCAAAGTGTACTTGCCTTTTTTTCCTTTGCCTCCTTTTGCTCTTCGTGACTTTTGCCCTCGCGTTGAAGGGCCTTCCTTAATGGCAGAACTCAGCCCCACGATGAGGGAGGCAATGAAAAGAAATCTCATTGTCAAGTTTGTTTTTGTCACAGTTGCTGTTGGTTTAGATTGCCGTACATGCAACAACCGGATGAATGAGCAAACATGTTGTTCAAGCTTCGCCGAATCAATCGAAAAAGTGAGGTGGACCTTGCTTGCCTGCTCAATGAGAGAAATTTAGCTTTTTATCTAGGGAACGAAAAGAGTTGGCCAGGTTTTGCGCCAGTATTTTGTTAAGTCGAAAAATCATGCGCGTAGAAGATGGTTTATATTTAAATAAAAATCAGGACGTTAAATTATTTTTTAGAAGAAAACGATGGCGTGACCAAAACAGGCGACAAAGTTTTGTCCACACGGAGTATACCCTTTCGACCATCACTGGCGCCGAGATGGCCCCGAATGCACACACAAAACCGACGAATTTGACTAGTCGACACTGGAGGCCTTCCTTCTACCTTTTCTAGTCCGGTTGTTGCTCTGGCAAGCACTTGTTGGTATCGTTCAAGTCGTAGTATTTGTCACCGCACAAACCGTTCGAACTATAAATTAGAGCAATGGTGTCCTCACAAAAATCAGCATGCAAGCAGCGGAATCTTCTGCGGTGCACCACGCCGCTTCTCTTGGCGGCAGTCACAGCAGCTTGCAGTTCACAGGAGCATGGAGACGAAGTAATGTCTCGAGGCCTTCGCGCATGGGTTCCTGGAGAGTCAACATTTGACCTGTCCAGTCGGAACCAGAGCGAAAAGCAAAGGTACGTTGCATTAGCACTTGCTTCGTCGGCCACCGCCATGGTGGGAGTTTTGGTGGAGCACACGTGCCAGCAACAAAATTGAATAGGCCGGTGTGAATGTTCACGTAGAAAGAACATAAATTCCATCATCTAAGTACAGCTTTTTTCGGGAAATGTTGCATCTACGTGGCTGTGGAGCTACATACTCGCATGTAACTATCGCAACGTATATTTCTGTCTCTGTGTTGGCTATTTCTGTCGATTGCGCACCAGACGATGAAAACGCTACGGTTCCCGCCTTGCTGGGGTTGGACCCGCGGGAAGAACCTGCTTCCCGCTCCGGTCTTTGTGTGTATCGCATCAGGATAAAGAGCGAAAAGGTTGACACATTACTGACACGATCTACAAACCTCTTTTATTCTCTCCCATAGATTGCTGCAAAAGTTTGTCGTGATCGATCCCGATAACGAAGCGGACAATTTGGACAGACCCGCCCCGACAATGGCTCCGACGAACTTCCCTCGTGCAACCAAGGTGATTGCATGTGCAAACGTAGCTCCGGAGGTCTATGCCTTGAGTACCATTTTCAACTATGAATACGTGGTCGAGCTCGATGCCCCCAGTAGCAACGTTTCGACCTTGGTCAAGGAAACTCGGCTACCGGCAGTGGTTTCGGGGGCCTCGGTGGAGGCAGTCGCAGAAATAGCCTGCAGTAACCCTTGCGTTGTGTCGATTTCGGTGGGACCGGATGATACCTACAATGGTGAATGCGGTGAGATTGCCACTCTGCAGCAGAGCTGTTCGCTATACGATGGTTCCATCAAGGTGGTGCACACTCCAGAATGTGAAAAGCAGACTGTTCGCATCAACGTCATGGCGGCCTTGAAGAACGGGTTCCAAACGCAAGACTTTTATGATTCTATCAATGGCCGAGGTGTGGGTGCTACGGTTACCAACGTTAGTCTTTACTTTGCAGCAGCAACCCCCACGCCTGATCCATCTGTTATCAGTGGCATTCAAGGCGATACATTCTTTACGACAACTGGAGGTGGCATATCCACAGGAGGCAAGGTTATGGTTGCCTTTGGAAGTCTTGCTTTGTTGGCCCTCGTCGTGGCTCTATTTTGCATTTTCTTTGCCTGGCGCCGTAGCATTGAACAGCGTCAAAAACAGTTGGACGAAGACGGAAGATCATTGGCCACGGATTGGTCCTTGCCCACGGACGACAATAGCTTTCTCAAGCCTGATTTTTACGACTTGGCGTTGCGTCACAGCAAGCTCGACGTCCATCAATGTCATAGTGCCTTGTGTGAAGTCTGCCGTCCGACTTTGGGTGTTGTGAATATGATTTCCGTATCCCGCGCTGGCGACACATGGAACGGACCCGTCCCTCGGGTCCTGTCGAGCGACTTGGCTCCCGAAGCTTACGGACTCGACGCAAACGATATTGACGAACACGGTTTCCCCATCAAGGAGATTGATTCGTTGCGCGCATTGAGTCCCATGCTGGACCATGAAAGGTCGTATAACCCCTATGAAACGTCCTTTGAAGATGAACCCGACACTTCCCTTGACACGTCCTTTGAACGCGGTGAAAGTTCCTTGTCGGTTGTGTCGCTCAACAGGAGTGGTGCTTCACGAGGCAGTCTCTTGCACGATACCGAAGAAGGCTTTAACTTTGTGCGAGTGGCTCATCCTAGACAGGCGGAGGAGTGGAACCGATATTCGGGTAATGCGGTGATCTTGTAGGGATACACACAAGTCTCCACCGTGGGGAAATGCACATCGGGATGGAACGAGACGGCTATGGTGTCGTCGAGTTATCTGATGAATGTAAAATGCTGGCACTTGATGTTTATCGATCTACTTAAATATTATTATCAACGGGGATTAGAGGATCGAATTACAAAGATGTAGACTTTGAGGACAGTAGTAGCTAGCTAGTTTTGCTATGCTGTGAACTTTCTTTTCGGAAGAGCTAGGTATAACTATAGCCGATCGATGTACCGGTACATAGCGTCTAAGCGCCATCGTGCATCGTGTGACGGCGACTCAACACTCAACGAAAGACGCGCGAGATGACGTGTTAGGCGGATCTTCGATCTTCGACACGCGACAGGCAACACGACACTCTCGTCACTTTCAACAACCTCGATCGTCGGCTCGAACCAGAATCGAAACCACCTAGAGAGAGTAGACAGACCAACAGTATGGAAGATCAAACGGAACTGACGCGTCAGACCGAAGCTCGTTTGCAAGAGATCGAAACGATAGTTAAGAATCAGCCACTAACCTCGACGCCTCGACCGATATCGGATCTCACGCCGCAGTACAAGGAGGCAGCCAACAACTTTCTGGCAGGTATTCAAGATCTATCAAGGAACTATTCACAGATTCGTATCGTTCGAGGCGATGGTAATTGCTTTTATCGCGCATTTCTCTACATGCTGGCTGAGAAGATGTTTGAAAACAAGCAGGAAGCCGAGCGTATTGTAAAATGGGTCAAGAAAGACTCTTGGGAGAAAGTACTAAAGGCTGGCTACGATGAAATGACTATCGAGGCATTCTATGATACGTTGGTAGATCTATTAGAGCGTCTTAACTCAGGAGCTACCGATGCGGAGGAGTTTCACAAAGAGATGAATGAAGAAACGGCAACCAGCGACTATTGCACATGGTATCTTCGAGTGGTGACAGCGATGCATCTCAAACAAGATCCCGATCGCTTCTTGCCATTTATTGATCAACCGGGCTTTGACATTCCACAATTCTGTCAACGCGAGGTCGAACCCATGGGCAAAGAATGTCAACACGTCCAAGTGCTGGCCTTGGCGGAAGCCTTTGGAGTGCTCGTCAAGATTGAATACTTGGATGGGCACAATCTGGTCAACGGCACACTCGTGCAGCATACATTTGGCCCCGATACAGCCGCTACGCACTTGACGCTCTTGTACAGACCCGGGCATTATGACATTGTGTACCAAAAGAAGTAAAAATAAATTCCTAGTCCTATCTGGTCATCGCGGCCCACGATTTGGCCTTTTCGATAGCCTGGTAGGAAGCCCACGCCAAACGCTGGTATTCCACTCCCCCGAAACAGTCGAGCTTTAGAATGGATGCAGCCATGGAGCGTAATTCATCTTGTCTCTTGACGTCGTCGCCGTAGCAGTGCAGCCCCTCCAGTTTGACGAGACACTGTAGGATGAGCATCATCGTTTGTTGACTGTCCAAGAGTTGATTCAAATCGATACGATGCATTCCCATGTCAAAGTTGCCATATAAAGCGTCTTCGTAGAGCTTGGCGACGCGCTCGAGTTGACGTTGCTTTTCGCTCGCATCGAGACCACGTTGCGACGCCTGTCGGAGATAGACAGACACCAGAGCTGCAAGGGATTCAATACTTGGTTTCCACCGCTGCGTCCGCGGTTCGTCCACGACAAGCTTCACCTGGTTGCTGCTGTATGCGAGTCCCATCTTCCAAAACGACTCGGCCAAGTCACTGCGTTGCAGCTTTCCTGCCGTTCGGATCATTTCGCGCCAGGAAGAATCGTTCGGATCCAAGCCCGCAACCTGCATCTGACAAAGCACATTTTCAGCATGCCGAACGTCGCCAGCTCTAGCGCAGGCCTTGAGCAAGGCATTGTAGCAGGCAACATCCGCCTGCGCTCCAGCGGTTTTCATTTCTTGAAAGACCAAGAATACTTTGAGCAACAGTGTGTTGGAATCCTCGGCTTGTCGATTACCATCGACGAGGCTCTTCATGAGCGCAGTGTATACTTCAATAGCCGTAGTATCACCCGCTTCATCCGTGGCCGGCGCTGCCGAATCCTCTTCGGCAACAACATGATGTCGTCGTCGGCTACTAGGCTGCCGCTGGTTCTCCGTTTGGACCAATCGTTCGGCACGCGTCATGAGCGACGTGTACATGACTTCACTTGGCACAATATTGTGCTGCTTCATGTACCGCAGCACGTCCAGCATTTCCGCTGTGCGGCCCGCCCGCAGCAACGAGTCTGTCAGGCAGCCGCAAGTAATCTCGTTCGGATCCACCCCAAAGTTGGGCATGGCGTAAAATAATTTAATGGCCGTGTCGAGTCGCCCAACCTTGCCACACGCATTAATAGCTGCCGTCCACGCTCCCACTTCGTTTTGCAGCGTGTACGGCTTGGCCAAAGGCGGTGAAGTTTTCGAAACATGCCTGGGTTTGGGTAGTTCTTCTTGTTCTTGCGCTTTTTGTCGAAGCAGCATTCGCAGCCCCTTGAGAGCCAAGTCACTTCGTTTGCATCGTCCACACACATCAATCAAGGCCGAATACGTCATGCCATTGGGTCGAATGTTCTTGTCGCGCATTTCTTGCAACAGCATGAAAGCCGTGGTGGGATCGTTTTGACCCGCCGATTTGCTGGGTTGCCGAGCCACGGTAGCAATCAAACTGGTATACGTGCGTTGATCTGGTCTTAGTCCTGCCTGTTCCAAGGCCTCCTTGGCTTGCAGGGCAGCATCGAGATCGCCCGCTTTTTGGCAGCCGTCCAGCAGGGTATTAAACGTCACCAGATTGGGTTCAAGCGCTGGCACATCTGGCCCTGATCCGGTGCAGAGCTGTTCCAGCAAATTTTGAGCCGCTTTCACGTCGGCCAGTTTGGCAAAGCAGTTCATGAGAATATTGGCAGCCCTCACGTCGGCGGCTAAATGCGGGTCTTTCAACTTCCACAGTCGCAGCGCCACGCGCGGTTTGCTGGCCCGTACGGCGCGACTCATGAGGGTCGAGTAGGTGACCAGCGTGGGCGTCGGTACCGGCCACGACAAGTCGGTTTGCGACAAAATGACTTGCTGCAAGGCTGCAGCCTTGCGCATTTTCCCAAAGAGCCGAAGTGCCCTTAGCAGTTCACCGTCGTCTCCAAAGGCTGCCAAGGCAGCGTTGCACTCTCGGACCGTGGGAAAAAAAAGAAGCATGTCCAGGACTGTGGTATTGTTGTCGTGCTCCTTATAGCTGGACCAAGTCGCTCGCATGGAAGCCAAAGCTGCCGACACTTTGGCTTCGACTAGTTCGGGCTGTGAGGACCGTCGTGTCTGTACCGCTCCGCTACGTAATTTGGATCGGTTCGGGGCTTTTCGTTTCGGAGGACGCGTGGAGGACGAACAAGCTTGCAACGGAATGGACACTCGTGACGATCGTCGGTTGTGATTCAAGCGACCTGGCATGGGATATTGAAAGGCATCCGCGACGGAATCGTTCCAGCCGACGATGACGAGGAACATCAGAAGGGAGAGAACAGTCGGAAGAAACGGACTCATCGCAAGGAAGCAGAGCGGCCTCTTGCCTGATGTACGGGAGACACTTCTCCCATGTTCCATGTCAGCAGCTTTAGCTCCTCGTAGTATGGCTATTGTCGCATGCTTTCGTAACAACAGTACCAGGTAGTATAAAGCAGGATATCATATATTATGATGGATGATGGATGATGGATGATGGATGATGGATTGTGATGGGTCCTATCTTCTTCGCCATCGTTATTGGTCGTTGGACGATGGTCGGTTTTATTCTTCTCTTTGGACAGACGTGCGTGGTTTAGGTCGAAGGTCGAATGTCGAATTTCATCGATTCATTCGATTGATTCGATTCGATTGATTCGATTCGATTTCTTCGACTGTGATGTTCGCGCCAAATACTAGTCTCCTCGTTTCAATTTTTTGTCGTTATTGAACTATTTTGGACCTAGTGCTGGCCGGCGTCCTCGCTCATCCATTGGCGACTTGGCGAGAAGCGACCGTTTGACATGACAATGGCTTTTGGACATCTCCTCATTTTCTCCTGAAATCCCGACTTTGGACTCTGTGAAACCCGAAACGAGAGCACCAAGCACGCACAAGCACACACAGGTCACTCCCACACGTCGCGCCCCACAGTGTTGCACCGTGCGAGCTGTGCCAAACTCGTAGCCTGCCAGTGCCTTGCTCTTTCGAAATAGTCTAACGAACATCAACAGAAGGAGCGACATGACGCCAAAGCCGCAAATCATGTTACTGTTGCTCTCCCTGGTAGCTTCTGCCTCGGCTTTTGGACGCTTTCGCGTCAATGCTATAACGTCCGTCACTTGTGCTTCCAACGATCCAGACGACCAAAGAGAAGCCAAACAGCGACGACAACGGAAACGACGGTCCTCATCATCACACAAAAAGTCATCCTCAGACGAATCCTCCTCCTGGTTGGACGGATTCGAGCTGGAAGAAGAATTTGCCGCACACGCCTCCTCGTCTTCCGATGACGACCTTTGCATGCAAAAAAAAGACACTGCACTCGATTCCTTCCAGACGCATCCCCTGCTACAAGTTCCTTGCAGCTTTTGTCTGTCGGGAAGCAAACGGTCGACACCCATTCGAGCCTTTTGCGATACCGGCGCTCAATTGACCGTCATGAGTTACGACTGCGCCAGTCGGCAGGGCTTGCTGCAGCACTTGGATCGACGGTACGCGGGACGAGCCATGGGCGTGGGATCGTGCGGCATCGTGGGACGCATCCCCGCTGGTATCGGCACTCTACAAATGGGCGACGCGGCCCTGCCGTCTCCAGCCATCACCGTTTTGGAAAGTTCCACGGACGCGAATGTCGAGCTTCTCTTGGGTTTGGATTTTTTGCGAGAGCATGCTGCCATTTTGAACTTGAGGGACGGGGAATTGTTGCTGCGTGTGGATCAGTTGGATGTGCGGGTTCCCTTTATCAAACCACGAAGCAACAACAATAGTGGAGGGCGAGGAGGAGGCAGCAGTCGGGGTGGAGCCATTCTTCCAGAATACTTGGCGGATCGATCGCGCCATGAAAACAGTAACAGCAATTGTAACGACGACTGGGAGAGCGAGGACGAAGAGGATTCGGACGACGCGGGCGACATTGATATGTCCGGGGTATAACATGTAACATCCACCCACGCGCGCACACACACCAACATTGGGAGATAGATGGAATGAATAATGCATAATCAATAATTGTACGGAGTAAATTTACACAATATGGCTATTGCTTTTTTGCTGCGGTTGCCAACATGGCGTCCACAGACTCTTGATAGGACGGTCGGTCTTGCGAGACGAGAGCTACCATGTTTTCGACAGTCACGACGGTTTGATCTCCCTTTTTTGTGGGTCGTGCCATTTGCAAAACAACTTGCCAGGGCTCAGGATAAACTCGGAACAACCAGCCATACAAACCCTTGGCCGACAAGGGTCGGAGGACAAAGACCGCTTCAAACTGCTTGTAAAAGGGGACAGTCGATGCTAGAGCAGGGAAAAAGACGGCGGCATAGTAGCCATCGCGAACCTTGTCCAAGGCACCGTTTACTACACACGTTAGTTGTCCTGGCGGTGATGCCTTGTGGATACGCTCCACATTAATCCAGTCTTCCACAGGCCCTCCGGAGCCCGGTTGGCACACGAGATGCAATCGAGTCTTGCTATCACTGTCATCTTCATCATCATCGGTCAGCTCATCAAGGGTACTCGAATCGGCCAAAATACCGTCCCCACCCGATAGTTTGCTAACAACACTAGCAATACTGGATCCCCAGGCCTTGGAGTACTGGTCTTCTCCAGCTGTCGCCATGATCGCGGCACGAATACTCGTAAACTTTGCGGCTTGTCGGAACCGTTGACCGGTCCATTCCTTGGCAGCGAGTTCACACTCCTTGTCGTCGGGTAGAATGAACCAAACATCACGCTTCTTGTTCGAGATAGTAGGCAGCAGCTGGACGCACCAGTCTCTGTTAGCGTCGAGTTCTTGGAGATTATCCAAATCGTCAAATTGCGTCTTGGACTGGTCGCCCCCGACAAAGCAAGGAAAGTCGAGTTCGATTTGCGTCACTCCGTCTCGGATAGCTCGTTCGACTGCTGGAGCAGCCAACTTTCGAAAGTTTTCCTGTATATCCATTCCTTTGGCGATTGACTTTTCAAACGGGGAGATACCTTGTGGTAAAGCCGAGTACTTGAGGGGACTGGCGTGCAACACAGTGACATATGGGAGCGATGGTGTAAAGAACTCAGAAAAGGCCTCTGCAACATGCCCAAGCAATAGAATGTGTATCAGGGAACGGCGAATCATGGTCCTTTTTCTATCCTGTCTCTTCCTCGTTCCAATCTTATTCAGCGACAGCAGCCAACCAGGTAAAGTCTACTGTTATAATATAATCAAGTTCTCCGATCCTCCGATCTTCATGGTCGTCCTCACTTTTTCAAGTCCGTACTTCAACTGTGAATGACGTCAGGCAAGAGAAGCTTAGTCGCCAACAGATGATCAAAACGCGCGCCGCGCACGACAGTGCGGTCGTTTTGCGTGCTAAAGGCTTCATGTGAATCGAATAGACTATGATCGATAGCGCTCGTACATATCTCGTATCGTATCGTACGCATCTCATTTCGCTTGCGTCATCTATGCCAAAATAATGTGAACCAATCCTACTTATTGGCTCGGGGTTCACTTTTCAATGATGTTTCGATATGTATATATATAGCCTTATGTTAAAATACATTATACTTAATTATTGTGGGGTTCACTTTTCCAAGCTCCATGCAGTCATTGAAGCATTTCACTTTCTGATGGGCCCTAGTAAGATTATTCTGCTGTTAGGTCTTCTCGACAGCATTCTTTAACCAACAAAACCGCCAAGACAATCCAAGACAAACCAAGACCAAAGCCCAAAAGTGCCCTTATGTAAAGAAGCAGACTGGGTCTTTTTGAACATGGGTCATCATCCATCGACTGTGTTTTGCATTGTGGGTCTTCGCTTCGAGGCGGTACCGTGTGGTACCTACTCCGCATTCCTGCGCATGCTGGTAACTTTTCGGCGAAGATTTTTCTAGACGGTCACGGATCAACGAAATCCATAAGCATCGGTTCTCGCGGGGTCGTTCGTGCAAGCGTTCGCGGCAACCGACTCACTCCTATTCACAGTTTCACCTCAAGACCGTTTTCAACTATTCCACATCTTTCTTCAACAACAACAACAACCATGAAGCCTACCTCTCCCACTTCTCCTACTATTCCCACTTTAAGCAACAGTATTCGTGCAAGCTTGGCAAGGAGCATTGACCAGAATGAGTTCCCGCTTCCGATGATTTTCCCGGGGGCGACATCTCCGGTTGGAAACTTCCCCTCGTTCCGATTGCCCGGCGAAAAACCTTCCTCTCCAATGACGAGAGAAGAGCTTCGGGCGGTTCTTCAGGAAGCTATGGATATCATCGACAATACCGCTGACTACTTTGATGATGATGAACCTGCACAGAAATAAAGTGCCATGCCATACTCTTCCTCCGCTTCCTTCGAGCCGTTACATTCACACCACTCCTTGTATTTTATTTGGATCTCCGCAAGGATTGATCCACAGCCACTCTGCATCCTTGATACGTGTTGGATGCATGCACATCTCAACTGGAAAGATCAGTTTATTCTCTCTCCCGAGTTACCGGTTTCGGTTCGTTCCTTTGACAATGTGGAGGAATGTCAATCATCGAACCCAAGACGCTTTTCGCGTACGATATAACTTAGTTCCACACCGTAAAACTCTTCCTTCATGATAGTGTTACTCTACCCCTGTCAGTAAACCGGTAGATCCCGTCCTATCCAAGGAGAGAATCAACGTGAGCCCCTTTGTTGCCGGACCCGGGAGTTACGAACGTTCACTGTTCAACCGGAACTTTCCCTGTTCACACCGGAACGTTTCCAAAAGCCCAAGCAACTTTCATGAAATCGCGTCAACCTTTGTGAATTAATTCGTGCCAGCGCATCTTCCGCCTTCCGTTAGCTTCGCCTATTCGCCGCCGCACCACTGGCAACATGGCAACACGAAGTACGGCTTTAATTAGGGGTGGTAGACAAACCGAAGGGTCATCGAGAACGAAACGGACGCTAATAAGCAGCTGCCAACGCTGCGTTTCTTGTTAACGAAGAGCCATGAGAGCACTGACGAATGACGAACGCGAATGATCATCTATATTAAATATGTTCAACGAAAACAGAGAAAATAAGGCGTGGTTCCTCTAAAAGCATGTCGCGCGCGGTGCAATCACAATTAAAAAATAAAAGTAAATTAAATTGGCCTACTATTTATGAAGTAACTGATTTGATTCGTTCATCGCTTTGTGAACGAAAACGTTGAATGGCGGTTACCACCTTTCAAAAACCAGAACCCTTCGCGGGGCAAATCAATCGCATATAAATGGTACCGGTACGTGGCAAGAGATCAAAATGTCTTGCGCATCTGACGCCGCGTTCATTCTTGTCCTTGATGTTCTTGTGCGCTTATCTTTTGTTGATCTGCGGACGTTCGACGAGGTTGTGTGGTCTGCCACCTACCCGTCCGAGACAGACGTCTGATCCAGTTTTCCCCGGGAAACGCCAACCGCGCGTTTCATCTTCCCTTCGCATCTTCGGC
>Ga0307981_1001912_pt1 | contig 17760 bp, 13 predicted proteins | sample OrgLakmetagen987_FD_201849 | JGI IMG/M metagenome (GOLD analysis project Ga0307981, IMG submission 201849) | Saline water microbial communities from Organic Lake, Antarctica - #987 | ecosystem: Environmental > Aquatic > Non-marine Saline and Alkaline > Saline | place: Antarctica: Organic Lake... | reverse complement strand
TTCTCCACAATACTAACTTACAAGTGTCCGGAGATGTGGATGTGCTTACTTTGTTTGTGGGTATGATGTGGGTCTAGATCGATACGTTATTGTTGGCTATTTGTTGATAATTTGTTTTTCAACGATCACTGACTGAAAACATAAAAAGTGATGTTAGTAATTGTCATATCGAGTGACTTCGTTATAAATCCAATACATGACCATATAATTGATACGCTTGCACAGGAAGTCACTCGGTATTGATTGTAGTTCTTGCATGCACATGGGTGTAATACCCATGACGCAGGAACACCAAGAAAATATACCTCTTCCGAATTTATGCTATTTCTCCTTTTGAAACTCAAACACAATTCCAGCCTTCACCACAATATTAACTTACAGGTTTGTGAAGATGTGGATGTGCTTACTTTGTTTGTGGGTATGATGTGGGTCTAGATCGAATAGATAACGTTGGCTGTATTAGGAGTGGTCAAAACAAGATAATTATGTCCGCGAAAAATAATAAAATATTAGTTAGGAGGTTTTTATCGAGTGGGCAGGCATAGCTGCTGATTACAGCATACACGCACACTAGAGGTCAGTTTCAGGAAGGGCCACGTTGCAGATCGAATCGGCCGCTAGCCTTGGGATACTCTCCATCTTGAATGATTTGAAAAGACGAGACTAAACTGCTTGTTCTCGAAAACAATGCACACATCTATTCAACGTGGAGTTATTGATTGAAGACAAAGAGGTCACCATACTATTCATAAGGAAGTCTTCAACAATTCCAAAGTCAGTTCAAATCTTATACCACTTCTCTGTATCTGACCTCCAAGGGCGATGTAAAGTCTATGCATTGCAAGGTATACTGCAATCAACTAGTCGCTAGTAGACGTCTGGGGTAAGTTTAAAGTTTAAATCATTCCAACCGCTGCTTGAAAAATGATAGAGTAGAAATCTTAAAACAGAGAACACAACACTGTCGATATCGCGCAGATGACAACGATGCAAGTGATACCAAGGTTGATATTGCACAGTAACGATCATGATTGGGTTTTCCTCCAGTTGGAGTCGATGTATCCATCAACTATAAGTACCAGCTGTGGATCTCAGCATCGATTGATTCCCTGAAATCGTTTTAAACCACCTCGTGCTCTCGAATTCCAAAGTAAGAGGAACGCAATAGTGCTAATTATCCCTCAGGAGTATACCTCATTATTAGCTATTAGATTGACTTTTATTTGGAAGAGGTAGTATTTGCAATTCGTTATTGCCAAATAGGGAAAGGATGTGCTTCGGTATTGAACACATGCTTGTTCAAATCAATCTCAGTATCTGGATCAAACAATAGATATAAATATTTCATTGTCTCTCCAAGGAAAAAGCTCTCCATGCTATCATTGGGCTTCTTTGTTATATCTCGCACATCTGGGAACGAGCCATATCCATATTTTGTTTTACAATACTTTTCTATTGCTTGAAATATTTCCCACCCCCAATCCCTGTGCCGAATTTCGTCCCATTAGTATACATTATGGTCCAATTCTTGAAAAATGCATCGAAACTTCCTTACCTATAAATGGGATCTCCTGTAATCTTATTCAAAATGAAGAAACTTTCAACAACTAATGCAAAAGATGAGCGCATAGCAGATATTGAAGCTGAGTAAATAGATTGAGTGAAACAAGATTTCCTAGTACCCTCTTACCTTCGGGACGTAATAAGTAATGGGCTGCATCTCCTTTCGGCTCAAAATCTTTTTCTTTATGTAGGATGTCATGTTCACCCTTTTTATCAGATCGTTTGTTGAATTTGTACGCAATTTCGGGTCCAAGGCCTGTTTCTGTCGTTGAGTACATTTGATAGCATGTGTATGTTAGATCTTTTGCCGTTTTCATATCCCTCTTTGCTCTTTCCGAGTCTACGCCCAATGGGTCTGTGTGAGCCCCAAGGGCCAGTAAACCTTTTGATACAAGATTTGATATTTGATTAGGAAAGTAAAATCATGGTGGGGCAAAGAAACGAATGAAAATATGCACCAATTCACCTTACCTCCCATGAAGCATTCAAGATGTTCAAACTCGTGGATGAGGCGACCACCATTGTTATGTTTGATTTTAGCCAAGTACGCCAAATTAGAGGGGCTGCTGTATTTGAGAAGAACTGTGTGCATGCCTTCAATGGCTTTGTCATAGGCGTCGCGATATTTTGGTTGAGTTTTGCCGCCTTGAAGCCAAAGCTTCAGCATGTATTCATAGAAGGAATCAGCACGTCCGCCGAAAGTAAGTCTCGATGACACAATGCCAAATGACGGTGTTTTATTCGTATTTTTTATGGCTGTGTAGTACAGACCATTTTTTGGTTTCATTGAATATAGAACATCAAGTGCGCGATCTGGTTTATCTGAATAAAACGAATTATTCGTGACTCTAGAGAGTTCTCGGAATTCCAACTGCAATGTTCCAGCTGCTGCAACTTGTGTTTCTCTAGGAGACCATTTTTCATTCACTGCCTCTCCTGTTTTCAGATTAACTTGACAGTAAGGTATGCCTGAAGGTGAATCGAATGCGCGGATAAGTCTCCGCCCAATATCCTCCGCCTTTTCTTTGAAAACTTCGTCTTTACTCCAATAATATGCTGATAGTAAGCCGCCCATGCTACGAATTGTAGTCTCAAAGGTAGAAACTAGCTCATCAACTTCATGCGATAAGCTATCCCTCACCCAGTCTCTTGCTTCATAAAACTCTTCTTTTAAATCCATAAGCCATAGAGTATCAAGAGAATCCACTAGTGTAGTTCCTACACCAAACCAATTTCTTTCTCCCTTTCCAGAAACAGGTCGGATTTCATCATATCCAAAAGCATGTGTTCGGTATGCATTCCATGCATGTACCATTGCTCCTTTGACGACTGTTCGCCTTTGTCTAGCTAGTGTATCTCCCTGTATATCTGGAAAAATTACCGTGCCAGATTTCAAATAAATGACGTCCTTACGTTGCGATGGCAACCCAGGAATTGATGATAGTGTGTATTTGATAAAGACGAAAAGACAAATGACAAATAGCCCAAGTGAAAATGCCGTCAAAATTTTCAGCATAAAGATTTCTTCAAAGCTATGGCGCTTTCTTCTAATTCGTCTGACTCCCTTCCTCCGATCACTCAATTTTGTTAATGGTGCATTGAGCCTCATGTTCATTCTTGCGAGCTTGTAACGATTCGTCTCTTCAGGTGATATTGAATGTCAAGGGTTCAAAGTTCAACTATTTGTTGGTCTCCTTCTAGTCGTTGGTTTTGACTTTTTGAGTTGTCCAGTGTGCAGATTTTCATTTAGATAAATGAAAATAGGTGTCCGCTCGCTCTGTAGTCTCAGGCCTTTTGTTTGGTGTAACCCAAGGACTGACTACAGGAAAAGAGAATTCGTGGATGATGCGGAACAAAATTCAACTTCATCAGGGCAGGCATCAGGGCATTGGTGTGTTGAAATTGGAAGATTTTGAAAAATGTGTGTTAGTGAGGATAGTAGAGTCACCCCCATAGCCGCTGGTGGGTGGCTGGATTATAATACAATACTGCACTGTTGTTGCTCGTCATTGTACCGGTAGGAAAAAGCAAGAACAGGATGAGAACAGATGCAGTGACCTGGCGATAGCTATGTGCAGTATATGCTCGATGCCTCGATTGGATTCTATTTTACGTCTATTTCATTATTTCAAGTACGAGACACAATAAGATCTGCGAAGCACATCAGTCCTGAAAGTCTTCTTCAGATATGGTCCTTTTGCCAACCACATTGTTGATAACCTTTACACCCTGCTTGAAAGCAGCATCGAAAAGTTTCATCTGATAAAAATCGTATCCATCTTCTCTCATAGATTCCATCATTTGCAATGCTTTCAAAGGTTCCTTCGAACGTTCATAAGAAGAAACCGTTGCAGTTAACAATTCTACATCAGGTTTCATTCCTGCTTCCTTCATATGATTCAGATAGAATTCTGAAGTAGCTGGTTGGGCGTTCGCATTCAAAGCCCTGACCAGAATATTGTAAGTTTGTCTGTTTGGTTTCGCTTTTGAGCGAGATGATGTGAGTAAACTGAAAACAGCGGAAGCTTTTTCCATATTATTGGCTTCTGCCTGAGCCATAATGACAGTGTTGTATGTTGCAGTGTTAGGCAGAAGCTTCGATTCAATCATCTTTCGTAATAATGCAAGTGTGCGATCAGGTTGTTCTGCCTTTCTACAACAGCTGATCGCAGCGCCGAAGATTATTTCATTTGGCTCTATGCCATGTTTCCTAATCTCTCTAAAAACGTTGCTTGCTCCTTCGACGTCCCCAACTCGTTCGCATGCTGTCATTAATGATCCATATGTGATCATTGTTGGTTCTAGCCCACGATCGAGCAGATCATTATGCAGGTTGAATGCCGTTGATACATCTAACCCCTCTGCACATGCTCTAATTGCTGCATTGTAGGTAACAATGTTTGGTTTCGAATCTTCGTTGTTCGCTGTCTTCATATGTTCCAGAAGTTTCAGAGCGGTTCGCATGGGCCTCTGAACTTCTCGAAGACCATCTTCTTCTGAATAAAAAGGGTCTTTTGCCTTTTTCTCCTTCCTAGCTTTGTCTGCATTTGCACTTGCAGACGCACATGCGCTGATTGCGGATGAAAAGGAAATAACATTAGGCGCTACATCATCTTTTTGCATTTCTTTGAGAAGCTGAATTGCTTTCACATATTCTCCGCTCTCCGCCAAACCTCCGATCACAGATGAGTATGCAGCAACGTCTGGCAGTTTCCCAGTCTCTTTTTCCATATTGCGGAGAAGTTCAAGTGCCTCCTCGATTAGTCCACCCCGAGCACAGGCTGATATTGCCAGCCGGAATGCCACATCATCTGGGCCCTTCAATGCTTTACGCCTTCGATTGTCTCTTTCTCTGTGATTTTGACATTGGGTGTTTAATTGTTTCATCTTTCCCAAGAATTCCAATGCATCATGTCCATAACTTAGCTGTTGACACGCATGTAAAGCGCTTGATATTGCAATTCCATCCATTGTCAAATCTGGCCGCTCCGTCTCCATTCGCTTTGATAGCTCCAGTACTTTGTGCCATTCCTTTGCTCTTTCGCATGCTGCCATGACTGTTCCATATGTCACTTCGTCAGGCTTGGGAATGTGTGCATTACTGTCAAGAATCACTTTGTCAAAATGAAACTCTTGGGTGTTTGTTCTTTCCATTTCATTCAAAATATGACAAGCCTGCTTCCATTCTCCTGCTCTTGCACAAACTGATATAGCAGCATTATACCCCACAATATTCATGAACCCATCAATATTTCCACCTGATGTGCCTTCCCTTAATAATTCAATAGCTAAGTCACTTCTTGGTGGAGTACATCTCTCACAAGCTGAGATAGCTGTTGAATAAATCACCGAATTTGGCATGATTTCATACCCCTTCATCTGTTTCAAAAGAGATTTACATTTTTCTACATTTCCCATTTTTGCACAGACACCCATGAGGCTTCCATACGTGTAAACGTTTGGCTGGATCCCCTTGTCCAATCCAAATTCAAATATATCAAATGCTTCATCGTGCAGAGGTTTGAATGGACGCGCACAAGCTCCGATTGCATTATTCATCATTCGCGTACTATATGTTTTATGTTTGCTGCCTTTAAAGGCATTGTAGTAGAGATTGATGGCATCCTTTGTTTTTCCTGATCGAGATAGTGTCATAATTTGCTCAGAGATGCTTTGACGGGGGAAGCCTCGTGATTTCGACTGTTTTGGTTGTGCAGAAGGAGCAGTCAAACCATTTGCAGTTTGCGCCAGGAGAGGCAGTAAGATCACCAGTTGTTTCTTCATCTTTATTTTTGTCAGGATGAAGAGTTCCTTTATCTCACACTAGCAGATCTTTGTTGGGTCGATGTAGGAGTCAATTGGTGACTGCTGACTGGATCCTGATGGATGATGTAGTATGTGATTGGTGATAGATTGATGTTCCGGCGGCCAGAGAACAAAAAGACGTAAAATCCTTCTGTACTTCAACTTGACGTCAAGAAGAGTCAAAGTATGTTTTGTTCGGTTTTGTGGCCTGTTGTGGGTTGTTTGTGTCTGTCCTTCCTTCTCCCAATCATTTTTGATCACCAATCACCACCCGCGACCCGCGAGCACCCGCTCCTCTTTTTGGATCTGAAAATAAAATACACAACCTGCACATAAATTTCAAAGCTGTGTGGCTGTTCAATGTATCTGTCTGGACATTGACTAAATTACAAATCATGCTCACTACAAATACGAAATGAAGAGAGAGGAAGCATGCTTCTGCTGCCATGGGCCGATTGCACATGAAGGTACGTCTGATCGGTACTCAAAATAGGAGGCTAAAGGAAGGCCGATAATCTCGACGAGCGGCATGACAACAACACACCTCTGCGATGAAGAAATCCAAATGAAACATTTTAGTAGATAGAGACATCCGAATAAGAATGAGACGATACTTTTCACGACAGAGCAGATGGGTTGTTATGCACTCTAGGGTTTGCGGATTCATCATTAGCTGCACGTAATAAGGAAAATTGGCACAACGGTTGTTTTCCTCTGTATCTATCGGAGTCACAACCCAATGACTTACACAATTGCTATTTATTTGTTTATTAACAGGTTTTCGATATTGAGATATGCGTAATCTAGGTACTGCTATTATTAATATGTAACAATCTGAAAGGACATAATATCCTGGGAAAGCGCTAGCTTGTAGTCAACTAAAAGGATCCGATGACATTCTTCGTGGTCAGATCTCGGTGTTGAAAGTGCACTGTGACCAAGAGAGCGCTTCACTATATGCACTAACAAAAACAACATTGTCCACTTTCATGGCGTTACTTCTTGTCTCTAAATATTCGGGCCTAAGATATCCCATTGCATTGTCACACCAGCTGACTTCTCGCTATCAGGAATTCCAGAGGCTTCCAACCGGCTGAACTAAGAACTAAAAAGTTGTGCTTTTGTAAAAGTTAATCAAACTGACTTCATATTCAATAGTTTTCACTTATAATAGCACGATTGTGCTATCCATTCTCCATCGATGGTTATTGTATTCCGCTCTCCCTTCCTTTCTCTTTTGCTATGTTAAATTGAGTATCTTCTGGTATCTGTCGATTGACGAAAAACGAAAATTGAAAAACAAATGCTCCAACCATAATACCTTTCGGTACCCAGTAGCGATGACGATGTTTCCGCCATCACTGGACGCCTTAAATGGTGTTCCAAGCATCGTACAAGCGATTATTCTCATCTCTGTAGCACATTTGATCATGAGTGTGTCCAAACCATTCGCCGCGCAGGTATTTCTCCTCTGCGAATTCATTTTCCTACGCCCACCCAAAATTTCAGTCTCCCTCACACTCGCAGAATCCACAGATGACGGAGTGAAGGGCGAACCAATCTCCAATCCAAAAGTTCACATCGCATCTGAACCTGATAAAGTCCAATGCTGGGATCCCGCAACCCTTCAGCACCTTGGAACTGCTCCCGCTATGACCAAGGCGGAGGTAGAAACTCTATGTGCCAAAGCAAGTGAAGCACAAAAGTCTTGGTCTAAAACTACATACACACAGCGCCGTATGGTCCTTCGTACTATCCAGCAGTACATCCTTGACCATCAAGAGGACATCTGTAGGGTATGTGCTCGTGACTCTGGAAAACCAAAAGTTGATGCACTACTTGGTGAAGTGATGACTACATGTGAAAAGATTCGTTGTATCAACATGAATGGAGAAGAATGGCTTCAAAAGTCATACCGTCCGGTGGGGCTAATGATGATTCATAAGACTGCATACGTAGAATATGTTCCTTTCGGAGTATTGGGAGTTATCGCACCTTGGAACTATCCTTTTCACAATATGTTGAATCACGTAATATCGGGTTTGTTCAGTGGAAACGCTGTGGTCTCCAAAGTGAGCGAATATACTACCTGGTCAGCTGCCTACTTTACTAGGATTGTAAAGGCTGCACTAGAGGTGCACGGTCACGACCCTGATGTTGTACAAACTCTGACTGGTCTTGGCGAGTGTGGAGCTGCTCTTGTACAGTCTCCTCACGTTGACAAGATCATTTTCACTGGAAGTCCTGGGGTTGGAAGAAAGGTCATGAGTGGATGTGCTCCAAACGTGAAACCCTGTATCTTAGAATTGGGAGGAAAAGATCCCATGGTAATTTGTGACGATGTTAAGATTGACGACGTAGTGCCTTGGGCAATGAGAGGTTGCTTCCAGAATTGTGGTCAAAATTGTTGGTGAGTAGCTCCTCGTTACATCCAGTGGGGAGATTCAAAAATGTATGATGCACACTTCCTTCTTCTTATGATGCACACTTTCTTCTTCTTTTGATGCACACTTTCTTCTCACTATGATTATATTGTTCTTGCAACGACAGTGGTGTTGAGAGGTTGTTTGTCTATGAATCTATTCAGTCCAAGTTTCTCTCGTCTATCGTTCCTAAAGTTAAAGCACTGCGTCAGGGGGTCCCAAATGCAGCATGTGGAAACGATGGAAATGTTGATTGTGGAGCAATGATCATGCCTGCTCAATTGGATATTATTGAAGCGTTGGTAAAAGATGCAGTTGAAAAGGGAGCAAAGTTGCACTGCGGAGGGAAAAGAAACTCCTCCTTGAACGGGCAGTTTTTCGAACCTACCGTTTTGAGTGATATTACATCAGAAATGAGAATCAGTAAGGAAGAAGTTTTCGGACCAATAATGTGCGTTGTTACCGTTCCAAATGATTCAGACGACGGGTGTATAGATCTAGTAAATAATTGCGATTTCGGTTTGGGAGCAAGCGTGTACTCAGCATCTCAGAAGCGGGCGCAGAGGTTGGGCAATGCCATTCGTAGTGGAATGGTGACAATCAACGATTTTGGTGTCAATTATCTGATTCAAAGTTTACCTTTTGGCGGAGTGAAAGAGTCTGGATTCGGTAGGTTTGCTGGACCAGAAGGGTTGCGAGCATGCTGTTTGGAGAGGAGTGTGGTCATTGATCGCATTCCTGGTGTTAGAACTAGCATCCCATCTCCAATTAACTATCCAATCGAAGCGAAGCAAGGCCTCAATTTTGGTATGAGTTTGATGAAACTTATGTACTGTGAAAACATTTTTTCTAAATTGGCAGGAATCATCGGTCTTATTAAAAACAGTTAAAGAATTTCAATTGATGAACCATCGCAAACATGTGCATTGATTATCATTATTGGAAAGTTTGACATACATAGCTGATCGTACGACAGGAATCGTTGAACGCGACAGACGACAGATAGACAACTAAATACTACTACAATAATATGATCAAATTTTGGTTTAGAGTTCATCAATACTTACTACCACCAGCCGGCCTAGCTAGATAGATAGAATGTAGCTGCTACTGCTAGCTCTCTAGATAGAGCAATATTGATACCAACAATACCTCTTTGGTAGATTGATCATCAAAATAGACTCTAGACTGCTCTCTCTAGAGAGATCAAAATGCAAAAGCAAACTTTTAAAATAATCATCCAATTTTTACTCATTTTTTGCGGGAAAGGCGTATCAATTTCCTTCCAAGTGGAGATTGTTTGTGACGCACCTTGCAACTTGATAACCAATAAAATCAATAACCAACAACTAACAACAGGCAGTATCGCAGCCGATGAAAAATTGATCCATCATCTATCATCATCTTACAACCTTATTTGTTGAAACAAATTGACTTCCTAGGCGAAATTTGTTTCTGCTTCTAGTCTACAGCCACAATCATGAGGGACATCATAATACTGCTTTCCGTGTCGCTATCACTTGTTCTGTACAGCCAAGCTATCATTCCATCTCACCTAGCTACATCATCTCTTGCTTTCACGAAAAGGATCAATCAGCAAAATCAATATGACTTAGGTCTCCACAGAAGTTTGTCTTTGCGGGGCGGAAGCAATGAAAGCGATGGTGAATCTGATGAAAGTGATAGCGAATGTGATGATGAATCGTCTGATATAGACGACGACGACGAAGAAGAAGAAGAAGAGGACACGGATGAAGAAAGTGAAGATGAAGGAGAATCCGATACGGAGGAAGAAAATGAAGATGCAGGAGAGTCCGATATGGAGGAGAACGAGGAAGATGAAATTGAATCCCCAGCCTCCAGCTTACCAATCAAAATCACTTTGAAAACATCCTTGTCGAATAATATTCTTATTGATCAATCAATTGAACTTACTGCTTCGCCTACGAGGACTGTCCAGTCTTTAAAGCAATCCGTATCGAGGCAATTCAAATCACGTCCGCCCATGGATGCAATTGTTCTCAGACTGGACGGCCAAGTCCTTCGCGATGAAATCCTTGTACGAGATCTCGTCGATGAAGAAGACGACGAGGAGGACGACGAAGAAGAAGGTGAAGACGACTTGGCAAAATTGACAATCATGGTTGATATGGTTCCACCTGTAGACCCTAAGTTTGGAACAGAAATGAAAGAGAGATTAGACAAAATGACCAATGAAGAAGTATTGGATGCATATATTGCAAATTTAGCGTCTATGCATCAAAATGCGTTGGACTTGATGCAGCCAGATATCATGAGAAATGACAGTGTGGACGAAGAGGATAAAAGCAACGAGGATGAGGATAACGAAGAATCCTTTTCATCTGAGCCTGTTGCACAAACAAGTATAAGCCTACAACAATATGCGATCATGCTGAAGGAACAAATCACAGAGTCGCTTTCAGAACGTGAAATTGAGCTATTGGAAAAGACAGATACACCGTCGTCTCCCCAAGAAGATGATCTAGACAATTATGAAGGCGATCTCTTGCTCAAGGAGAGTATAAAGAGAAAGAAGCGAAGGGGTGGAGCTACTGCAAACGTGAAACGTGCATTACAGAAAAACTTGAATATTGTAAGTGCGTCTTGAAAGGACAGTGTTATCGTGGCTAGTAATTTATGAAGCTAGTGTCCTAACCCTAACCCTAACCCTAAACCATTCTCTCTTGACAGAACTGGCCAGACACCATCCGGAACTTTTTGCTGTTTCTATTCTTCGGGTATTTTGGAGGACGTAATGCAATGTCTAGGACTATCATGCTGTTAGGGGCGCCAGCATGTTTTATTATTCAAGCAAGACCAGTGAAAGTAGCCATCAAGCAGTTGTTTTACACTATTGGTGAGCCACCTGGAATTTTGCTGAGTTTGCTGCCTGCACCACAACAAGCTATCATGAGTTGCGACTACGACATGTCTTTAAAAGGCGTCTATGGGGATGAAATTGATCAATGCAATGATTTAATAAATGCAGAAAGAGAGAGTGAAGGATACTTCAGCGAAGATGATGAAGACAATTCAGATGGTGATTTTGATGACAGCTATGATGAATATGATGAAGATTATTAGAACCTTCTTCTCATGGGCAGATAAATATAATGAATTATCCTCGGTCAAATGCGATATCAATGTATTTAACCAATAATGAATAACATTCTGGCCAGATCTGGCATTATTTTTAAAGCGAGCGCTCAGCGGTTACCACAGCTATTAGCAGAGGTAAAAAAGACAAAAGAGTCAACATCCAATGGTATTGTTGCCACACGCACGTATAACTATCATTGGTCGGTACGATATTCGACTTATGTTACCTGATCAATTGTGAACGCTCTGCTGGCCAGTACAGATCATTTTATTCTAAATGTGCAGCTACGTTCTTCTGCCGTGCCGTCAAAATCTCTCTCTCTCTCCGTTATCTGAACCTTTCTCATTTGCGTCGAAATATTGATTTCATCATTCATATGGCTGATTCCACTTGCATGAGTTCCTAGTTCAGTAAACACCTACATTTCAAGGGAGACTGCTTGTTGAGTTTCGATGATGCCAGGTATAAGCATTGGATGAAGTCTACACGGTCAATGAGCCACTATGAGCAACCACTATAGATTGTTCTTAATGTAGGTCGCGTTTATCCAAATTATTCACAAAGACCGATGGGGCTCAACCTCTATAGAAAAGAGTTGCTATTTACACAACGCAGGTGTTAAGGATTTATATCTATTCCTTATCATCGGTCTTGCGTTTATATCCACTAGCAGCTTTCTTTGGTCCCCAATTGGCCTCTGGATTCATTGGGAAACGTAGTACTTTGGTTTTATTCTTAATTCCATCTGGGAGAGTAAAGTCAACTTTGATCGTTGATTCTAATGCCAAGATTTTTTCCCCTGCGCTGATGAAAGGCACATCGGGGGTATTTTCTTCACTGTCATCATTTCCTTCATCAGCTTCATCTTCACCTGCTGGTCCTTTCCCGTTCTTTCTACGTTTTTTCTTCTTGTTCTCTTTATTTTTGCTCTTGGGATTTGGAGGATACAAAACACACCAAGCTCTCATTATATCCCACATTACAGAGCTAGGCGCATCCGTTTTGATTGCGTGAGCATCCTTGTGGTAGCCACTAACCCTAAATCCTGCATTAATCAAAGCTGCTTTGACTTTATCAATTGGTGGCGTAGAGCAACCCACCACATGACTCATATTTGGCATGATGTAGTATAGAGGAGCATCTGGCAACTCCTCTGAACAAGATGTCAACAATCCATGCAATTCACGATCTTGTTTTAAATATCCGAACATTTCATCTTTTTTCTTCCCGTCCTGAAGTTTGGCCAATCTGGTAATAGCCTCACCCACAATTTCTGTGTTATGCATTGGCCCTAACCAACATGGACCTGCAGTCTTGAACTGACTATCAGTTTCTTGACAAACAGGGAATTTGGGTGCTCTAGTAGTTTGAATTATATTCTTGTTCTTTTTTGAATGCTGCCCATGTGGAATAGTGTGGAAGGATGGACACTGTGATGACTGATAAACTGTTCCAATATCAAGTGACAGATTATTGACCGCAGCTTTATCTTCCCAAACTTCGACAAATACTCTAATGTAAAAGTGCATTCCAACACTCAATACAGGACGAATGCATCGTCCATATACAGCTGCACGTTGTGCAATGTTGCTCAAAAGAATCCTTAATGCTAGTTCCTGAAGATATCCTATCCTAGGAATTGGCATACTTGCGTACCTTCCATAACAAGTGTCTGGATGAGAACCACCAAGGGCAGCCATGTCTGTGCATGTGATCGCTAATAAACCTCCATTTGTTACAGCTTGAACTGCTGCGTCAAGGAATGGAGCAGCAGAACCATAAGGATCTAGATCAATCACATCATACTGTTCTTTTTGCATTGATTTGATAGGGTCGACGTTGTGAAGGCCTGGGGACCGACGAGAAGTGTACATCAAATGAGTCGCATCGTTGTTTACAACTGCAATGCCCTTTTTGACGCCCTTACTTTCTTCTTCGCTGCTAAGTAAAACGCTGGACAGATTATTGAACTCAATATTCTCTTTTGCAAGGTCGACAGCTGCAGGGTCAAGATCGTTGATGGTAACAGAGTGAAGTAGAGAAGGAGACATTTCATTAAAGTACCGAATCGATCTAAGACCTGAAGCAGCGAGTGCATCCAAAATACGAATTCCCTTGCCATCAAAGTTGTCATACACTTGCTTCCAGTCAGTGATTTCTTCGAACTCTTTGAGTTGCTCCTGGATCATTGTCATATCAACCATCTTGTTTTTATCAATCAAAGACTGCCTTGCAGCCTTCATGAGTGCCTTTTTCTTTTTTTTGAGTTCCATCCTCTTGACCCGACGTTCTGCGAAAAGCTGCATCATGAAGAGGGACAAGTCACGATTTTGAACTTGGACGGGATTGTAGAACACAACTCCCTTGGGGTAGAGCATCTTGGCGCTTCCCTCTTCAATGAGCTCTCTGTTCTCAGGTATCTTCATGTTGTCACTCATGTTTTTCGTGGAGACAGAAAAATTGACCGATGCGAGAAATCTGTACCTCTGAGTCTTCAGTAGTTTGTTTTTGTATGCCGCACTATTGCTGGGGTTGCTGGGAGTGTTTGGTTTCGTGAACGAGGTGGAGATGAGACGACGGAACATGCATGCGCCACTTTTTATTTAAAAATGTATGTTTGTCGATAAAATTGATGGTCCAGATCTTACATCTATTTGACCCTACCAATGGATTTATCTCAGCACGAGACCGTTGGAACAAGCGTGGAATCTCTTATTTCTTATTTCTTCTTCTACACATTCAGAACACATGCGAATACCACCCTCGATACTAACCAAATTAATCTCGCATATCTGAATTGGAACCATCGCGTACTCGAGACTGCTCAAAAGAAAATCATGACCACCAGAGTAGTGCCGTTTTCACGCTACAATGAAGAATTTTTATCTATGCAAGCTCAAATCCGATCGACGCTCTCCGCCGTAACAGAAACACTAATGAACGATTCTAGCCCGGTATCGGTACAATCGAAAATGTCCCATGCAAACAATCTCCTCACTCAAGCCAAAGATCTATTGAAACAAATGACTATTGAATCCAGGAGCGTAGATGATAAATCTCTCAAAGTAGAATGCCAAAAAGTTGTACGGGTCGCTAAAGGGAACCATGCAAATCTAGTGGACGACGTCAAAGCCGTTCAGTGCGAAGTCGACCGTAACTCCTTGCTTCAGGGCGGAGATGTAGAATCGGGTTCGAGATCTGGGAAAAATTCTGCTGCTAGAGAACATTTACTCAAAACAAATGATAACCTTCAATCTCAAAACTCTACCTTGGAGAATGCGAAACGTATCATGGCAGAAACGGAAGATGTTGCCTTGGAAATTACAGAAGAGTTGGCAAGAAATAGGGAAACGATTGAATCTACGCATTCAAGGGTTAGAGGTGTGAGCAGTTTGACGAATAGAGCACGAAGAGTTTTGGTTAGTATGCAGAGGAGGGAGGTCCAACAAAAAATGGTTGTGTATGGGATCGGTATTGCCTTGTTTGTAGCTCTACTCTTTTTGCTGGGGTTCCTTTGATGTTTCTTGTTCCATGAAATACGAAGAATAGTTGCAACTCTTGATGTGAGTAGTAAAGAATGAACTTCTACTTTACTCATAGATGCTCTTGAATGCAGGAAAAATGATGAGTGGCAATGTGAATAAACACAACAGGTACACTAAGAAAGCTAAGGGATAACAAGACAATTAAAAAGAAGTTCACTTTTCACGAAACACGAGCACAAACTATAAAGTATAATCACCCGATCACCTTTGTTTATCACCGCTTCAAATTCATTTGTTAAAAAAGTCAATCGTTCTGAATCCTCCGTCTTTGTTTTCTTCTCGTTGTTATCTATCAACAATGGCTTCAATCCATCAGTTTTGAAGTTTCCTAAATAGGCACAGTGCTTCTTCGCTTGATGGTGGAAATGTGGTTGCGCAAGCGCTAAATAAATCAGTACTGACTATACAAGCTGACGAATGGAGAAGCTACGATGACTTTTGAGGACTTCCGCCCACGGACAAGTTTAAGTGCTACATGCGAAAAACAACTATTTCTGTGTGTTGCCAGTTGCCTTTTCAATCCTGCAACAAGTATTACAAAAAATTATGGCAGTTTGAAATAATTGACTTGGAATTAATAAGACTTTGAATAGTTATCATAAATAGTTGCCCAAGACTACATTTCAACTGTTCTCTTGGTAAGTTTATATTCAAAATTTCCGACTTCTTGGTGCGTTTGTGAAATAATGCCAACCCTCGCATATTTCAATGGCAATACTTGTTGTGTTTTTATCGAGTCAACTTTCTACTGACCAAATGCATATCAGCCTCAATTCTCGCACAGGAACTCTCCAAACCGCTCAACATATCATGCTGTCGACTCATAACTTGCACAACCTTGCCCAAATCTCCCCCTTCCAAGTGATCGCTCTGCAAATCTTTCAAGTTCTTTTCCAAATCTTCAACTACACTCTCTAGATGACTCATTCTTCCCTCTGTCTGGATTGCCAAATCAAAATATCTCTCACGTTCCATGTCTGCATCATCAATACCAACACTAGTCATGGTCCTCTCAAACAATGTGTCTACCTGACCCTCCAATCCATCAAGACACGAGTTCAGATTATCCTGTACATCACCAATCTGACTTAGGCCTCTATCCAATTCTTCTTGTTGTACAAGCAATTTCGTAACTTCCGTAGAAAGGTGGCTGATATTTCGTTGCGAATCGCGCAGAAGGGCATCTTGTTGAGCAATACGTCTTGCTTGAGTGATGTAGCCAAGTGTCGAATCTTCAAGTTCTGAAGAGATTGAGTTGATGATTTGCTCAAGTGTTTGATTTTGGTAAGTTTTCGGAGGTGGTTCAATCTGTGTTGGGGTCGGCGCAACTACTGAAGTTGCTGTAGTCAGAGCTAAGCTTGTGCCGGCATTTGCATCAGATCCATCCTTTGCAGCTGGAGCAGGTGTAGATGCTCCACCAAATGAAAACCCACCTGTTGCAGGAGCTGCTGCTGCTGCTGCTTTGTCATCGTTGGTTGCTGCAGGTATAGGCGCAGATACCCCGCCAAATGAAAACCCACCTGTTGCAGGAGCTGATGCTGCTGCTGCTTTGTCATCGTTGGTTGCTGTAGGTACAGGCGCAGATGCCCCACCGAACGAAAACCCACCTGCTGCCGGAGCTGCTGCTGCTTTGTCATCGTTGATTGCTGCAGGTACAGGTGCAGGTGTTGATGCCCCACCAAATGAGAAGCCACCTGCCGTAGGAGCTGCTGACGTTTTTTCATCCTTTGCAGGTGTAGGTGCAGGAGTAGCTGCCCCGCCAAATGAGAACCCCCCAGCTACCGGATCTTCTACTGCTGGTGTTGGTGCTGCAGGAGTTATCGTCCCGCCAAACGATATTCCCCCTGCTGATGAATCTGCTGCTGGAGCAGGTGTAGATGCCCCTCCGAAAGAAAATCCACCAGCTCCCAGAGTTTCTGCTGTTGTAACATCTCCTGTTAAAGCAGGAGTCGCGCCCCCACCAAATGAGAATCCCCCAGCTGCAGGAGCTGCTGATTTTGCAATGTCTTTTACAGGGACAGGTGTTGATGCTGTTCCACCAAATGAAATACCTCCAGCCGCAGGTGCTGGAGTAGTTGATGCTGCTCCACCAAATGAAAACCCGCCAACCGATGGAGGTGCGGGAACTGGCCCAGCTGTTTTGTCACCATTGAGAGTTCCTCCGAAACTGAAGCCTCCTGACCCTGGTGCTGGTGTAGACGCAGCTGATGAACCAAATGAAAAAGAAGGGACAGGGGCTGCTGCTGCTCCCGTCGGTGCTGGAGTTCCTCCAAAGTTGAAAGCCATTTTGATTTATGTGTTTTAATCTGTTTTAATTTTGAATGTTGGTGCTCGTCGCTCGTCGCTCGTTGCTCGGTGATCGGTGATCATTGATCAGTGATCAGTAAAATGTAAAATCGGTCATCGGCGCTCAATTTTCACAATATCATTGGTGGTCGTCTGGTAACCCTCCTTTCAACCCCCCCCCATTTTCTCCTTCCACGACGGCCCACACAGTAGTTTCAGTCACAATTCCAAATCTTTTTTAGATCAACGGAGAACGGAGAACGGAGCCATGAACTTATATGATATAACATAATATCATGTGATACCAGCCGAGATACGGTATACCGTTCCTTGCCGGGGGAGAAGAGAAATCAAACAAGCAAAAAGGTTCTGGCGTGTTCTGAGACAAGTTTGAATTCGTGGATCTCAACAACGTCGTCGTAGTGTAACAACATAATATCGTCCTCTGACAGAATAGCATCATCGTCGTCTAGAATGTTCCCCAGAGAAGAATCATCGTCTATCCAGCGATCCATGT
>Ga0307981_1001911_pt1 | contig 17764 bp, 16 predicted proteins | sample OrgLakmetagen987_FD_201849 | JGI IMG/M metagenome (GOLD analysis project Ga0307981, IMG submission 201849) | Saline water microbial communities from Organic Lake, Antarctica - #987 | ecosystem: Environmental > Aquatic > Non-marine Saline and Alkaline > Saline | place: Antarctica: Organic Lake... | reverse complement strand
CATCGAGATTGGAAAAGAAATCGTCATCGCCTTCGACTGACTTTCTGCGGTACACGAAAAAGTACCAAAGAAGAGCCATTGCAAGGATGCCCACGAGGAAATAAAGGGCCGGGTCGGTTCCCTTTACGATTTCTTCAAAGAGTGGTTCCTCTCCTTCTCCAGGAGGAGGCACGGTATCGTCGTATTGCTGCTGTTGGTCGTCAACAATAGGAGGCTCCTCATCGAAGGTTGTGCTCCCGTCAGGATTCACTGTGGCTTCTGCTGTGTCACTCATATTGCTTCTGGATGGTGTCGTCTACCTTTTTACTCGTTCTGTTGGGGCTCTTTTTTGCGTGTGCTGGATCAAAAGTCGATCGAGGGCGCTGCAATTCCTAACTAAGTGACTAGCTTACTACGTAACTTGAAGAAGCTTCAGTATGCAAGAGAAAGGACGGCGAGAGATCGTCGATTCGGATGACGATGATGATGATGGCAATAGCACTACTGTAGTCTAGCAACTAGTCTAGCAACGTTACGCGGATGGTTGTCGTCTTCGTCTTCTTGCCTCTGGACCGGTCGATCCATTTGGAAGGCAAAAGACGCGCGATCGAGACAATCCACGTGGAATTGATATTTGGTCGACCGAGTCGATCGAGTCTTTCCCCTTTCTCCTGTCGCGCGATCTTTCGAACGGGAAAAAGATCAACAACGAACGACACGCGACGATCGACAGCCCATCGTCCGCAAGTCGATCTCCATCGATGATGAGTCAAGCGAACGAGAGATTGGCTTTCCTTGACATCTATTGTAAGGCTTTCCAACAACTCACACTGTCCCATCCATAAACCACTCTTACTTGTATCGGATCTGCTTGACATTCCAACTGTTAGATTATGAAATTACTATTCGCTTTCGCCCTCCTCGCGACGGGATCAGAGGCCTTTCTTCCAGTCTCGCGAACTTCCTTTACCGCTCCCCAAACTACTGTCCCTTCCAAGACGGCTCGATCCTTTGGTGTCGATCCATCCTTCTTTCACGATGTTGCGCACAACCTAGACTCTCTACAGGGCGCTCTAACGTCCATTTCCTTATCGGACGCTGCTGCGGCACTAGCGCCCGATGCCGCTGACGTTGCCACGGATGCGGTGGATGCCGCCGCCTCGGGCAACGGATGGTTTGGTTTCCTGGTGGGCCCCATTTCGGGACTCTTGCAGGTTATTCATACCGCTCTTGTGGGTGTAGGAGTGTCGGCGAACGCATGGGGAATCTCTATTATCGCCTTGACGCTCCTCATCAAGGGTCTCACCTTTCCTCTCACCAAGACGCAGCTGGAGGGCACTGCCAAGATGCAAACGATGCAACCTGCAATCAAGGAGATTCAAGCCAAGTACCAGAGTAATCCCGAAGTCATGAACCAAAAAATTGCGGAATTCTACCAGGTTAACGAGATTAATCCCTTGGCGGGATGTTTGCCTAGTTTGGTGCAGATTCCTGTCTTTATTGGCTTGTACCGAGCCGTCTTGACCTTGGCCAAGGACAACATGCTGGACGAGGGTTTCTTGTGGTTGCCAAGCTTGGAAGGACCGACTTATGGTGCGGATCCTGCGCATGGATCGGACTGGATTCTCAAGGGATGGTAAGTAAAGCAACGCTACGCAACGAAACAACAAGAGCACTGCAGTTATAAGAAGCGCGGCGCCAGGAATGATTCTTTCTTACCTTCTCTTGCCTCTTGAACTCGTTCTTTGCTTGAAACAATAGGGTCGACGGCGTCCCCTCCTTGGGATGGGAACAAACGATTGTCTTTTTGATCCTCCCCGTTGTTTTGGTCATTTCTCAGTTTGCCTCGATGCAACTGATGCAACCAAAAACGGACGACCCCGCCCAGCAGCAAGGAAACGTCATTCTAAAGTTTCTGCCTCTCATGATTGGTTGGTTCTCTTTGAATGTGCCGTCGGCACTCTGCATCTACTGGGTCACCAACAACATTGTGACGACTGCCTCGTCCGTCTGGATTCGTAACAATGTCAAGACGGACGCCGTCACACCGGGAGCGGGAGGTGCTGCCACGATGGAATCGTCGGCCGCTGCCCCGACCATTTTCACGCCGCCTAGAGAAAAGCCGGCGGGTTTTGGTGCATCTGCTCAAGTGGACGAGAATGGAGTCAAGCCCATTACCTCCATTGATGCGGAAATTGAGGATGCAGATGACGAGGACGATAGTGCGGGTGGTGCTTCCGAGGGAGCGTCCAAGAAAAAGAAGCGCGGCAAGAAGTCAAAGCGAAAGAATTAAACTCGCCCAACAGTTGACGAAAAGTAGGCACAACAACTACTACATTTTACTGTCTCTCTAGAGATGCCGACAAAGAATCATGCGGTAGAGAATAGTTTGAATAGATTGGTTTTATCATATACACAACAACAACTACATTACTGTCTCTTTAGAGAGATTCCGACGCTGAATCATGCGGTGGAGAAATAGTTTGAATAGATTGGTTTATCATATTATTGCGAAACATTTTAACGTTGCTCATAGCTAGGAGAAGTGCAACGATTGCTTCGTGTATTGTACCTGATAGTGACTCCAGTAAACATAGACTGTCACAGCTAGTCGAGCCTTTCTTTTATGATTGCATTTCGCGGTCAAACGCGAGCCACTCATCATTGCCAGCCTTCTTTAAATGCCGAAGGCTCTTGTTGATGATTCGTCGCACCTTGTCTGGCTTGAGACCGACCATCTCACTGAGTTCAGCAATAGTTGGCTGACCACCAAGCTTGCGACTCGGTCCATCCTTGAGACCGTAGCGCAGTAAAAGGAGCTCCACTTCTGCAGGTTCCAGGTGGCGATTCAGAGTTTCAATTAAGTCTTCTCGAAGCAAACGACGTTGAATCTTGTTGTGTTCTCCGTCATCACTCTTGCTCTTGACTAGTTCGTACAAGGTATCCCCATTGCTATCGGCCATTGGTTTGAAGGAATTCGTAATACCCCGGTCCAACGAGTAGCATCTTTGTTCCATGGCCGACCTACAGCGTTTCACTTGAAGTTCCGACATGCCAACGACATCACCTAACTCTTGCAATGAAGGTTTTCGCCCCAGCTCAGAGATCATCTCCCTTTCTACGCGCTGCAAGCGCTTGTGATTCTCGTACAGCCTTTGCGGAACAGTGACAATGCGAGACTGAAAGATCTGCGTCCGCTTGACGGACGATCGAATCCAGTAAAGAGCATAGGTACTAAACCGCCACCCACGATCAGGTTCAAACTTTTCAGCGGCACGAATCAAGGCCACGATGCCCTCCTGCATCATGTCTCCAGCATTGTACTGACCTCCCAACCCATTGCGGATGTACGTGTTGACTACACTCTGTACCATGCGTAGGTTGGCTGTAACAAGCTTGTTCTTGGCTTCGAGACCATCATCAATTGTCTGTCGGATGCTTTCCATGTTTATTTTTCCAGCAGCTGCGCACCATTCCTCGTCCGTCGGTTCGCGATCCAACGTATCCAGCAGCTTGCCGTACAAATTCTGCAAGCGAATGGCTTCTTGAGTCTTTTCGCCCAAGCAAATCTCTTCAGTGCGCGTGATGCGGTCTTCCCGATGAATTTCGTCGGCAAACTGCACCAGACTGTCGGGAACACAGGCACTGTTCTTGTACATGGCCTCTCCATTGGTAGCTCGGCGCTTGGCACGCGTATCCGGAGTATCCTTCAACTTTCTGCCCGAGTTTTGTTCCACGGCCCGCACACCAGCCAGGTAGGCAATCTCACGATCGGACCTTGCGCCAGTACCTTTCAATCCTGGCATGGTGGAAGACCGGCTTCGTGGTTGTTGTGCGGAAGAGTAAATGTTTATGATGGTTTCACGCTTTCGTCGAAGGGTCTTGTTGGTTCGGAGGCTATCCAAAGGTACATTGGCCAGCTCTTTGCGAGTCTTTTTCTCTGGTGGAGGATCAATGTCTGCTGCCGTCAAGGGCTTCTTACTGTTGTCGTCTTCTGTTGCCGACGACGATCGAAGGTAGAGATCTTCGAGGTCTTGATTTGTTCCACGCAGGAGTACATCTATATCCGTCACGACTGCTAGCTGGGTCCTGGGACGCAGGCATGATCCATTGCTGCATGGTAGGAGTGGTCTCCTGTAGCAGTCATATAGGTGCTGCTGCTGCTGCAGTTGAGCGAGGGAACCGGTCCCGCGTCTACTGGTTGCTGCTGTGGCGGCGGGTACAGTAAAGGCGTTCGCAATGGATGCCTGCAAGTGGACGATTACGGCCGCGGCGGTTGCAACCTGCAAAGTGAGCTTCTTCCAGCAGCACTGATTCTTCTCTATCATTCGTCGCTTCCGGGCGCCCGGTTGTACTACCGATATAGATGATTGCGGTGAGCACAAAGGTGATGCAGTCCTTGCAGTAACACACGCAGTAGCAGTAGGTGTGGCGTGAGAGATCATCGTCCCAAAGGTCCTTGTGTTGTCGAGTGTAAAATGTGAGTGTACGACGTACTGAATAGTGTATGTATAAGGAAGAAAAAAGTCGAATCGAGTCGAGTCAGCAAGTCCTCGTCAATCGTGAGTGCTTCGCTGCTCGTATTGATTGTATCGTAGCTTGACTTTGCTCAACGAAAGTGGTTTAGCCGAGGCAGTCAGATTCGGATTGGTTCCAGAGAAGGTTGCAGCTGTCGCAGTCGAAGCTCCGCCTGACGATGTTTGTCGATGAACGCGATGGCAGATGTAAAACCGGCAAGTTGAAGTTTTGTGAGCGCGTATGTGCCTAAACACGTCAGTCGCGTCGAAGTCCAGCGCCAGACCAATAACGTCATATTCATGACTCAAGCGAATGTCCCTCAATGCGAGTCTTGGGGTCATCTCACGAACTCCCACCATTTGTACACAAAAAAAAGACATCATAAATCTTCCTTCCACCATGGCAACGAAACCGACCATTATCGCTGGAACTCTCCAGTCTGATCCTCGCTCCGGTGGGATCAAGAAGAGCAGCGGCGTTAAAGTCCTGCCGGAAGTAGCCGAAGGTGCGTGAAAGGTTACCCTAATCTTGAATTATCTGCCGTCACATTTTGCGCATTCTTTCTCACACCAACACACCATACATAACCGCCATTAACTCCACTATCTCACCCAGCTTGGGAGCAAGTTCGAGACAATGGCAATAATAACGTCGATTGGCTGATTGCTAGCTACGACAATGGCAGTAAGACAGATATCACAGTTATTGCCAAGGGAAATGGCGGTGTCGAGGCTTGTGCCGCCGCACTGCCCGAGAACGAACCCGCCTTTGGAGGATGTCGGTTGTCGAGCGGTCGGTTCAAGTCATTTTATTACATGAGCGAGACAACGTCACCCATGAAAAAGGGAAGAGCAGGTATGCACATGAATGGAGTATTGAATGTTTTGGTAGGATGCGATGGTAACATGAAAATGGAACCCGGGGCGACCGAAGCTGATGCCTAAGAGAGATGATTGTACCGTTGTTATGATTTAGTGTGCGTCGCAATAGTTGCAATAGACGCAACGGACTTATTCTTGCCAAGCGATGGAGAGTAAATACAGTAATTACAAATGCTTGCTTTGAACTTTAACTGTTTTTATCTACTACCTGGGTGTGTAGTCGTAGTCTACTGCCAGCGCGTGTGCTAGATGTTATTGAACCGTACCGGCTCGTCCGGGTGATCGAACCACGGGTGATTCACAACTTCCTCAATCGTCAAGCGCAAGCGCGGATCAATTTGCAACATGTTTTGCAGCAAATGCACCCCTTGCGGACTCAGAGTTACGCGCCAATCACTCAGCAGTTGCGTCAATCCTCGACTCATCCAATAAAATTGGGGATCCGACGGATGTGGCCGTTGATAAGATCGATTGCCCGTGACCATACAAAACAATATCGTGCCGGCCGTCCACACATCCACGGCGGCGCCATCAAAGTCGTGGCGGTTACGATATATTTCTGGCGACATGTACGGGAGCTTTCCGCAAGCCCCTTGGGGCTTGAACAGTCGTTTTTGGGAACCTTGTGAAATATCCGTCACTATAGCTGTTGCATCCCGTGCGTCTGTATAGGGTACTCGTAGACACATTCCCATGTCGATAATGAGACACCCCTTACCGTCAATCATAACATTTTCGGGCGAAAGGTCACGATGACAGATACCCAGTGAATGCAAGTACTGGACACCCGACATGACTTGGCGGAACCAGTAACGGGCTTGACCTTCGGTCATGCCTGGCTGGTCGCCTTCACGAACACTGTCTTGCAATAGCTGAAACATGTCGCCCGAGTTACAGTACTGCATGACGACATTGAGGTTCTTGCCGTCAAACAAGACGTCTTTGCATCCCAGCACGTTGGGATGCGCTTCGCCAATCATTTGCGCAGCAGCAATCTCTGTCAGTGGATTCTCCGCGTGACGGTTCCGAAGCTGGTCCATTCTATCGCAGTAGTTGACCTTGACTGCCACGTGCTGGCTCGTAACTTGAAAGACAATATCTTCCTCCCCTTCGTCGTCCTTGTCGTAACTGCTATCATCATCGTCGTCGTCATCGGCTTGCCACACACACCGGGTCAGGACGATACAAATCTCAACGTGGCCCATAATGGTCTTGATGTTTTCCTTGTAGGGCATGGGCCAGTAAGCCTCTTGAACTCGCGTATCGCCATCGTCTGGATACTCTCGATTGAAATCTCGAAAGAGAACGTTCTTGACGACATCGTGCTGGTCCGTGGCTGCGTTGTAGCACAGAACGTCCGCACGCTTTCCGCGTTCAAACTTGGGGCGGGGAAAGTCAACGGGGTTGCAGGCAGGCCCAGCGGCCACGAGATCGTCCCAAGGTCGACGCTCGCAAGTCTGAGGAGTATGCAGAATAGCTCGCATCGGTTTCAAAGGCGAAGAGCTGTAGTTGAGTTCTGATTCGAACACCATGTCCTCTGTCTCTACGCGGTCGTTATCGTTGGGAAGGTTGACGACTTCCATGGCGGCCGCCAGTTCGATGATTCTCGTGTCGGGAGCGGGAGACATGTGTATCTTGATCAACGACTGCGTTGGTTCGGTACGGTTATAAAAGTGCGAAGGTTATCCTCTCCTGCTTCACTTACTTAGGGGTACGATTCGGGTTGTGTCGGAAATCGGAAAGTGACAACACGGCCTTGGATGGTCGTTCAGAGTTGGTTCGGAAGCAGCGCACCATCGCGGATCGCGGATTGCGGATTGCGGCCATAGCACGGGCCGGCCGGTACGTCTCGGAAGCAGTTTTCGCTTTCGCGCCATTTTCGACTTTCACCCCATTGTTTCGTTCGCTATTCTTGTTCTTCCACCGACCATTCATTCATCATTTATTCGTCAGTGCAACCATGACAGCCGCTTCAGAGGTCGCTGCTGCGATCGCCAACGGCTTGGAATCCTCTCCGGACGCACAATCTCGTTCAGAGAAGGGACGCGACCCTAATAGAAAGCGCCATGGTGCCAGAAATCAGCACAAGATGAAGCACTTTTGCAAATGGCTCCTCGACACGTTTCCCGACGAAACGAGCCAGTGTGCGGCTGCGGCTGCTGCTGCTGCTGTAAACGAAATCGACGACAATAACGTTGACAATGATGACGACGACGACGAGAGCAACATCCGCCGTAACCACATTCTAGACGTGGCAGGCGGCAAGGGTGAACTGGCGGCGCGCCTTTGCATGTGTCACGGTAGACGCGTCTGCATGGTGGATCCCCGACAAGCCAATATCGCCCACTGCTTTGCAAGCGCTGTCCTTCCGAAAATCCCCAAGAAATGGCAAGAGCGTCTGCAAGCACAACGCGCTGCCAACCCTGAATTTATATCTGATACCGTCAGCAAGCGCTTTCGACAGCTCGTCATGCCCCTGGACGAGTACACGCTGAGCACATGTGCAGACTTGCAACAAGCTGTGCAACAAGCGGCTTTGCTGGTGGGCATGCACGCCGATGGCGCCACGGAGGCTATAGTGGAATTGGCTCTGCAGCACGGCACACCCTTTGTCGTGGTTCCCTGTTGCGTCTTTCCCAATCTGTTTCACGAGCGTCGGGTGGTTACCAAACAACAGGGTGTGTCCGTGCCAGTTCGCACCCACGAGCAGTTTTGCGAGTATCTACTGCAAAAGCATCCAGGCTTTCAAAGCGAAATACTGCCCTTTGATGGCCGCAACATTGCCATTTGGTGGGATGGAAAGAGCTAGCTAGACGTTTGAGGTTATACTGATGTCTCGCATTGGCGTGCATGAGGAATAATGAATAATGTAAATAATGTAATGTACGAATTAATGGATTCAGAGTGAGGTACCTGGTAGTGAGTCTGTCGTGTATCGTACACTGGGTGGGCTTGGGAAGTGGATAGAGGCGTGGGCCGTTGGTGGTAGAAAGCAGTACAAGGCCCGGAGAAGCAATTCCAAAGCTTCCTACTGCCAATCGTCGTCTCCTTCATCATGGTCATTCACAACCTTATTGCTGCGACGGACGTGTTCGTCAGGCTTACCAAAGCCCTCCATTACACGCATTTCCGCCGCCGAGAGAGATTCCATGGCGTCACGCATGGCATGCTGGACCCAACCGGCTCGACGACGATTCGGGCCCGACGGAGCAATGGTGGGAAGGCGGCGCGCCGCCCACTGACGAGCACTCTGCGTATCGTGCACACCTGCATATACCATGACGATACCCGAAAGAGCACCAAAGTGCCAAGGCTTGACTGCCAGCACAATCTTGCAGAGAGTCTCCGACTCGTCCATTTTGCCCTGCATATAAAACAAGGTTGCCAAACGATTGACAGGTTCGGCCCAGTAGACTCCATGCTCTTCAATGAGCGAACGCAATACTTTCTCAGCCTGATCCCACGAAGCAGGCCCTTGACCAGTCAGTTCTTCTGCTTCCAAAAGACGAGCCGCAGCGCCGGGACCGCGTTCTTGGAACCAAAGCGTCCAGAGATCACTCAAGCTTTCGTCGCTGTATTCCAACTGCCGCAACATTTGAATTTCGGCCTGTCGTCGCTCCCGGTCAATGGAGGTTAAGGGATTAGCGGCCGGGAGAGTCACATCATTCACTGGAGAATTGTGCGACAACAACGAGTACCTGTTGGCCGTGGGAACCTGAGGGGCTTGGGTCGTTCCACGAAAGTCCATTTCGCGACGCGTGTTCCCATCACCGCCGTGTAGAGACTCGAGGCGCTGGCGCATGGCTTCGACATCGGACAGTTCTTCGTCATCTTCATGGTTGTCAAAGGAATGATCGTCTTGTCGAGGAACCATGCCCAGCGGCGCCGTTTGACGGGAAGATCGCTGGGTGATAGTAGCGGCGGCGGGTGTCACCGAAGAATGATGGATCGAGAACGCATTTGCAAAGGAGAAGGGCCCAAGACTGTTGGCGACGAGGAAAAGGAAGGAAAGAGACAGTTGCATTGCTTGCTTGCACTACGTACTGGACTTGATGGAGAGACTTGGTATCTACTTGTGCAGAAGTATACTCTGCTTGTGTTGTGCGGTATCTTGCTTGGCTCGTGGTGGAGAATCAGTAACGAATCCGTCGCCAGTCAAAGTTTTTTTTTGGTGTCGCTCGTGTTGTTTCGCCGTACGGTACTTTTTCGACGGACCTCGCGTTCAAAGAAAGCTACGAATTCTTTGACAGCTTGAGTTATGTGTTGCTGTTCCTGGACGCCGATGGACTTTTGTACTGGATGAGGACGGCGATGGACGGTGACGTACGCCAACTGCCGAGGGCTTATTTATTCCCGAGGCTCACTCAGATTGTTGACAGCCCGGTACTTGGTTCTTCAATATTATGGATAGTAAGATCCGTATTATAGAAATGCCAATAAATAATCCAGATGATCGTGACCTTCTGTGTCGAGCTGTTTAGATTGAACCACGTCAAATCCAGTTTACTTTTTGCTACAGTAGCTCATTCCGGAAGTTTCACGTTTTCACCAACAACAACGAAGCAAACACAAACAGTGAACAGAGACCATCAGCCACCGATCCACCGATCCACCATGGCGACCATGCCACCCTTACCTCGGCGACTCCTCCTTGCTCTGCTAATCCTATCCAATTGCATCTCACTTTGTGAAGCAAGTGATCGAATGGATGGAAGATACTCCTTTTCGTTAACCACTTTTGACCCGACCGGCAAACTGGGACAAGTGGAGCGCGCGACCGCGGCAGCGGCACTGGGAGCGCCGATTGTGGCCGTGGCATTGTCTGACTCCATCGTCATGGCGTGTCCGCAAGTATTGCAGTCGCCCTTGATTGTGGATGACGGCACGAGTCGCTTTACGAAAATCACCAAGGAAATCGTCGTGGCACACACGGGCTTGTCGGCTGACGGACGCGTCTTGGTGGCTGCCGCCCAGCGCATGGCGGTAGAGCACGAATACACCTTTGACGAGACGATACCAATCGAGTTGTTTCTAGAAGGACTGTCTTTGTTGTTTCAAGAATACACCATGAAACCAGCGGCTCGGCCGTTTGGAGCAACGCTGGTGGTGGCCCACGTACCGTCACTCGAAACGAAAATGCGGTGCTTGCTGGAAGAGTCGGCAGGGCGTCCGCAGCTGTATCGGATAGATCCATCGGGTAGTGTTGAATCACTTGGGAATCATGTCGTTCTGAATGGGAATTTGGGACGAACCAATGTGCTGATACGTGTCAAGCAAATGGCCCAGAAGGCTGATAGTAGTAGTAGTAGTAGTAGTCCTACAACTTCCATGGAAGATACTCGGGAGATGCTTGTAGACGCACTCAAAAGTGGACTGGTGGAGCAGTCAACTCGCAACCGACAAGAACCGTCAGACTATACTCTATTGACTGCCTCATTGTCTAGCAAAGGACACTTCAAGGTACAGAGGCACGAGCCTACTGTGGATGCTGCAAAAAATGAAACTGGTGAAAGCAAACAACAACGGTAATGATAATACTGTACGAGTCTTTCTGCATAGGGGCATTCAGCCGCGTCACCGCGTCTGCAACGCCGACATCTTTAAAATAGAGTCGCGCACATACTCTTACATAGATCCAAAGTGAGTCAGTGCTATTACTTCGTACGGAAATAAATATCTATAGCGTAGCTACAGCTGCAGTCCATGGCTAGCCATGAATAAAGAGGGTGGCGACCGATAAAGAACGCAAGAACAAAGCGAAAGCTGACTATTGCTTTGTCGTGTTAGTCAAACGGCAGGCCAATGTTGCCTAGAATGTATTCCTCCCATCGCTCTGGCGTCGGCCGATTCAGACCAAGAGGAGAATCATCATTCTCCCAAAGCTCCGTCACGAAGGTCTCCCGTGTTCCTTTGGTGATGGGTCTTACTCCATGCGTGGTATCACTGAGAAACACAACCGCCGAAAGGCGGTCTGGTTTGATATCAGTCGGCTCAAAATAGAGATTGTTCACAAAGAACTCCCCACCGTCATATGTTTGAGGCTCTACAAGCGCAACCATGGTTGTGTAGACGGATCCAACATCCTTATGAGCCTCAAGACTACGCCAGCCGTTGTAGGATAAATGTTCCGATGTGCGTATTCCCAAGGAGCGAGGATCCGGGTAGTCAAGGTCTTTCCAGCCCGCGACTTTCCAGGCCAATCGTGCTGTATCAACAACTTTGGCAGCAACGGTTGGTAAAAATGCCTGCAAGAGAGGCGCCAGGTAGGTACAGTCGTTTCCTCCCTTTCCCTGACCGAAACTTCGGTTGACAAACTGGGTTTTAGCAATCATTGTATTTTTTCGTACATCCCGTGCAAGTACCCGTGTCGAAGCCCCTTCCCATTCCGACAATGCGGACGATATTTCTACAGCGACAACATTTCCATTCTTATCCCGATGCATGGCTGTCGCAACTGGATCCCTGCTGCAGTCATTGACGCCGTCACCGTCTGGCTTTGATCCAAGCAGGTCAATCTCTTGTTTCAGATCGCGGTCCAGACGGGTTGCATCTTTTTGTTGAAAGAACTTGGCGTCCTTCCAATGGCGCGAGCGGGAGACGAATGATCTCTCTGGGTAGTTCTCGCTGCTCGACGTTTCGGATGTTGCTGCTTGCAGTGACTGTACAATCCTACATACTGTCTTTTTTCCTGTGGTAGCTTGTAACCTCCTCGACGACAAAGCATTGCGCAAAGACTCGAGTCTTTGCAGTTGTAAAGTCGACGCACACGAAAGGAGAGATATCGAAATAGAAAGTAGTAGACATCTTCTGTAGCAGTAGAAGAGCATCATTCATTCGAACAAGCGAGTACTTCTAGCATGAACGCGTCGTGTCGAGTGTGATGTATTTATTTTATAGTTGCATGATGTTTGATGTTTGTCTTGCACGTAGTAAGTCGTATGTTGCATGTGAAAATGTGAACAGGATCGCGATTGAGGACATCAACGACGAATGAGAGATGAAGATGCGTTTTAGGTTTTAGAAACGTGATGACGTCAGCTTTCCGTTTCCGTTTTCATTTTTGATTCGCCCGTCGTTCGTAGACGACGATGAACTTTGTCCACATAAATAGAGTACCAAGAAAACAAGCTTGAGCTATACGACTACGATTAACCCTACCATGACGCGCTTCCATCACTCTTGGCTCCTCGTTGGGCTTGTTGCACTCTTGGAGAGCTATACGAATGGATTCTCCAACTCGGCACCCTTTCTGACTCGTGTTCCGCAGAACAAACTACCCACAACGTCACGTGCCGCCGAGCCCCAGGCCCAGGGTGGCGCAGCAGCACCCAACGATTCCGCCGCACCCACTGCGCAGTCGCCAGCTCCCACCTTGAATGGCAAGCGCGTATTGCCATTCAAAATTCTAGCAGCAGGATTAAAGGGATCCCAAACCCCGGCAGTGTACGCGGTTCTCAACGCGAGTTTCAAGCGCGGCTCGGAAGGATGGGACGCTACCGAATACGTGGGCGTGTCGCAAGATTTGGATGCCTCGCTGCAAGCTCACTGGGAACAACACGGTGCTGAGAAAGTGGCACATATCCGAGCATTGTCCTTCACGTATCCGCAGCCAAATGCAATGCAAGATGTCGCCATTTCGTGGCGAGAAATGGCCCGATCAGCGGGGGCCACTATTACCGGCGAGAGCCAATGGTTGAATGATGCCATGGTCTATCTCCTTGATGAAGATGACGAAGACGACGACGATGATGATGATGAGGATGACCAGGCCTGGTCCATGGAAATGACTGCCCAAGCCATGGGATCTGTTGCCGCCGCGGATTCCACTGGTACTGTCGTTTCACCGTTTGATCAGTCCAACACGGACAGCAAAGTGACTACCGCAACGGACATTGTTCTACCGTCCAATGGAGGTCCGGCGCTAGTCTTTACACCCGCAAATGTCGACAAGGTGCTGGACGAAGTACGACCTTATCTGATTGCCGATGGTGGAAATGTGGCAGTCGAACGCGTCGATGAAACAACCAAGAATGTATACCTCAAGCTTGAAGGCGCCTGCGGCTCTTGTGCCTCATCTACCGTGACGATGCAAATGGGTATCGAGCGAACGCTGCGAGAAAATTTTCCTGATCTCGGTCAAGTTCTCCAAGTAGAAGACGACCCCGCGTCGAAACCTACCGAGCTTACAATGGAAGCAGTGGAAGACGAAGTCAATCGACTCAAGCCTGCCATTATTGCCATGGGTTGTATCGTGGAGATTCTTTCCGTGGACCCCATTGGAGTAGTCAAAATGAAATTTCGAGGCGCCAACAGGGTGCAGGGTGGTTTGCAGCTGGCGCTGTTGGACGTTCCCTTTGTCAAACACGTCGAGTTTACCATGGGTGAGGAATAATGAAAAGAGCGCGTGCAACTAACCTACACAATACTCGTACACATCACTAGTCTACTAGTAGTAGCAATATATAGAGAAAGAGAAACGCAATCGTAAACGCTACTAGCTTTATTTTTTCAGTTTCTTTGGTTTCGTTTCCGGCTCACCGCCACCACCAAACATCTGACCCAGCATCTTGGTTGGATCCTGTTGCATGGCCATTTGTTTCTTCATGGCTTCTTTTTCTTCCGGTTCGAGTCCTTCCATCATTTTCGGCATGACAAACATCAAGACAGCGGAGAAGCCCATCATGAGCACCATTGGATTCTTGAGCATGCTGAAGATGGAGAATCCCTGTCGCTTTTCAAAGTAGTCGAACGTGGCAATGGCGTTCAGCACGAGCGGATAGGCTGCGGGCTGCTTGGTGGCGCCTGGGTAAAAGTACTCGAGGCAGTTGGGAGAACTCATCTTGTCCTCGAGGATTTGAATCTTGATTTGGCTAAAGTGATGCGTCACACTCTGCACGTCCAGCACGTGGATTCCAGGTGGGACATTGTACATTACAAAGCTGCCGTCGGCGCGTGAATAGGTAGACTGCTCCCCGTGGTTGAGCTGTATGCGCGTGGTGGTGTTGAACGTTGACTTGTCAGGGAACTGAAGCCGTCCTTCAATCGTAGTGACTAATGGGTCAGCGACAGCTGTACCCACGAGGAGTAAGATGGCCGTGGCGAGGAACAAAAGGGCCGTCATGGTGGAAGGGTCGAGGCGATGAGGAGCGATGAGCGATGGATTTATTGTTTTATAATATTGTGTTCGTTTGCTGCTCCGCCATCAATCGCGAAGAAACGGACAAGTTCGTGATTCGATCATTCGACTGGACTCAATCTTAACACGCCGACGCGAAGACAATATAAGCAGCATACAGCATTAGCAAAGCATAACAAAGCATAACAGCATAACAGTACATCACCGACCTTACAGTATGGATAACTACAAAGTCATCAAGGCGCTGGGGCAGGGAACATGGGGTGTGGTGCACATGGCAGAACAGAAAGGAACGGGGCGAGTGGTGGCCATTAAAAAGATCAAGTCGGAGCGACCGGAAGAGGGCGTGAATTTTACTGCCGTGCGAGAGATCAAGCTGCTGCGAGATCTCAAGCACGAGAATGTCATTGAGCTCGTGGACTGCTTTGCAACTCCGGATCAAGCCGTTTGCCTCGTCTACGAGTGCGCGTACACCGACTTGGAAAAGATCGTGGCCAACAAGAAAATTTCCATCTCATTGGCAGATATCAAGCAGCATTTGTTGTCACTCTTGAGTGCAGTATCGGTGTGTCACGCGCAGTGGATTCTCCATAGGGATCTTAAGCCTGATAACATGCTATTTCTAAAAGACGGCACCATGAAATTGGCAGATTTTGGACTGGCACGTCTATACGGCACCCCCAAAACGAGGTTGTCACCACAAGCCATTACCCTATGGTACAAGCCACCAGAGCTGTTGTTGGGTGCGTCGGAATACTCATCTGCCGCGGACATGTGGAGTGTCGGTTGCATATTTGCCGAGCTCTTGTTACGGCGGCCTTTCCTCCAAGGAAAAAACTCTGACATTTCACAGCTCGATACGATATTCACCGTGTTTGGGACACGTAAGTTGGACGCCCAACGACGACAAGAGATAAGGATCGCATACCTTGCTTGTTGCCATTCCTTTGGGATTCTCACTGTTTCTCTTTCCTAATCGTCTCTTTCTCTTCAGCAAACGAAACAAATTGGCCAGACTACGAGGCATTACCCTTGTGCGCAAGAGGACTCCAGTGGGACGAAACTACAGCCATTCCGTTCGACGAGATTTTCACTGCGGCACCAAAAGACGCCATTTCATTATTGCGCTCCATTCTGGTCCTCGACCCCAACATGCGCTTGGATGCGTCGCAGTGTCTAAGCCACCCTTACTTTTCCAACGAACCAGCACCGACACCAAAGCAGAAACTAATTCTTACGGCATGAGACCGTCACACTCCTCTGGTCTTGACACCTTGAAGCTACAGTAGTTGTACTGTAGTTGCTAGCTAATGTTAAAAGGACGTCATCTTTGGCCAGAAACCTACATACTATGATATGATAGTCCAAAAGAAGTCTCTACGCACTGCTACTACGCTTTTCCACTCAACTCGTACTACAGTAGTAGTCAATAGATATGTTATTGAACTGAGTGAACATGATTGATTCTGAGCCTCAGCTCTATCTGCAGCTCTGCTGGCCTATGGTTTTCCGGCTTGGTTTCCTTGTCAGATAATTGAAGGCGTGTGCGGTACTGTGTACCGGTTCGGTACCGATATGTCGCGTCACCACTACTTGGCGTCAAGCACATCATTAACAACTCCTCAAAGGGAGGTCGTACTGGTACTACAGTACACTACCCCACCGCATACGACCAATCACAATCACGTGAAACTGCTTGGGCCTATTGATGAACATCCAATTGCAATGACTGTCATTGCCATGTCCGTAGGACCAATTTATTAAAGGTTCTCTTCGCTCTTGTACAAACAAGCCAATATGACCACCCACGTAGAAATCCCTACTATTGGGCCTCGTATGTACAATCCTACGATAAAAGTATTACCACAAATCGTGTGGGGTCATTCCTCCGAAATGACCGATGGGATCGGATTCGGTTGGGGGCACCTCGTCACTGCCTCAAAACTTCTTTGTGTTGTCTCCTTTGTCCATTCTTGTCTTGTTGTTGCTTCTTGTAGGTTCCATCCCTCCAAGTTACCCAAGTTTAAACCCTCTTTGTATCTCTGCTTCAGTCGCATCTCGATTGAACACTTACTTGCAAAAGAAAGGCATCTCCGAACTCGGTTTACGCTTCATCCATCCATAAGATCAATCGGTCATCCCCCTACTACCCCATACTACTACCAAGAACTTCCTTCTAAATCTTCAACATGGCTCGTCGTGGATCATCTATGTTCGTCCCCCAGGGTGCCGGAGGAGGCCAGCCCATGGCTGGTGGCATCGGCCTCATCGACTTTGACTCGGACTACGAATCTGACGAAGACCAAGGCCCAGCTGCCCCTGCGGCCCCCAAACCTGCTGCTGTCTCCAACGCTGCTCCCCCACCCGAAGAACGTGCTCTGGTTGGCGGATTCGCTGCTGCCGCTTACGAAGCTGCCAAGGCCCACCACTATGCCCAACAGCAAAAGAAGAATAATGCTCAGCCGCCGAAGCGTGGGGGACAACCCCAGCGCTAAGTACCAGTGTGTTGCTTGCCAGGCGACGGTGTATACAGGGACCCTCACGAGCGAGCTGTTTTTCTAGAGTGCTACATGGGAAATGCATTCGAGTTGTGCTCGTTATTACCAATCCTGAAAAGCTGATACGTAACTTAGGAATCCTTATTTAATTACACACTGGGGACCGTTGTTAGTTGTTAAGCTTCTCTTCGCTAGCTATCAAGTGAATAACTGCTGACTCCAAGAAGGGTTAGCTGCCAGGTAGTCGACGTAGCTAGCAGCAGTTGTAGACAATACGAACTGTCGACTAGCTTCATCGTATCAGCGTTGAGCATAGGCTTTACTTGGTGCATGAACGATCCTGAAGGCCACTCAGCCTCAGCAGCTCCTTCTGCTGCGATTCTTGCGTCCTTGGTCCTTGATCGTATTCCTGCACAAGCACGAGTGGCTTTTCACCACTGGGCTACCGCTGGTTGTCTGGTGTCTGGACACGTTAAGGTCTACTTCCAAAGAACTTTTTTTTAGTTCGGTTCCGTAAAGCTGATGACGTGTCTTCAAGTCTTCACTTAAAAACTATTGTTGATCTGCGGACGTTCGACGAGGTTGTGTGGTTTGCCACCTACCCGTCCGAGACAGACGTCTGATCCAGTTTTCCCGCGCCAACCGCGCGTTTCATCTTCCCTTCGCATCTTCGGCATTCGATCGAGCGCCAGACACACATGCTTCAAGCGGGCAGGTTTTTCCGAGCGGTCATCGAGATGTCCCTGAAAGAT
>Ga0307981_1001910_pt1 | contig 17767 bp, 15 predicted proteins | sample OrgLakmetagen987_FD_201849 | JGI IMG/M metagenome (GOLD analysis project Ga0307981, IMG submission 201849) | Saline water microbial communities from Organic Lake, Antarctica - #987 | ecosystem: Environmental > Aquatic > Non-marine Saline and Alkaline > Saline | place: Antarctica: Organic Lake... | reverse complement strand
CGGAACAACGCATACTCACCATGGTGTTGCAGTGTTTGTTATCCGACGCTGAGTGCGTCTCGTGCGGTGCAGACCGTCCGTTTGCCAAGTGAACGCAGTCCAGACGTTCGATGAAACGAGCGGGGGAGGGCGAGCGAGGTCGTCTCTGAAGAAATGGCGCGCATTTTGCGAAACGACACCCCAAAACTCCAACTGCCAACTGCCAACTGCACCATAAGAGAATAGCTCAAGACCGTTGTCGAGGCAGATTGTAGATTGTAGAAACCGACAACAAGATGGGGAACACAACGCCTGGGCATCCAGGACCACCACCAGCGCGGCGCCCTAACACAGCAGAAGCCAAGTCAGCCCCACCGCGAAGAAAGAATCTCTTGCAGTTCTTTAGTCCGTCGAAAACGCTGCCGGTCCATCATTCCTTGGGCGGCGACGGCCTTTCCGTGACGCGCACAGCCGATCAAGAACGCAACTTGCTGCGCGCCTTGGGACTCAACGCTCCCCCGCAACTGCCGCGCCTCAAGGAGGAGTATAACATGGGATTTGACCAATTTAAAACCCTTGTCACGTGTCAATTGTCCGTTTACACGGGGCGTCGAGCGGCGCTACTGGGGGGAAATTCGTCGTTCCGCAAAGCTTGCAACTTCAAGCTCGTGTGTCCCTGTCCAGAGTGTCCCTTTGTGATGCACAGTAAGCAACGAAAGAAGCGGTGTTCGCCCGGCACGGTGTTTCAAGAAATTATTGGATCTGTGCCGCACACTTGTTCCATTGAGAATCACTGGGAGAGTACTCTGTGCAGTACCAAGTTTCTTGAATTCATGTTGCGCGAACAAGCCATGCCGGGCAGTGATCGTCTTCAAAAGAACGAAATTGTCATGCTGACCAACAGATTGTCGCGCACGTTGGGGGTCGATTGGTGCAGCAGCAGCACCCGCCATCAACAAGTCAACAAGGTGGCGCGCGAGTGGAAGCAACGCAAGTCCAGTAGTATGAGTAGCAATGGGGGTGGAGGTGAGCAGCCACCGTGCTGGCGCACGCCTTCTCCCATTTGTGTCGTGACGCAGACTCCTACGCCATTCGGGGTGGATATCACCAATCCACGGCCCGTGGAGCAACGGGCAGTAGGTGGGGGTTTTGAATCGGAATCAGAAACAGAAACATACGAGTTATTAGCAGACATGACGGATGATTATGGTGAGAATGATTCGATGAATGGCCCTACTCATCTCTTGGATGCGCCGTCCAACGACCAAGCTCCCACCGAGCAGACAGTCTCGCAGGCAGGCGCCAACAAAGCCAAAAACAATGCAGCAAGTTGCAAGAGACCAAGAGTTGTTGCCGTTGCTCACGACGAGCAGCCGCAACTCCGAAATAAACTCAAGCGACCAAAGGCGGAATATGAGCGGTTGCTCGATAGTTATACACCTCTCATACACGAGCTGACACCTCGAACGAAGCGTCCGTCATGCCCTCCACTCAATTCAATTTGGCCCAAACAAAAGAAGAAGCCTCGTGCACGAAAGGTTGGCGGCAAGGCAAAGGAGCCGTCGATCCCTAAACCGGATGTCCCAAGCCAGGAACTGTTACCGCGAAGGACGCGTTCCCAGTCCGCTGAGTCTGAAACAGAAAAAGCAGCGGCGGCCTGTGAACTGATTGAACATTCGATTGTCACGACGACCGAGTATCCCAGTCGCAAGGCAAAACGTACGGGCTGCTCAAAGGCTTCGCAGGAGGACCATGTCACACGTAAGACGACGCGAGCAAGTGCGGGCGCAGCAAAGGAGCCGATAGACTCTGTGGCGGCGGTCGACCACTCAAAGCGTCAGGCACCACTTGTGGAATACTCAAAAAGCCATCAGGGCGCACTCCCGCCACAAAGGACCCGTACCAGCCTTGCTGGGTCCTGCGTAGAGAGTGGTCAGTCGTCGAAGGGTAAAGCGAATGACTGTTCCGATTGCAAGACGAGCTCTAATCACGTCACATTCCAAAACAACGAGCCACAGTCCCCAATGGTAGACTTGCCTTTGGAGAGCAACAAACCAAGTCAAGATCGAAGTCAATACCCTTCCGGTCGCAAAGTGAGACTAGAGCACATCAAACTATTGGACAGTCTAAATCCTGCACTGGGAAACTTGCCATCGCGAAGGTCGCATACGTCAAACAAGCATGAGACCGACGCTTCCGGCGAATCGATTTCGGGTAGTCAACAAGACAAAAGGCCAATTTGCAGCCAAACGCCGCAACAGGGGGAGAAAGTGGTGCCTCGGAAGCGGAAGGTTGTTCCGGGGATACAGCCGGACGCACAAGCCACGAAGAAACCGCGCGGCTTGCAGAGTCAGCGAGATCCCTGGATCAGCCCAGAAGAAGGCGCCCTCGCCTTTAGTGTCTACGTTCAGATGAACCATCCGATGATGCTTACGCATGAACCCTTGTTCAAGGAATATACACAGCTTGTTTCGCGGGGCACTGTTGATTTTGTTGATTTTGGACTTCCATTTGTCAAGGCGAAGGAGGCGATTGATGTCAAGCTTGGACAATTGAGTCAAGAAATGAAAAATGACGCTATGCAGAAGGATGTTGAGCAAGAATTACGCCAAGGCAAGAGACATCTCAAGGGTTTTACGAGACTTGCCGAAGCAGAGCGGTTACTAAAACTCCGAGAAGGCGAGGAAGACAATCTTTGTCGAATTGTCTCGGACTACCACAACCGGTCGAAGAAAGCGAAGTCAACAGACGAAGACTTTCTGGAACGTCCGGTTCGCTTCGAAAGTAAAAACAGAAGCTCGTTTCGAGAGAAGCAGTGCAAACACGGTCTGGCGTGTGCTTTATGTACTCATGTACGGGATGTTCAACCGCGGAAAGAACCGCTTCCTCTTTATCGTCGCATTGACATTATGAATATGGATCCGAGGAACGTCGACAACGACGCTGGTTGCACTAAAGATGCCCGTGTTAGGAATCGGCCTGCCCGACCAACCAGGAGCGGAAAGGCTGCGTCCACCATGATTGCGCTGAACGAGCTCAAGCGTTCTATTGCTTTCATTGAAGAGTACAATAGCGCCAACAGCAGTTCGGTTTTATGAATATAATCAGAACATGTTGTAAACTTGGGATGCGTTAAAAACTTTTGTAAAAGGTCTTGGGTTTCAGGAAATGTATTTAGTATTATTCAATGCGCCGGTACTGGCAGTGTTTGGCAGTGAACCGCATGTGAAAGTATTTGTCCGTCTACTAGCTAGATTGATTTCATTAGTTGCTCTTAAGCATTCTGTCGTCGAAGAGAAGTGCGTAGCTTGAGAAAGCCGCCGCCAAAACTTCGTCCCGACCGAACCGAGCCGTCCGAGGGACTGTTAGAGTCAACACTCAGTCGCTTGGAGCTAAAGTTCTCTCGGTTCTCCAAACTGTCAGCCAAGTTGCTTGCCTTCACCTCGGGAGGGTCCATTCCATTGTTTCGTCCTTGGTACGGGGGTCTGCCACCGTTGGATTCTAGGGAACGCGGTGTGGAACGGGAGCTCTTGCTCGGACCCGAACTCATCGTGGCGGGAGAAGCCTGGTCCATAGAGTCACGGTTGCTCGGCAGGTTACCTCCAGTAAAGAAAGGGTGATCCAAAACCTGTCGCATCGAAGAGACGCGCTGTTTGGGATCATGGTGAAGCAGATGACGCAGCATATCACGGGCGACTGCATCGTCTGGAATTGCCTTGAGGGCCTTCTTAACGTTGTTTTCGTCCCACATTCCAATCTTACCAACTTCGGATGCAGTCATGGCTCTCTTTCCACGGCAAGCGTACGGTCCCAGCGGAACACGTGCGATGGCCTCGTAGAGAACGACTCCATACGCCCAAATGTCGTACGTGGCCTGGGCTGGAATGGGGACAACTTCGGCGCCGGCACCCTTCTTGCCCATCGAAACACGCTTGTTCTCGATAACAATCGACTCGGGAGGGTGGTAAAATCCACGGCTAGGGTTTGTGGGGTTTCCAAGCGCAACGCCACCTCCGACGCCCAGCAACTTCCAACGGCTTCCGAACTTTCCAATGTTGTGGGTTCCAAAGTCACCGTGAATGATACCGTGTTCATGCATGTGAAGCAACGAGATACCGATTCGCTTGAGGGCCTTGCCAGGGAAACGTTTGCCAGATTTGCGCATATCCAGCATGAGGTTCTCGGCTGTGGTGTCGGCTCCCTCCATTGTAATGCAGTAGCCGGGCTCAGCCATGGCCTCGGAGTACGCGGCATGCTGGACAGTGTGATGCACACTGATAATAGCAGGCACATAATGACGCGAGAGGTGAAAGTCTTTTCGCACCTTAAGTTCTCGCTCAACAATGTCTGAACGAGAGGTCAACTTCGCAATGACTTGCTGTCCCTTCTCCTTGCGAATCTGGCGCAGCTTATCTTCAATGGTCTGTATGGAACGACTTGTTAGAGTTGAACGTATACTGCTGCGGGAAATCCCAGAGACCTGCGACTGGTCATCAAAGTCTTCGAGGTAGTCGTTATCGCCACCGTCCTTCTTCTCTTCGTGAAGGATGGTATACGTGCCGTTGTGTTGTGCAGGTGGGTCGTATCGCAATGCATAAAAGATCTGAGTATCGCTCACCGGATTGGTGTACGCTGGACGCTGATTTACAACTTCCAGCGTGTTGAAAAGTCGCAACATTACTCTCATTTCATGCTTGCAAACAGGGGTGGCAGATGCCAAAGCGATCTTGCCGTCGGGGCCTTCAACGTGGGCAAGGGCAAGGACCTGTAACATGTGAAAGACAGGGTGTGAGTGGACGAAAGGTGCGGAATCGTGGTGCATGAACAGGTCGTTTAACGTACCTGTGGCTGGGTGCAAGCCTGCAGAATCTTCGTCACTACTTGGTGGTACAAGTCGTCAGTATTCGAGACAACGTGGTTCCAGGAGTAGTGGTGGGGAACGAGTTGGGCTCGGACTTTCTCAGTCATGTCAATCGGCAAGTCGCGTTTCAAAAGATTGTGCACAATAAAGTGAGAGTGTTCATTCTCGGTAGCAACCTGAACTGGTAGAAGACCTGTCTTTCTATCAACCTGCGTCGCAAGCTCAGGCGCGTGATTCAACAACCCCATGATCGTTCGGTCGTCCGAGTTGTGCTTGAAAGCAAGGAAGAGTGGGCTGTGGCTGTCACCGTTGAGGACTGTAGCGGCATCCGGATACTGCATCAATACAGCATTGATCACAGCCGATCGGCATTGATACTTGATCGCAATCGAAAGAGGCAGATCGCCGTTCATGTCGGTACGAGAAAGCGCTCCAGAAAAGCATGTCAGCAAAGTCTTTACAACGACAGGGTCCACAACTTCGCCACATCGGAGCAAGAGGTGAAGAGGGAGATCTCCATTCTCGTCCGTTCGCTTTGCTGAAGCAAAGTTCTCGGCCAAGAGCGCAGTGATCACGCCAATCGAAGCGTGATTGCTGCAAGCAATATGGAGCGGAAGACCACCACCAGAGTCGGCAGGTGGACGGTAGATCATGGTATAGGCGCCTTCGGGCGACTTGGCCAACAAGAACTTGACTGCATCCACAGCGTCGTAATTGGCAGCAACGTGGATCGGAAGACGACCCATTTTGTCCGTCTCGTTGATTCCTTCCTTGTATGCGCTGTAAATAATCTCAAGGGCGGCAAGGTTATCATGCGCTGATGCATGGTGAATCGGTACCGCGCCCATGTTATCACGGTGGATCAAGGCCTTCGGGAACAGGACCAGCACCATATCAATCAGAAGCGTCCAGGCCCCACTATGTCTTGCCATCTTGTGCAGAGCGAGCTCACCAGTCTTCAAATCAGGCATCTCAGCAAGTTCGGGGCGCCTGTCGAGAAGGCTCTCTACCATGGCCCAGTTCTCTGCCTGGATTTCACGGAAGAGTTCGCCAAGAATAGGATCGCTCGCATGCGATGCCACCTCTCGCTCCGAACGTACAGGCGTGATTTGACGCTCAGCAATTTCCGGAGACTTAGCGAATCGCACAGGCGATCTGGACAGAGGAGCAGGGGAAGGGGTCTTAAGTGCCTCCAATAGCGCGCTACGACTCATGCCACCTCGGTGCATTGCTTGAATTGCGACCACAGCACGAATGACATCGTCTTCTGATGGCTGGAATGCACGTCTACGGGACATTTTGTAGGCCCTCTGGATGATAAGGGCGGCGTATCGGCGTGCGAGAATGATCTCTCCAATATACAACCTTGCCAAGGAGCGTCGCCAAAGACATTGAATTTTGACGACAGCGTCCGTGACACGAAGGCCGGCAACATGATGCGTCGACAGCTTCATGCGAAACAAACTCTGAATGACGACAGCGGCCGCAAGCATGTGCAAATAGTACTGTCGGCACATCTTTCCACGAACGTGTTTTTGAATGGTAGCTGCCGCCTTGAAAAACTTGTCGGAACGCATAGCTTCAATGCGATCAAAGGCTTCACGTCGAAGAAAGACCTTGGTTCGGCCTAGCTGCAAGCCTGCCACCGCACAGCGAGACGCAAAGTCGAGCGAAAGGAATTCTGCTTCACTCTCGGGACGGGCGACATTATGGCGCTCACGTCGTTCGCGCATGGCAGCAGTTGGGTCTTGCTTCTTCTTTCTCCTCTGGTCGTCAGGGGTCATCATGGAACTCTCAACAACGAGGTTGAACGGAGGAGCACCAGGTCCCCCGCTCATTTTATTTGTTTTGTTGTTCCATTTCGTCGGGCGCTGTTGATGCAAAACGAACAAAGGTGTGAGATCAAGCTAAGCGAGACAAAGGGCAAAGAGAGCAGCAAAAAAAGACATACCTGCAGGTACTTGGGCGAGCCAAACGGATCCTTCTCTGTCTGCTCGGCAAGCACGAGAGCTTGCATAACCATGTGGTCCGCGTTCCAAAGATCAAAAGCTACCTTGGAGATCAAACGCTTTAAATTCGTAACTTGGTTGTTGTTGCTGTTAGGCGAAAACACTGGACTCTGGGGAGAACTGTCTCTGTAATCACCGAGAATGTAGTATCGGGCCAAGAAAACTTCGTGCGGGTAACGAGTGGGGTATCCGGCACGGCTAACACGGACAGCCTCGAGGACTCCACCGCAACGCAGTTGTTCAACGACGTTCTTTGGCTCAAAGTAATCTGGTACCAAGTCGTCATTCGGCTTGAGGCAGCGAATGTAGTGAGGTACCGTCACGTCAATCTTGGCACGAAGACTCCGGAGCTGAGTCGAGAACTGCGAACTGACCGACTTGGTCGCGACAGTTCCACGTCCAGCACGGTCTTCAGTTCGGACATACTTTCGGATATTGCCAATGAGTTCAAAGTCGGACGACGTGAGCAAGTCAGAAGCTGCAGCGGGAAGCTGGTCCTTGTTCTTCTCGATCCAGCCGTCAGTCGAGTATTCGACGTAGCCAGCGTAATGTTCAATGCTAAAGACGTATTCGACACGCTGAGAGGACGTGGCACTAAAACGCGGGTGTTTATCGCACCTTGCGTATAGGTAACGGGTGAATTTCTCATCGGTACTCTTGGGAAGGATACACTGCTCGTCCAGGAGTGCGAGGACACCAGTGTGTTTCATGTCGATAAGATCGAGTACATCTTGGTTATCGGGGAAAGAAATGAACTTCCACATAATGCCTTCCTTCTCGTACTCTTGCTGTTCGAGCTTGAAGACGTACTTGTTGAACTGCTGCTGAAGGGCTTCATTGGTGTAGTTGATGCAAAGCTGCTCGAAACTGTTGGTGTCGAACGTCTCAAAACCAAAGATATCCAGCACACCAATTGATGCCTTGCCGTCGCCAGAATTGGCGTCCACGATACTGGCGTTAACTCTTTCGACGATAAAGTCAAAAGCGGCACCGTAAACAGTCTTGATGAGTGCCTCAAGAGCCTTGGTGGCCGACTCGATCGTCATGGGCGTGTGGACAATCTCGTCACCGGCGAGAATGACGCGAGCCGTCAAGGCAGCCGACAATCCCTCGAAACTTATACCAAGAAGCGAGGCACAGGCCAACGCTGCATCAGTCTCATTCAAACGACAAGATTCACCGTCACGAGACGAAGTAAACATCATGTTTCCGGCAAACAAGACGCCAACAACAAGGCGCATGAGCGAATGCACAGTTGTCGGAGTAAAACCAATGGTAATCTGAACGAGTAGAGCAAAGTGGCAAGTGAGAAAGAGCGAAGCGTTGTATCGAATCGACGTGAACCCTTCAGAGCATTCTTGGCACGTACCATTGCATCCAGCATTTCCTGGTGATTCTGTTCGTCGCTGACACAGTCACGACGATCGTAGGTTCCACTCTGACTGAGCAAGCGGAACTCGTCCATTCGCATGTTGCTCAAAAACAAGTCGTTGCGCTCACGGGGGGTTGCGCTGGCAAGAAACTGGTAAAAGACGTGGTAGTTTCGTTCACCCGGACCAGGGTGAATGAGACGAACCTTTTCGAGCAGATAGGTCTCAATGGAAGCACCCGACAGTTTTCCCGATCGCGTGAATCGAATGTCGATATACTTTCCGAATCGGGAAGAATTGTCGTTGCGAATCGTTCGCGCGTTACCAAAGGATTCAAGAATGGGGTTACTCTGCAAGACTTGCTGTTCAATACTGACTCCTTCCGGTTCGCGATCGGGAGGACTACCATTTTTGCTGGGAGTGGAACGCGTCATCTCGGCGCGCCTCTTGGAAAGCATGGCAAAATAGTTCAAGACAATCTTTGTCGTGACCGTTTTTCCAGCTCCACTCTCTCCAGAGACGAGAATACTCTGATTACTGGGAGCACCTCTCTGCATGGCAACGACTCCACTCTTACCACGCTTCATTTGCTTGGGGTTGTTCATGAGGTCACTGTTCTCCATTCCCCGCATCATGGCTCGGTAGGCATCATCCGCAGTCTGGAATACATGCGGCGACAATCGTTGCTTCGGAGCCGCCTGTCCCATCAACCGACGGTTCTTAAAGGGCGTAGTGTAAGTAGATCCATTCGACTGCTGTCCGCCTCCGTTTTGTTCGCCTTGTTGACAGTAGCGTTCCATCATACTGGTGGAGTAGACATCCATTTTTTTGAAGGGATTGACGGCAATCAAAATGGGCCCAGTCGCCGTGTAAATGATATCCGCATCGTATCGCAAGCGCAGCGCATGAAGAATGGCCGGTTCGTGAAGATGGGTCAGTCCAATCAAGTCATCAACTCCTCCCACCACGCCCGAATCGAGGTGATTGCTCGGACTCGCGACCACGCCCGCTTCCGGATCCTCTCCCTGCAAGTGAAAGGACGTTGGAAGGTTACGAAGTTTGATATCGTCATGGTCCGCCATCTTGAGCTGCTCCGGATCTACCGTGACTACTACTTCGAAACGCTCTTGATCCATAAAGTACTGCGACCCCGAGCGACGAAAGTCCTTGTCGTTGCTATTGTTATTGTTGAATTCCGCAGGCATGGTAACTTCAATGTTGGGATCGTCCTCCAGCGTGAGATTGATCAGTTCGACCGCCTGCATCGTAATGCTTTCCTTCTTGGTGACAATCGCAGGCACCCATCCCCAATGCGAGGCTTCCTTGCGGAACCATACATGCGCTCCCAGCTCCATGGTAGTTACGCTTCTGGTTGTTTTTGTTGTTGTTTAGTAGTATTGTTGCGAAGCGGCAAGAATCTCCGACTTTGTCTCGTTTGTTCTTACAGTAATGCAATGGATGCTCGGACGAGGAATGCGATTGCTACGGGGCTACAGTACTTGCCGTATCACGCACAACTACAGCAGCAATGGTACAGAACTGTCCTTGAGTTGTGTTACAGGAACGTGGAGAAGGCCTAGTCCAGTCGTCTTTGTGTGAAACGCTCTGGCGGAGCGAACTGGGGCTTGGGAGCTGAGACTTGGGAGGAAGCTTGATGGGCTGGCTGGCGTGGAGAGCTATAATTAGATATATATGGATCCGTAGAAAAGTATATTCCGTTTGAATAGCCGGTCTGGTTCGTGACTGGACCTCAAACAATCAAATGTCCTACCGGTACTAGATCCTTTAGGTCCTCCTGTTGTGGGGGGTCGTCACCACGTAGATGTGTGTAGCTGCTGGAAGCAGAGCCACGACTTCCTATCTTTAACACTATACCTGCCATTGCGGATTCCAGTTGGTAAACATCTAAAGAATCCCGTGGTCCATCCATGCACAGAGTCCATTGCATTTGTTGGTAAGGCATGCTAGCCGTTCACGTCACTAGCGAGAAGTTCGATTCATTCATTCACCGCACCGGCGGACGAGAATTTTCAAATTCGGATCGACGGCCCTGCTTGGTCATAAAAATTGTGTCACAGGCCCGTTGAACGGAAGAGAAACCCGGAGTTATCAGAACTCGGTACTCGGTAGTCCATTTCTTTCAAATTGTTGTTAGGTTGACTGTACCGGTAGTAGTTAATTGTCTCTAGGCTACTAGTTTCTCTAGTACGTAGTCTAGGTGGGTCCTCCTCGCGCCTCTCTCGCTAATACTGTGCGTACTTCTCGATTGGTGCCTACTACTAGCTACAGTACCAGGAGGTACGACTACAGCAGCTAGTAAATACCTAGAGCGGGTTCACTTGAAAACCCGAGCCGTCGCAGTCCTGGGACTTGGATCGTCCTTCGGTACCCTCGCTCGCATACTATTCAACACTAAAAACGTAAAAAGGGAATCAGTCACCATTCAGTCAGTCATTGCGACGAGTCTGAGGAGAGCGGCACAAAGCACCCGCAGTAAGCAACACGTAACACCATGACACCAGGACCATGTTTAGACACCGAAGCGAATCGAGCTCTCTTCATTGCGGAGATCCATGAGAGCGGCAGTCCGAAAGACAAAGAACAGCTGGAGAGATCGCTGTCCAAAGAGCATTTGACCGGACCTGTTCCACTGATTGTACTGATCCGGCTGTTGTCCCCTTTTGCACGGCGGTATACCAAGGTGTATCAGACTCCCACTATTCTAAAGGAGTGGAAAGACTCCATGCCAGCACCTGCTGCAGTGTGGTTCTTCCATGAGTGTGATGAGCACGCGATTGAGGAGGCGTATTAATGGGACTGTAACAAGTATTTCGGAGAGAATATCTCTTAAGAGATCATCGGAACTTGTTATGCGTTCCAAAAGCTTAGAGGACAAGAGGCCTTTCATGGGAAATGGTTTCAAGGCGAGAAGATATTCAAAGCACTCCTCCCTTTCGAAACGAGTGTGAGATGCCAAAAAGCTGAGGAATTGTATGGAACATGGAGTCGTGAACGTTGCTGAGGGTTCTCCGTGGCCGTGGGGTGAGCAATTCGTGGAATGCGCCACGGCTGAAGTGGATCTGATGGCCTTCTCGGGAGAAGGACGCGAGCTCTTTTTCGAGTAAAGAACAAGGCACCCCTGGAGGCCAGGCTCACTCATTCGCATACAGCTATATATCCACGGGAGAATTTAACGACTGTGTTAGCTAGCTTGTAGCTATATGTAGCTACTAGTTTATGCACTCACTTTGAGCAATCCTTTCAGAGTCTCGAGTGTGATACCGGTAGCGGGATCGTCGCCGAGTTCTTCTACGATCATATTGGCACCGGTGAAATCATCATGCGATGTGTAAGAGGTCTTCGTCACAATACAACTAATCATGGCAGCTTTCGCAGCGCCCCAGCCAATGCCACTATCTTCGACAATCACGCATCGGGACTTGTCGAGACCCATCTCTTTGACTGCCATGAGATACACATCTGGAGCAGGCTTTTTGTTTTGCACCATGTCTCCGGCAAAAATCTGGAACTTAGCAGCGCGTTCTCGGCCCATCAACGTACTGATCAGGTTCGTCACAGCCATGACGTTGCTCGTGGAGCAAACTGCGAGTTTGAGATTGGCGGCAATCGCGTCGTCAACGATTCTCAAAACACCCGGACGCAAAGGAATGGTACCCTCTTGAATAAATTCCATGAAAATGTCTGTCTTTCTTTGATGTAGCTTCACGAAGTAGACAAGAATCATATAATAAGTCAGCGTCTATCTATAACGTACGCTGCAACGGATGGCCCTCGACAGTGTCTTTTTGCTGGCTTACCTCTTTGACTTTGTCCTGTCGACCTTCCTCAGGGATTGCATCGGGCCATCCGACTTCGTTCCAGTGAGCCGTCATGCGTTCTTTTCCACCTCCCACTTCGAGGAGCTTTCCGTACCGGTCCACGTCCCAGTCAGTATCAAGTTTGTTTTCTTTGAAAGCTTGATTAAAAGCTGGTCGGTGACCGTCACGCTCCGTATCAGCCAGCACCCCGTCCATGTCCCACAAGATACCTTCCAGTTCAGCGTTCATGGCACTGCTTCTTTCCGACGTAAAGATATTCTTGAGAGTAAATGCATTGCAGGGCGCAAAGACGAGAGATAGGATAATGACGGTAGAAACGATGGCACGCGCCATGGTAAAACCTCGCAGTTTTGGAATGAGAAAATGAGGCGAAACACGGCCGAGTTGAATAAGTACGTCACATCAACACGTTTTGGAGGGCGGTCGCCAAGTACTGTAAGTGTTGTACACACATGCATACACAGCACAGCATACAGAAAGTACGATTCGAGTGACGATCGTAACGATACGATACGACGTACCGTAGGTACCGGACTAGACTACGTAGTCTATCTATATGTCTCTATCTATCATGTATTAGCACAGCAGTCTTTCTACTACTTTGTAGCTACCAGTACAGTATGATCGCTATGGCTCTCTCTAAATGTAGATAGAACCAAGAGAATCCACAGTGAATGGATATGATACTCTAAAGGACTACCGGTCCATTAGGGTTCGTTACACGCGTCGGGAAAGCCGCCGAAAGGGACGCCAGCACTTTTTGATTGATCGCAACATCCGCAATTTCCTACAACGTTTTGTGAGCTACCAATGCCGACACATCCAGCACCGTTGTTTTTGCACACAGCGACCAAACTAGGATTGTCATTGCAATTGCCAAAGATTGCAAGATCACATGAACCTCTTGTCGGTCCACTTGTCGGAGCCCTCGTTGGGCGACTTGTCGGTCTCGTAGTTGGTCTATTTGTTGGTCTTGTCGTTGGTTGGCTTGTTGGTCTTGTCGTTGGTCCACTGCTTGGTCTCATAGTTGGACCACTGCTCGGGTCCCTCGTTGGGCGGTTTGTTGGTCTCGTAGTAGGTCCACTTGTCGGACCCTTCGTTGGGCGACTCGTCGGTCTCATAGTTGGTCCACCCGTTGGGCGGCTCGTTGGTCTCGTAGTAGGTCCACTCGTTGGGCGACTCGTCGGTCTCACAGTAGGTCCACTCGTTGGGCGATGTGTCGGTCTCGTAGTAGGTCCACTCGTAGGTCCACTCGTAGGTCTCGTAGTGGGTCCACTCGTTGGTCTGGTAGTAGGTCCACTCGTAGGTCTCGTAGTAGGTCCACTCGTCGGACTTCTCGTTGGTTCACTCGTTGGTTCACTCGTTGGTTCACTCGTTGGTCTCTTCGTTGGTCCGCTCGTTGGTCTCGTCGTAGGTCCACTAGTCGGACCTCTCGTTGGTCCACGAGTTGGTCTTATCGAAGGTCCACTCGTCAGTCTCGATGTAGGTCCGCTCGTCGGTCTCGTAGTAGGTCCACTCGTCTGTCTCGTAGTAGGTCCACTCGTCGGTCTCGTAGTAGGTCCACTCGTCGGTCTCGTAGTAGGGCTACTCGTTGGACCAAGCGTCGGGCCAGCAGCTGCTTCACTTGTCGGTCCAGAGGAGGGGCTACGTGTTAGTCTTGATGACGGTTCAGATGTTGGTGAGCTCGTTGCTGCTGGTGATGTCGATTCAGACGTTGGTGAGCTCGTTGCTGGTGATGTCTGTCTAGACGACGGGCTACTCGTTGGACCATCAGTCGGTCCATCAGTCGGTCCATCAGTCGACTCAATTGTCGGTCCATTAGTCGACTCAGTTGTCGGGCCATTCGTAGGGCCATTCGAAGGGCCATTCGTAGGGCCATTCGTCGAACCATTCGTCGAACCATTCGTCGAACCATTCGTCGAACCATTCGCCGGGTCGTTCGTCAGGCCATTCGTCGAACCACTCGCCGGTTTTGATGTCGGTCCCGATGTCGGTCCAGGCGTCGGTCTGGGCGCTGGCCTAGGAATTGGTCCAGGTATCGGTCCGGTCGTCGGTCCTGACGTCGGTCCTGGTGTCGGCTCAGATGTAAGTCCACTCGTCGGTCCAGAGGATGGGCGACTTGTTGGTCTAGAAGTCGGTGAGTTCGTCACAGAAACTGTCGGTGCATTCGGTGCTTTTGTTGACCTTGATGTCAGTCCAAAAGATGGGCTTTTTGTTGGTCCCGAAGTCGGTAAGTTCGTTGCAAGAATTGTCGTTGTGGTTGGTGCTCTTGTGGGTCCTGGTGTCGTTCCAAAAGATGGGCTAAGTGTTGGTCCAGAAGTCGGTGCGTTTGCAGTAGAAACTGTCGGTGTACTCAGTGTTCTTGTTGGCCCAGGTGTCGGTCCAAACGACGGGCTACTTGTTGGTCCAGAAGTTGGTGGGCTCGTCACAGTTGCTGTCTGTCTACTCGTTGGCCCTGATGTCGGTCCAAAAGATGGGCTACGTGTTGGTCCCGAAGTCGGTAAGTTCGTCACAGGAACTGTCGGTGTACTCGGTGTTCTCGTTGGCCCTGATGTCTGTCCAAAGGATGGGCTACTTGTTGGCCCCGAAGTCGGTAAGTTCGTCACAGGAACTGTCGGTGTACTCGGTGTTCTCGTTGGCCCTGATGTCTGTCCAAAGGATGGGCTACTTGTTGGTCCCAAAGTCTGTACATTTGTCGCAGATTTTTTTTGTGTATTCGTTGGTCGTGATGTTGGTCCAAAGGATGGTCTAATTGCTGGTCCCGAAGTCGGTAAGTTTGTCACAGGAGCTGTCGGTGTACTCGTCGGTCTTCTTGTTGGTCCGAACATTGGGCTACTTGTTGGTCCAGAAGTTGGTGTGTTCGTCACAGGGAGAGCTGGATTATTGGTAAGCGGAGTCGCTGGACTGGTAGTTGCTGGAGACGTCGGCACGTCCGTTACTGAAATAGTTGGTGTGTTTGTATTAGGAGTAGTTGGTCTGCTGGCAACAGAGCTGGCTGGACTGTTGGTGACTGGAGTCGTCGGTGTGTTTGAAACCGGAGCCGCTGGCGTGTTCGTCACTGGAGTCGCCGGGCTGCTGGTAGCACTAAGCGGTGAGCCGTCGACGGTAATGAAGATATCTTGCATATCAAGAACCTCGCCAGTGCTACAAAGCGCGGTTGCCCTGATCAAGTAACTGTTTCCCGGTTGTGAAAGCGGAGCGTATGCCAAGTAATTCACCCCGTTTTCCGAGTCAGCCCCCTGTGAGTTGAATGAGAAAGGACGTGTGAGGTGTGAGTGAAAGTCTAATGCTGAACAGTGGACTAGCTCCTCAAGCATGTGCCGCGGTACTTACAATGGCGTACGGAAAGAGACTTTCCGTTCTCACAAATGATCCATTGAGATCGAATCTAACCTGAAAAATCGTTCCTGCAGTATCCGCCCGAAGGCTTAGATTTTCCCCAGTGGTCGTTAGATCGATCGTATCCTGATCAAAAAGTGGTCCAATGTCTTCGTTCGTCCCAGAATTGACAAGTGTAAAGCCAGTGATGGTTCCAACTGGACACCCTGTTAGCTGACTCGTTGGCGATCTAGTGGCAGATCCGGTTGGTAGTCTCGTTTGGCCAACGGATGGGCTGCTTGTCGGACCCGATGTCGGTGCCTTCGTCGTTGGGGTGGCTGTTGGTGTGTTATTAAGCGGGTTCGTTGGACTGAAAGTCACTGAAGTTGCTGGTGCGTCAGTCGCCAGAGTTGTTGGGGTATTAGTCACTGGAGTTGCTGGACTGGAAGTCACAGGAGTCGTCGGTGTGTTTGCAACAGGAGTCGTCGGTGTGTTTGCAACCGGCGTTGTCGGGGTGTTGGTCACTGGAACCGTTGGCATGGTTGTCACTGGAACCCCCGGACTATTGGTCGCTGGAGTTGCTGTACTAGAAGTCACCGGAACCGTCGGTGTGGTTGTGAATGGAAATGTTGGACTGCTGGTCCCTGAAGTCGTTGGACTGAAAGTCACTGGAAGCGGGGGACTGCTGGTCGCCTTAACCGTCGGTGCGTTTGTACTCGAACTCGACGGGGCATTGGTCACTGGAACTGTGGTTGTCACTGCTGCACTGGGAGTCCCCGGAATCGGCGACGGTGTGCTTGTCACCGGGACCATTGGACTGGATATCTCAGGAGTCGACGGAGCGTTGGTCACTAGAATCGTCATCGTCGTTGTCACTTGAGGCGTCGGACGGGAGGTCCCCGGAGGCGGCAGCGAGTTGGAAGCTGGAGTCGTTAGACTGTTAGTCGCTGAGACCGCCGGTGTGATATTCATTGGAGTCGATGGCGCGTTGGTTATCGGAGTTGTTGCACTATTTGTCGTCGGAGTCGTTGGGCTGTCAGTCGCCGGTACCATTGGACTACTCGTAGTCGTCGGAAACGTTGGCAAGTTGGTCACGGTGACGGCTGGTATGTTCGTCCCAAGAACCGCTTTCGTTGGGGGTGCACTCGGTGACCTCGGTAACTTAGTTGGAGCCTCACTTGATACCACACGTGGGACCTCTATCGAAACATCTGGCTCTTCAGGTATCGGAAGCGTATTCGTAGTCCGTCCGCTGGTTGGTCTAGACGTCGGTCTGCTGGTTTGCCTAGACGTCGATCCACTAGTGGGTCCACTGGTTGGACCTACTGTTGGTACTATAGTCGAAGGACTTCTAGTTGGTCCGACTGATGGAGAGGTAGTTGCCGGAGCATCTGTAGAGCTGGTCAAACTTGCAGTGAAAGTGGTGGGCCCCTGGGTAGAGCCTACAGTTGGACTTGTCGTCGGGACGTCCGTGGAGCTCATGAGACCCTCCGTCGGCAGGGTTGAAGGAACTTCCGTGGAACTCGTCGGTCCAGTGGTGGGGCCACTGCTCGGGCTGCGCGTTGCTCCAGATGATGGTGATGTCGTCGTAGGAGTACTGGATGGTCTTAGTGGCGGTGAGCTAGCAGTTGGACCATCAGTAAAACTGGTTGGACTCGAAGTAGCAGTCAAAGGGCCTACGGTGGGACTACTCGTTGAAGTTTCTGTTGAACTTGTGGGGTCCTCCGTTGGTAGACGAGTAGTGGGCAATTCTGTGGATCTGACTGGTCCAGAACTTGGTAATATAGTCGTTGGGCTACGCGTTGGCTCTGTAGACGGCAAGGCAATGGCCAGTGCGTCAGTTGTCGGACCAGTGGTTGATCCTTCTGATGGACTTTCAGTCGTTGGGCTACGTGTTGGCCCTACAGACGACGAGGCAGTGGACAGCGCGTCCGTAGAGATCGTCAGACGTTCCGCGACAGTTGTTGGACCCATCGTTCGACTTTCTGATGGTAGTTCAGTCGTTGGACTAAGCGTTGGCCCTGTAGAAGCCGAAGGAGTGGTCAGCGCGTCCGAAAAGGTCGTCATAGGTGTTGTCGGGCCTATCGTTGGTCCTTCTGATGGATGACTCGTCAGCAGAGTGTCAGTAGAGCTCGTAGGACCTTCTGTTGGTAGACTCGTTGGTAATTTGGTAGAAGTGCTGGGTCCACTGCTAATGGGACCTCTGGTCGGGCCACTTGTTAGACCAGATGTTGGTGACGCTTCTTCCGTGACAAGAGTAGGCCAAGTAGTTGGCAGACTAGTGGATGCTTCAGGGCTGAACGTGGGAAGACCTATCTGGTCAAGCACTGGAGCCAACGTACGCAATTCGTCCATTACTATAGAACTGGTTGGATCAAGAACAGGAGCCTC
>Ga0307981_1001908_pt1 | contig 17786 bp, 18 predicted proteins | sample OrgLakmetagen987_FD_201849 | JGI IMG/M metagenome (GOLD analysis project Ga0307981, IMG submission 201849) | Saline water microbial communities from Organic Lake, Antarctica - #987 | ecosystem: Environmental > Aquatic > Non-marine Saline and Alkaline > Saline | place: Antarctica: Organic Lake... | reverse complement strand
GGATCGTTGATTTGTGGGTATTTGCAAAAGCTGGGCCGCAATGGCAAGTGGCAGCTGCGGTGGTTCGAGACGGATGGTGAATGCTTGTCGTACTACAAGTCTAGTAAACGAAGCAAGCTCTTGGCGACTTTGGATTTGGCAAAGGTATGTCTGTTGTACTGTACTGACTGTATTCTTTTTTGAGTGGCGAATGCTGCAAGTGTGCGCGCGTGTGGATGCGGTGCGGTGCTACAGCTTGTTCACGCTCCGTCTTTTTTTCTCTCTCTCCCTCTCTCGTGTTGTGCAGGTTGGTGCTATTCTTATTGATGACGAAGATGATGACAAGGGACAAACGTTTACCATTCAAGTGCTTGGTCGCCTGTATCTACTCCGAGCCGACAGTAAAGCGTCTTGTAGAGACTGGGTTATTAGTCTGAACCGCATCAAGGAAGCTCGCTTGAATCAAGGAAACGTCAAGCTGCTGAACCCATCCTCCCAGCACCAGCAGCAACAAAAACCCGTGGATTTCCTGGACCAGGGTTCCGAACTGCACGTGACACCTCGCGTGGTGGTGGTGGCCAATCGCGAACGCACCCGCGCCGTGGCCGAATCGGGAGAATTTGAAAGCATGATTCGCGATCCTTCGGACGACAAGGACCCCTCGCTCTACAAGTCCGAAAAGAGACGCTCCACTGTTGGTACTGTCGTAATGGCGCGTTGGACCAAGCGTCGTACGTCCATTTCGAGACTGAGTGTCAAGTTGGCCAAGTGGGCGCGAAGCATTCGAAAATTTGGCTGTAGCGACGTGGAACACGAAGGCGTTTACTTGGATCGCCACGTTCATCCACCCGGCCATGATGACAAGCGCAAGTCTGTTGATCCTGCATCTATAGGCCAGAGCGAAAGTAGCGTGTCCAGTGAAGAGGGTCTCAGCGGATGGATTGGAAAGGAGACTCAGCGTAGTGCTCGTTCCGGCCCAGAGGACGATGGTGCTCCGTCAAAGCCTTTAAATCAATCGAACGGCCTCGACCGACAGATTAGCGTTACTTCGGAAGACGATGCTCGTTTTTTGTCGTGAGGAAACCGTTCGCCAATGTTGTTGAAACATGTTTGATGCTCTGTATTGCCCCCAGAGTCGCCCTGCAGCCGCTATGATGTGCTGCTATTGAATGTTGCATTTACGTTACGTTATACTTGTTCGTGAATCATATCTATTAGTAGAAAATTGTGATGTGTCCAAAACTTTATATGATACAATTACTGTACAAGTCTATTCGTAATAGGTCAAAGTCTCCGCTCCGTCAGGATCCGACGCCTGCCCATTGAGTTACGGATCCAAACGCACGCCACCTAGACATTTCCGGTGTAAAGATGTACGGCAAGAAAGGACAGCTCTGCCGCATTGACTCCGAGCGAAGCAGTTCGGTCGGATGATACCAAAAGGGCTTGTGCAAACCCACCGGAACGGTCAACACCCTCCCGTTCTGGTTACTGATCTGGCGTCTCGGCTTTGTCGGGTTGGTAAGCAAGTCGGCTTTGCCAGAGGGGGCGCCATACACGAGCATTGCATCTTCTGGCCACATCATTTCCACCGAGAACAAGGCAGCTTCGACGGCACTGGGTAATGGAGCTCGCAGTCCTCTCAAAATGACACTGAAATACAAGTCTTCGTTTACATCGTCCAGCACTTTGCACGCTAGTGCTTCAGCAGCCGACGTATCCATTCCCGATAACTTCACATGTGGACACGCCGTGATCGCCTGAATCATCCAAGATCGGCTCCTGAGACTAAATCCCCCATTACCAACGGGTCCCAATCCATTCTCGCACACGGTCGGAAATTCCGTCACCAATAGTTGTTTTGGTTTCTCGACGGCCTTGTTGGTTAGTCCCTGGTCAAAGCGTTCCCAACGTCGTTGTGGGAGCATCCAAGACTTCCACAGGCCTGGCATACCCAGGCACATGCCTTGCGGGGGATGCGGGTTGAGTTTCGACGCCTTGCGAGGCCATACACCGCCAACGTAGGCATAGTTTTGATAGTCAACCAATGTTTCTTGAAGGGGCGTGCAAAGAACCGCGTCATCTTGCATCATCAAGACCAAATCACTATCGATACCTTGTATGAACTCGTCCTTCCAAAAGTCGACATGAATGAAGGCACCTGTGGGATTGCCAAAGTCGCGACACGACTTTAAGTGGTACCGTGTCGTTTCGAGAAAGGAGATTCGGACCCGACCTTGTGCCATCATGTTGCGAAAGAGCGGAAGTGATCTGCTGTAGACGAGATTCTTGACTGCGTTCTCTGCGCACTTTTCCTCCTCAGCTTTCCCCTTCATGTTTGGCAAATACTCCTTCATGACGCAGGTCGAGGTCAAGAGCAAGACGCAAGCATCATGGGAAAAGGCTGCCACTGATTCGAGAGCAAACCAGGCTGGCCGACCAGGACCGTAGGACGGATCACCAAGCCGTGGATCCATAAACAAGACTGTTACGGGACAAGCCGTCACATTCGGGCCGTAGACTGATCCGAGAGTACTTGGGATATTCTTGTTGTCTATATCGAGCCACGCCGTAGTGTCGTCGTTTACCGTATGTCTATCCTTTTTGTCTCGAACAATTTGGTTGTTGTAGACGCTATCATAGAGCGTGAGATGAATATGGATCCGCTCGTCAATGCCAGAAGCTAGCGTTGACGTTCGCATGACTGTGATACGGGCGATGAATATCAGCACTCCAGTGACGGCCAGATACGCAATCACTCTCCAGCCCATCATCACCAAAGATGCGCGCCGCTCATCTTGCCGTCTTTGACGTCGATGAGACTTTATGCGCTGATACGATGGAGTAGTGCCACCTGCTTCCTCACTGGGTAAGTCGTTTCTTCGCTCGTTGCTGTCCGTGGGAGTGTTCCGCTTGCCTTGCGGATTGGCGCGACGATACATGTCATTGAGACGAGACAACCGCCATGGTCAAACAGTTATCGCAGCGTCACTAAAAAGTGACTGACGCTAATTAAGATCCATCACCCGGCTAATTTTCTAAACCTCCCTCCACTCTCACTTTTTAGCCTTTGCTTGATCTTTGATCAACACAGCATCATTCACAGTACACAGGACTTGCATGATGGTTTCTCCCTTGAACGGCAAGCTGGCACTTATTACAGGTGGTAGTGGGACGATCGGACTGGCGATAGCAAAGTCGCTGGTGCTGCAGGGTGTTTCTGTAATCCTGGTAGGACGTAATATGGCAAAGCTCGAGATGGCCATAGACGCCGTCCTCGCGGTCCTACCCGAAACACCCGATCCAAGACGTCGCGTGGAGGCCTTTGCATGCGACGTAACCAACGAAAGGTCGGTTATTAGACTCTTTGATGATATTTCTCTAGAGTTCCCGCTTCAGTCGGTGAACTTGCTCATCAACAACGCTGGCATCAACGTTGTCGGAGCGACGGGCGATCTATCGGCAAGTGACTTTGAAAAAGTCATGAGTGTCAACGTTACAGGTCCCTTTCTATGCTCTCGAGAAGCAATGCAGAGAATGAAACTGAATGGAGGTGGAAGAATAATCAATATCGGAAGTCTCTCGTCCATGAGCCCACGCCCTGATAGCGCCCCATATACGGCGTCCAAATTCGCCCTCTTGGGTCTGACGCACAGCTTGTCACTCGACGGACGGGCGCACAATATCGCTGTCGGTATTATCCATCCTGGCAACGTGCAGAGCGAACTATTGACACCCGAAATGGTCAATGCGCGACTTTCCGAAGGATTCTTGCAACCTGAGGACGTGGCCAACTGTGTCGTTGCCATGGCATCTCTGCCTCTCACGGCCAATGTGTTGGAGATGACTGTACTACCGACCCACCAACCAATGATGGGAAGGGGGTAGACTCTACCATAGACGGATCTTAATGCATTCGAAAACGGGCGCAGTCGCCCAAGATTGCTTTGGCTAATGAGTGCGCGCTGTTGATCAAACGGATCTATTTAGATATGTGAATCCTTATTGCTTAGTGATCACGAGGTAACTTCGGTTTGTAACTTCTTGTCCATTACAACAATAACAGCAACGCACAAGAAGTCGGACGATACCTACTACCATTTAGCGAGCCTGCTGGCTGGCAAATTTAGACGTTTGATTATATTTCACGTAAAGAGAGACTAGCTACAAGCTATGATATGGTTAGGGTCTAACGAATTGCAATAACTAGCTCCGCCTCGTTCGTATGTTGGTACCTGGTACCAGGTACCAGGTACAGCACCTAGTCTAGTTAGCGTCGACATTGATCTTCTCGGTGCTCATGCCTTCGCGACCGAAGACTCACAGACGTGCCGCCGGCCGCTGACGCTGACGTAGTAGTCTTACTGTGTTACTGTAGAGTACGTGCCCTTTCACAAAATAGATAGAGTAATAAGTCGCAAGTTCGTGATTGCTGAGCAGTTTTACATCTAAGGCATGGATGCGCGTGCCATGCATGTCTCAGTCACGTTTTTACAACATTATTTCAACATTTTCAATTTTGTACCCACTTCGAAAGCTCTTTTCAAGTTTGCCATGTGATTCTGATCTCATTCTTATAAAAGCCATGCGAATCTTCTCTGCAGTTGCCGTTGCAGCCTTCCTTCCTGCCTTTGCGATCGCGGTAAGTACCACCAGTCGTCCTTGTCTTGAAAGTCTTACACCGACGCTTGCTCTAGCAACCAACATACTCGTATCTCATATTTTCGTATCCACAGCAAGGCCCTCCTCCGCTTGGGGTGTGCTACAGTACAGATGATTGTGCCGGCAGCAGTGAATCAATCCCTGGGAATTTGGTCGATCTTAGTAATGCACCGAATGGGGTACAGCAAGTCGGCTGTCAAGTTGTGTATGGCGGCCGTAGCTGGAAGAGACTAATCGCAGGAGCTCTGAACGGTGATTGCATTAAAAGCGATCCCACTCCCAATTGCAGCTGCGTTGGTGGCGGTAATCTCCCAAACTGTGCTGGTTGCATCCTGGATCTTCCCAAGGAGAAATGCTTCACCAACTCAGATTGTACTGGCGGCTTTGCGAACTCACTTCTTGATCCAAACTTTGTCGACTTTGTACTTGGAGGTCCTTCCAGTACTCGGGTGGAATCCTGCGAATTTCTGTTCGAGAGTGCAAGCTGGCAAGAGAGCGATACTAGCGCGTGCATTAACTTCTCAACGACGCGTACACTGTGCTCCTGTAACGGTGCAGGACTTCAGTGCCCCAAGTGCGGTGTCAGCGGGTAAGTTTTGACCCTGACGATGATCCATCAATGAATGGAAGCGCGCCTCTCAACCCAACTCACACCTCCTTCTCTCGTCCCTAATCTGCTTCGCAGCGATCCCCACTTCAAGACTTGGACTGGAGACAAGTTCGACTTTCACGGCGAGTGCGACCTGGTGCTGCTCCAGAACCCCGAGTTCTCGTCGGGACTCGGCATGCACGTCCACATTCGTACTAAGCTCCAAGGACCTCGTTTTTCTTCTGTTGAAACAGCCGCGTTACGCATCGGTGAGGATACTCTGGAAGTCCAGAGTGGCGACGACGGTTTCTTAGTCGAGTACAAGAAGGTCAGAAAAGGCAATATTAAGCAGCGCGTGTACACCATTACACTCGACGGCGATGAGCAGATCGTCGTCACGACATTCAAGTCCTTAGTGCAAGTGGACTTTAAGAATGTCAAGGACTCGTTTGCTGGCAGTGTCGGTCTCATGGGAGAATTCAAGACGGGTATCAAGCTGGCTCGGGACGGGAAGACCGTCGTCAGGAAGCACAACAAGTTCGGTCACAAAACATTCGGTCAGGAATGGCAGGTCCTTGCGAGATCCCCGTCTCTTTCACGTTGTGGACGGCCCGCAGCACCCGGACAATTGTATCATGCCGTCTCCAACTACCATCAAGCGTCGCCGTCTCGACGAGCGTAGTGTCAATGAGGAGGATGCTGCCTACGCCTGCGCCCCAGTGGTCGTTGAGGAGCGTGACGAATGTATCTTTGACGTCTTGGCGACAGACGATCTTGAGATGGTGGAAGTGTATGACACTGAGGTAGTGGGCGTACTGAAGTGATTGTTAGCACAATGAATCGATGGTGGCCGCAGCAATTTGTCTCGTCTAGATCATATATATAATCGCATACTGTAGGTTTATCAACACCCCTGCTGTAAGACCCCAGCAACCTCTTGGACGCTGTTTGTAGCCGCTTTGCAAGGTCTAACTCGCTTCGTATAATGCTTGATACGTAGTTGTCAACCTGTCTTACGATAAGAGCCACTACTTTCGTGGTCGCTTTATGGAGTTATCCTTTGTGGCAAAGAATGCAGATCGAATGTCGACCTGCCGACGCTTGCTCGTATCCCCGTCTTGCTTCGGAGGGCTCTTCAGCCGCAGCCGTTGCCTTAGTTTCTCTGTCTCATAAAGATGGCACGGTGAGCACAAAGTCCGCAGATTATCGAGCATGCAACCTCCTCCTCCTTCTGCAACAGCAACAATATGGTCAGCCTGCCAAAAGTCACCATCATTTGGGTCGTTCAAAAGATTCTCCATTGCTCGGGACGACTTGGGCAGCTTCCAGTTCACTGCTAGCAGCTTGTTCAGACGTTCGGCAGGCTGCAATGCCCGAATCTGATCATAAAGGCCGTGAGCGTCGATTCCACAGAGATTGCACTTTCCTCCTTCCAAGGCAAAGACTGCGGCACGGATTTTGGCCGATGCAAACATTCCACCCCTTTTCAATCGGCCCTCCTCGGCACAGGCCTGCGAGCAGTACACGGACTCGGCTTCAATAGATGCTACGCGTAAAGCCTTTGCGCACCAAGCGCAAGACCGACCCTCCAAAACGCTCTTGTCTACGGAGGTAGCAGTTCCATTGTCAAGGTTCTCTCTTGCTCGTTCCTTGGCACCTCCTGCGTAACGTTCAGTGCCACTAGAGGAGCGAGTCATTAAGCCAGCCGCCGCCTGGGAAAGTCTACCCGCTGGAAATGCTCTGCCAGCATCCTTCAAGGCCTTCTTTTCGACTTCTCGAAGCGAAAGGTAGTCGGAGACGAAAGCTTTCAACTCTCCAGAATATGCTTTCAGTTTGTCTCGTGGCGCTCGTTCCCGTAATATATATTCGACTACTCCTCGGACTCCAGATTCATCGAATGTCACGGTAGTGGATAACCTTTCAGTAACACGTCTTTTCGCGACCTTGCTGTGTAACAGTCGGTCTGCAGTGTCACTGGTAACGACTTGTTCCACATCAAAATTGACAAGGGAAGATTCACCAGTGTCTGCAAAGTGAATAGTCACCCTCCCACTGTTTTTTGAAACGCTAAACAGCAGTCCATGGTTGGGTGGAGCGATGGCAGCGGTCTTTACTGGCGACGTACAATCCTCACTCTCATCGTCAATGACAATAATTTCGGACGAAGCAGCGCTTTCGGAAGGAGGGCTCTTGAAGTTAGTTCTGGGTTCTTGGTGCGTCCAAGTGGGCTGAGCGTCAATAGCAACAACATCCGAAGCATTCGAAACGCGGGCTGGACGGGATGCTACCCTTGAATGTGTTAATGCTTCCTGCTGTTTCGCTGGAGTGTGATGAAAGACGGGCTTTGAATTCAAAAGGTCGTCTTCCGAGTCGGCATCCAAGTCTTCATCACTGGCAATTCGCTGGTCCTGACAAATGGCACAAGGGTACCAAGCACGAATTGACCGTGTTCTGGTATTAACAAAAGTGCAGGTATGACATGTCCAAGTGATTTCGTCGTTGGTCGCAAGAGTAGCAGGTGTATTCGGCTTGGTGCTTGTACTGGAAGGTGGCGACTTTCGAGCTGGACAGGCGGTTTTGATCTCTGGGATGGCCTTTGAATCGGCGCTCTCGTTGATACCATTTGACGTCTTGTGCAAGTTAGCGCAAACCTCACAGGGAAGCCATGTATTGTTCCCTTGAGACTTGCACGAGTTCTCGAAGGTGCACGCATCGCAAGTCCAAGAGGCTTTCTCATCAGTATTCTCCTTACTCGCAGAAAAAGCCTGGCGTAAGGGAGCCGTCCGCGGTCGCGAATCGCCTCCAGCTGACTTTGTGGAGGCCTGCTCTGGTGCCGCCCTTCCAAAGAAGCTTTGGATAGAACCTTTGACAGGAGTATTTTTCCTTTGCGACTCTTCTATAGTGCTCTCCGCAAAGAACGAGGAGACCTCTTCTTGACCACTCTTGTCTCGGCTTCCCGACTTTGCCTCGTTCGTTGTATCCGTTACACTTTCCTTGGCGGCGTAAATGTATGGCTTGTCTTCACTCCCATCCACAACCTGCCCCAGCGTGCCAATCTTCTTTCCCAGCATCTTCCACATGGTCATGTCTAAACTGAGCGTTTGATCTTTGCAAATCATGTACACCACTTGAACGGAGTCGTGGCTTTGGCCAATACGATGCGCTCGATCCTCAGCTTGCGCCAAGACTCCTGGCGTCCAATGTAGTTCAGCAAACAAGACTGTACTCGCCGCCGTCAACGTCAGACCCACACCAGCCGCCGTCATGCTCAACAAGGCAACACGAACGCGTGCACAAGTTTGAAACTTGCGCACCAGCTGGGTTCGTATTGCCGGAGGAACACCGCCGTCGATGCGAATGTGCGAATCTGGACACTTGGCTAGGAGTCGTTGATCAACGGTATCCAAAACGGCTTGGTGATGCCCAAAGACAAGGATTTTGAGCGAATCCGAACCGGCCAACCAGTCCACGACATAGTCGGCCACAGCTTGCGCTTTTCCAATTCCCGACTGCTGATAGGCCTTCATCATTTTAGATTTGGCTTGAAAGTCAGCTTGACGAGCCTCATCGCCGAAGAGTCCCCCCAGAGCAGCTCGCTTGTCACCCATATCCTTGATGGCTTGCTTGCAGTTTTCCTTTTCTTCGCGACTAATGGTCGTATGGATAATCGAACGTTGCTTCGGCGGAAGCTCTTCCAGGACGTTTGCTTTCAAGCGACGCACCATGATGCTCTTCAACTTTTCGTGGAGCTCTGTCTCGTTGGAGGATCCCGTAAAGTCCATGACGATTCTGCCTCCCACCCGCTTCTTTTGGGGGTTGCAGTATATATTGGTAAAGGCCGTCCAGTTACCAAAAAGCTTTGGAGCGAGACACGACAGCTGCGTCCACAGTTCCACGGGACGAGCCAGAGCGGGTGTACCCGACAAGAGCACAAGACGTCTTGACCTTCGCAGAAGCGGCAATATCTTTTTTGCTCGCTGACTACTCTTGGATTTGAGATTGTGGCTCTCGTCACAGATGATACAATTAAAGTGTTGATCCTCCAAGACCTTAGCCACGGCCGATCGATCTTGCAGCAAACTGTACGTGACAACGATGATACGAACATCTGGTCGCTTGGTCCACTCGACGTCGCAGAAGCCCGATACAACATGGACTGCCTTTGGTGGTATCGCCGGGAAAAACTTTTCAATTTCATTTGGCCACGTGTATCTCAAACTAGCCGGGCAGAGAATCAGGAGCGGCCATTCTGCCTCATAATACGCCATAATGGCGAGAGAAGTAATCGTCTTGCCCAAGCCCATTTCATCTGCGAGCAGAATGCGACCCTTGCCCAGCAAGGACTGGTCCAAGGTAGTGCTCGTTCGTATGGCCGACGACGACAAGGCTTGACGATCTTTGGGCTCGTCGCCGGCACATTGTCGTTCGTAGACTTTCCCTTGCGTCGCAAACTCCAAAGCTTCTCGTTGGAACGGTCTTAACTTGGGGATTACTTGCTGTAGGAGACTCGGTGCCGGCTGTTGGCTCGCCATGGTTGCGTCTCTTTTGGATCTAAGGCTTTTTTGTATTCCCTTTTTATTGTCGTCGATCCGGCAGGTTTGGCGCGCAAAATGTTTCCGTTGCGCTCTCAGTAAAAATCGAAAAAATGAAACGAAGGATCGATCGTTGACCACAAATTAAAATCTGTCTATCATCGTCAGGAAAACCCCGAGCACCATGGCGGACGACGACGACGCATGGGGCGATATTTTCGCCAAGGCCGAAGGCAAGATGGATCCTACTCCTGTCAATGAATCCTCCAAGAAAGAGTCGCCCCGAAAGCGAAAGCGCCATTGGCAAGACTCCTCACAGCAACAAACTAGTACGCTGGTAGAATATCTTTCGGAACGGACCAGCAGCGCCAGCGCACTGGACGACCACTGGCCCGTCTGGATGATACTTGGGGACTCTCTATCCAAATCTTCTTGTCGTGCATGGATTCATGAGACCAGTGGATCATCGTTATCTTCTTCTTCCACCTGTCAAGCATGCGGAGATTCACCATTTCATCACCGTGTTGTTTGTTCGGCAGAGGCCAAGCAACAATGGCCCGCGCAACTGTTTGGCTGCCTACGAAACTTGCGTTGTTCATCAAAGCTGTTGCTGTTGCAGAATGAACAGCTGAATGTTCGTATCATCAAGGAAGAGGGGAAACTATTGGAACAGATATGCTCTCGGCTGCTCCACTCTCCAGAGCATACGCTGTTGTTGAGAAAGTGCAATGATGTCCGACACCTGGTACCGCGATTGTGGCGTGCCAACGATCCCACTACGAGTGCTGGTGACGCTGTTAGACTCTTTATTGCTTGTGATGCCATCTATTATCAACTCTATTATCTCCAGATCACTGGAAAGCTACCATCAGACGACCAGTACATTCCCCACCCCCTCGAGTACTTTGGCCGTTCCAACCTGACCTTGGACATTAACGCGGCCAAGGCACGCCTCCAAAAGTGGACGAGCAAGATGCGACGAAAGCTTCCAGAACAGTCACTCCAAAATTTAATGGCGAGATATGGCATGGAACACAACCCCCGTTCGGAGAATCCGCTGTCAGCCCTGCATTACTACCGCTTGTTGGAAACTGTGAGCGTGTTGGGCAAGGCAGACGACTGGATGAATGACGGAGACCTGTGGTCGCAAGTTAGCAAGGCTCATCAAGAAGAGCACGAAACTACAGCACCTCCTTTACTTTGTGATTGGAGAGACTCGTGTCGCGACTTTTTGTGTCATTTGTATGCCTACGCGACAATACCCAACGCTGGTCTCAATCGGATCCAGCAGCTCCTCAAGCAATACAATGTGCGAGACGGAGTCGTTGAAGTTGGAGCTGGAACTGGGTACTTGGCCTATCTTCTTTCCGACAGAGGTATTTCAGTAGCCGCGTTTGACATTTGTCCCACGTCCAAGACGGATGGAAACGAATATCATGGGGGTACTCCTTCCTTTGTGCGAGTCGAAAAAGGCAATGTTCGCACGCTGAGCAAGGCATCAATTCCTGGTCTCGATCGTAAGGCTCTCTTGCTTTGTTATCCTCCACCCAAGTCGTCCATGGCTTATGACTGTCTACGAAGGTTTCTTGACGAGGGCGGCAGCTGTTTTATTCATGTGGGCGAGTTCAAGGGTCTGACAGGATCCGCCGACTTTGAAGTTTGTCTACTAAAGAGATTCGATTGCATCGAACGCCTTCCTTGCCTTGCGTGGGGCACGGATGCGTCGGAGGTGACATTTTGGTTGAAGAAAGACCCCAGCAAGCCTACAGAAGCCAGTCTATTGTTGCCATGTTCCCATTGCCAAAAGAAAGAAGCGACGAAACGCTGTCGTCTGTTGCGCTATCTGGAATACTGCAACGTCGAATGCTTCAAAAAACATGAACCATTTCGAAAAGAACACCTTCGTATGAGTATGATTGACACTATGGCGATGGAAAGCCTGGACTTCGCAAGCAGCAAGCACTTTTCAAGTCTTTAATAAACTAGTAGTTGAAGATTCTACTAGCGATATCTTGGTGGGTATCTTATCTTGCGCACTAAAGGCGTTTGGTATTCTCGGGACGCGCTAGTGATAGTCGTCACTCCTTCTCAACCTGGCATAGCGTACACTCAACATTCTCAAGCTTCGGCAGCTAGTCTCAAGTATCGCCAAATGTCATCTCGGCCTAGTTTTGTTTCCGCGGACGTTAGAATCACTGGGGTATTTCGTATGCCACTCTCTTGCATAGTCTCTCGCAAACGATTCATTACAACTGTTGACACCTTTCCCGAGTTCTTGGTGGATGCGCTTTTTACATTCTTGTCGGCCTTGGTCAAAAGCACGACATATTTAGCATACGATGGCAAATTCTGGCTCACTTGGCGCATGATGGAAGCATCTTCGTCCGTTGGTCCGTGTCGTCCGTCCACCAAATGGAAGACCACTCGAAGCGTTGGTCGCTTTGAAATGTACTCTTGCGTGAAGGCGGCCCACTGTTGACGTTGCGCTTCAGGAACCTTGGCGTATCCGAACCCAGGAAGATCCACAATATAAAACGAGTCTGGGTCCTTTTCTCCAGGGACATCATCACCGTATCTCACTTCCTTTTCTTTACCAGGCTTGTCGTTGACGGCAAAAAAGTTGAACTGCTGCGTCTTTCCAGGTCGTTTACTCGTATACGCTAGAGACTTGCGGGCGGTGACCATGTTCACCAAGCTACTCTTCCCTACATTCGAACGTCCAATAAAAACAGCTTCTCCTCGATCCGCTGGTGGGCAACCATTCATATCAATAGCGCCAGTAATAAAGAGCACTCGTCGGACCAACGCATTCGACAGCAACTCGTACACGCGGTCGGTATTCTCCGAAGGAAAGGTTGTCATGGCATGCAAGACCGAATAGGCCACGTTGCGAGGAATATCCACCTCGACTCCATCACACAGCTTGACGCGTCCGTCGCGACGTCCCGATTCACACTGTGCAGCACCTCGTAGAATTCGCGCCCACGGCATGTTGATATCGTCCGCTTCCAGCTCGGCTTGACGAACGATAGGACCGAGCTCGGCCAATTGTTGACACGCCAAGACTGCCATGGACGGTTCGTTTTCGAAAAAGTGTCGAGATGCAATGGACGCCAACGACAGAGCACGGTGCTTGATGATTTCCTTGTTGGACGGCTCCGACAGCAGTACTAGTCCAGTAGAAAGTGGCAGCGCCAACTCATCGTCCAAGATAGTCAAGGCGTCCGTGACATTGTGCACTCGCAGCAACCCTCGAATAATCGCTGCGCTCTCCATGGGCATCATGGTGGCTGGGTATTCCACTCGTCGGACTGTAATGGCCTTGCGAGCCAACTCGTGATTGTTCACGTGCAAGGCTGCGACCGCCAAGCGAGCCAAGAGGGACCCTTTATAGCCGTAGGCAAAGGATGCGTCCGTCTGTTCCAGTAGAAATCTCTCAATGGCTCGAATGTCGTGCACGTCGTGTAGGTTTTGTGCTCGCTTAATGGCTCGCATGACGTCGTCGGCCGTGGAATCTTGGTTCAAGGTCGCCACGGCTGTCGAATGTAAATCGTAGCGGCCGCTGCCCCCTGCATCCGCATCGTCTTGTAGAATCTGCGATCGTTCCTTGAAATTGTGTTTGCGACGAGGCGCCGTCTTGTTGAGCTTGTTGGCGCGTTCCTGTGCCTTGCGTTCGGGACGCGAGAGTCGAGGTGAAGATATATTTTTGGAAGTATCCTCTTGGTTGTTATTGTCGTCGTTTTCGTCGACGCCACCAAGAAGGATACTCGTGGCCTCGTTATTCACATGGAGTATCGATAGAGCTGGTCGGATGGACAACGGGGTATGCCTTACAAAGGCGGCCGAAGCTGGACACAGTACGGCTGTCACGAGAATCACTTTCAGTACTCGTAATACCGGTAACGGTAGTATGAATCGCGACGGTGACGAGACTCTCGTGTCGTTGTTCATGTTCGCCCTGGGCATCGTTACCGTCCCATTCATCGACTCCGAGGATATCCTACAGGTTCTAGATCCACCTCCCCGAGTAACCATTGTCTATTGGAACAGAGCTTGGAGAGACAATTCAGTGAGCAGCAAGTCAATACGTATAGACACGCGGTGTCATGTCAATAATAACAACCGAGACAGCTGCTCGTCGCCAATCCTTATTGTTGGCGTTTCGTCGTTTCAATCCAATCCCCCCTTCGCCTTCGCCCAAAAAATGGTACGGAAAAACGTTCTTAAGTAAAATCAGAACCCCTTCTCGATTTTCGATGTTCAACCGCACAAATCCCAAATTCCGATTATGGCGGAGCGCCGCACCATGGACATCATGCCGACGACAAGGAGTGTGACAATACAGAGTTTATCCTAATTGGAAGTGCACTTGTCAGCAGAGGTCCGAAAGCATCTCGCTGAGCCTTACAAGGCTCTCTGTAGTGGTGTAGACAATACAGAGGAGGACCCATCACTATTAGCCAACCAACACCTGGAACAGGTGTTGTGTGCCATGAAGACGCCGCCTCGGACGTCCTACTGTCGCGTCAATCGCATTCTTGCGAACAAGGACCAAGTCATTAAAAGTCTAGAGCAAGAACTGCAGGAATGGATTGTCAGCTGTGGCGCCCAAGACCAACTACACGTGTCTGTTTCTCCGCATAAGATATTGGAGGATGTCGTCGCCATTGACATTACCAGCGCTACTACTAGAGAAACCGAGACTTTGGTAGACAGCAAGATTCCAACAGTGGATAATCAACAGCCTGTTCTCTTTGCAAAGTGGCCCAGTCGCCAAAAGCTCGGCTGGCCAATGACTCACAGGGTCGTTCTTTGCGACCGCTTCTGTGGCGAAGCCGTCTTGCGAGGCTCCTCCATTTTTGTCCGTGGCGTCGTGTGTGCCGACTCTGGCATTGCGTCGGGTGAAACGGTCGCCGTCTACGCGGATATTAGAGACGACACGGCGCCTTGCTTGTCACGCGGCCTCTTGCTCGAGCAGTATTCCGGCACGTGTGTCTTTTTAGGAATCGGTACCGCCGCTTGCAAGCGCGCCGACATGTTCAACTCCTCCCAAGGCCTTGGCATTCAAATGTCGCCCTTGCCCTGGAATCGAGCGGGTCCCATTCTTCCTCCCTTGCACGGAATGCTCGCCACTACGGCTGTCTTTCAGAACCTGCCGTCCGTGGTGGTGGGCCACGCATTGCAGCCTGCACCGGGCAACGTGATTCTCGACATGTGTGCGGCACCCGGTGGCAAAACGAGCCATTTGGCCAGCGTCGTGCACAACCAGGCGACGATTGTGGCGTGCGACAAGAGTCGCAAGAAAATGGTATCGGCGCGTGCGTGGTTTGAACGGTTGGGCGCGACCTGCATTACGCCATTGGCGCTGGATTCGACCGACTGTGTGCAACCATCGTTACATTCATTGGCGAAAGACCATACGCCGTGGAAAAGCGTACCAGAGGTACGCACGACATGGCCATGAGCATTGTGCGATACTGTAATTATCTAACGGCTCTTTCTGTTGCTCTGTTCGTTCAGGTTCTGGCGTTGGCGCAACTGAGAAAGAAGGATGGTCTTTTGGACGTTACAAGGTTTTACCCGGAATCCTTTGATCGCATTCTTTTGGATCCACCGTGCAGTGCACTTGGACTGCGACCCAAACTATTTGTTACTCAGACGACACTGGACGACTTGAAATACTTTGCCAGCAACCAGCGTTGCTTTGCAAGACAAGCTGTCGCGCTCTTGAAACCCGGTGGCATTATGACCTACAGCACCTGCACCATCCACGGTTTTGAGAACGAAGCCATGGTCCGGCATGTGTTGGACGAGTATCCAATCATGGAACTTCTACCGATTGATATTAATCTGGGCTTACCAGGTCTCGGAGGCTTTGGTCTGGACGAACGAGAGTGCAGCTTTGTTCGGAGGTTTGATCCTGCCGACAAGAAAGCCGACACGATGGGATTCTTTATCGCAAAGTTTCAAAAGAAAATATAGGCTGCAAATAGTTGACGCTATAATTATAGGCTACAGTAGAGCTAGCTAATGTACGTAGCGTTAAACCATGGAGTTGCGGCGGTATTCGAGCCACCATGGAGTTTGTGACAGGTCCAAAAGGAGCATTCGGCAACTTCGTATAGTCAGCGCAAGGAGTGAAAGGCGAACTCCGACTAGACCTACGAAAACCACCACCCTCGGAACACGCGCCCAAAAAAAACACGCAAATAGCAAATTGAAAGAGCCCGCTCATACCCCACCGTGAAGAGTTCCAGTATCGTCGCATGGATCCGCTCCGGATAGCACACTTAGCAGCATTGTTACCAAAGGTGACCCTCGATTCGTCTCATACTAGAGTCGAAAGTTGGGATCGCTCAAATCCAGGGTATCCGGCAAAGAATCAGATACCTCGTTAAATGTTCCAGTTCCTTGCATGCCAATGGCATTCCCCAGCCATCCAGGTCCCAGCACAAAGTTTAGGCTCAAAAAGACGACAATGGCTGCCGCAAGCGCATAGGTAAATATATTGATTCCCATGAGCTGCCGAATTGAAAGTGCGTCGATCGCAAGTGTGAGAGACACGTGGTACGAATGAATATAATGTTGGCATGCGGATTTCATTGCATGTATCGTACCTGCTGCATGACCATCCATTCCGATGGTTTTCCTTCTTCGATATCCTTCATCATTTCCTCTGGAAACTCGGCACCTTCACTTCCCGTTAGAATGACCACTGTCGAATCGTCATCGTCAGCGTCAGGTAACATGTCGTCCAGCTTGCTCCAAAGTGCTGTAGTTGGTATTGCAGAACGAGCCCAGCCTAGAGGATAGTCAGGCGTATTGGTCGTTGTGGTTGACACGGAAGATACGCGGCGTGATGAGGATGCTGGTCGAAAGGCTGAGGTCACGACTAGCAGAGCCAAAGATAGCAACAATAAAGGGCGCATTCTTGGATTCATTCTGCCGTAAAAGCTGGCTATGTGGCTGTCGTCAATCGTTCTGTGCTCCACCCTCCACCAACCCAACATCATGGCGGTAGAAAGAAATAAGTGTCAACTCTTTTCTCGATAGCACACAAGCCTTTGACAAATCCTCCCTCCGCGCATAGATACAGGGGTTTCAGGAATTTCGCCCATACCGATACCGGATCTCAAGATTCCTTCCTTTTGTCCTGAAATTTTACATACAGGCTCCTTACGTGTATGATAGTGGATATATTCTAGGTCCAGTAATTGAAATTGTTAAAAAAGATGGTGCTCCCGTTGCTGTGCCCCTCCTAAAGTACAAACCTTTTTGGCGACTTTTGGGATTGACCACGTTGCACGATCCTAAGCAAAAAACAGAAAATTTCGGTAAAACGGACATTTTCACTCTGGTACCAAATTCTACTGTATATTATAGTAAAGCGTAGCATACAGTAGATGTCGGGAATCCAATTGGAGTCCCGGGAAAGAGTCACGTTTGCTCCGACGTCGATGAAATGGTTCCACGATCTGCAACAGTTTCATTCGCATTGGACTCGTTGAGTGATGGAGTATCCTCTGTCCAGTTCACTCCTTCCTCCACGATTAGTCCCCAAGTAGAATCATGTAGCCTTGGCTAGAACAGCCACGAAACAGAGATCGTAGATTTGTAATCTAAAGCTCACTTATTTTGTTTACTTTAGTTTTCAATCTACTAGTCCTCCATTCTTAGTCTACGATTAATCATGGTGCTCATTCGTCCCGCTCTTCGTATCTCTGGTTTCGCCCAGGGATCCTCTGAGCTTTCTTACCGGCAAGTTGCCGCTCGTGACTATCCTCTGAGCTTTCTTACCGGTAAGTTGCCGCTCGTGACTATCGAGTCCCAGAGGGGATCGACCGTCATTCCGTCAAGATAGATAGATATCTAGAGCAAGGTTGCCTTCTAGTTGCCGCACTGTAATACTGTACGTCGTACAGTTAACCTTTTGGTAAAACTGGTGTATATTACGTAAAAATGTTTAATGATATCGACTATCTTGGAACCGCGATACCGGTACGATGATTTATGATTATTCTATG
>Ga0307981_1001904_pt1 | contig 17805 bp, 23 predicted proteins | sample OrgLakmetagen987_FD_201849 | JGI IMG/M metagenome (GOLD analysis project Ga0307981, IMG submission 201849) | Saline water microbial communities from Organic Lake, Antarctica - #987 | ecosystem: Environmental > Aquatic > Non-marine Saline and Alkaline > Saline | place: Antarctica: Organic Lake... | reverse complement strand
AACCGCCATCATTGACTCCGGTGCAACTAGCAATTACTGCCAGTTTAATTCAACCACAACACCATGTTTGATGTCAACACAACAAAAAATCCAATCGTGGTGCGTCTACCCGACAACCGTACGATCACGAGCACGCACAAAGGATACTTGCGTCTACCGCACTTATCCAAAGAAGCACGCAAGACGCACCTGTTCCCCAACATGCAAGCATCCCTTATACCTGTTGGACAGCTGTGCGACTCCGGATGTATAGCAACCTTTAACCAAGACAAAGTGGTAGTCATGTTTGACAACCACGTTGTGTTAACTGGTCACCGAGACTACACCACCGGGATGTGGCAAATTCAGTTACCCACTAACTCCGCCACCAATCCTCTTCATGCAACAGAGGATTTACCGGGACCAAACATTCTACAGCATGCTGCACATGCTGCAGTAGCTGCTGAATCAATGCCGGAACGCATTGCTTTCCTGCATGCTTGTGCGGGTTCACCAGCCGTCTCGTCTTTCTGCACAGCCATTGACGCTGGATATTACACGACATGGCTAGACTTGACATCGGCACGCGTTTGCCAGCACCTGAAAGAGCCACCCACTGCCACGGTACAAGGACACCTGGACCAACAGCGGCGTAACTTACGATCAACAAAAAAGAAACCGAATTCTTCGCGAGTTTGCAGACAACTTGCGGCTTACAAACTCGATGGAGCCCATTCCAGTCACCAACAAGAATCCTCTTGTCCCTTTGAATGATACTCCGGGAGTCTTGTCTCATAAGAAGGTCACTACCGTTGGCTGTGGTCAAGGTACACGGTAGCAGAGATAGAGCTTGCTTGCACCATCGCATATGAAGCACACCTCTACCTCCTCCCCACCACTCACTCATTTCTTTCATCCTTGCTTCAGTTGGAATGGGAATTGCATTTGCCATGCTCAATCAGACAACTGCTGGTACCATTGCATTGGTCAATATGAACGCCGACAGGCTGGAAGGCGAGGCCAAGGACATGCATCATGGATCTGGATTTCACGAGAACGTTCGTATTATCGCAAGTACGGACTATGAAGTTTCGGCGCATTCTCATCTCGTCATTATCACTGCCGGGGTTGCTCAGAAACCTGGCGAGTCGCGGCTCAATCTAGTGGAAAGGAATGCTGCAATTATGAAACAGATTATCCCGAATGTGCTGGCGCATTCTCCGAGCGCCGCCATTTGCATCGTGTCCAATCCTTGCGATATTATGACTGCAGTAGCTGCCAAGATAGCGGGCCCATCCGTCCCTGCTGGACGTATCTTTGGTTCTGGTACCTGTTTGGACAGCTCGCGATTGCAGTCGCTTATAGCCAAGACGCTCGACATCGACGCTCAGTCAGTGAGAGGTAACATCGTTGGCGAGCATGGGGACAACAGGTAAGGATAGATTTAGAGGCGCTTCATGCGTGGGAGCACGAAGTATTCGCATTCTCACACACGTTGTTCTATAGTGTTTACCTCTGGAGTCAGGCCCGCGTCGGTGGAGTCCACCTTCTCACACCTGGCGAGGATCCTTCTGATATTCACGTACGTGTTGACGCCCCTGTCGATGATTCAATACACCGAGGCATGCCCCTAGCAGTTATAGCACCCTATCTAACACCACATCTCACCCCAACCTGCTTCGAAGATTGCCATGCACAAGGAAGTCGCTATCTCTGCGTACGATGTCATTAACAAAAAGGGATACGTAAGTCGCAGCATCAAGCATTGTATGGGCAGAACCTGATGCCCACCAGCACCAACTCACGTTTACACTCTCATTCTCAAACGTGCAAACTAACTGGGCTGTCGGACTTTACATTGGTACCGCCGTGTTGAACGACCAACGTAAAATCATGACTGTATCAACTTGTGTGAGAGGAATTCACGGTATTGAAGACGACTTTAGCAAATACTACTCTTACAATCGATCGCATGTACGCAGCGCGTCCCATTGTACTTTCAAGCTCACTTTTCTCTGTCTCGTCGTCCGTTCTCATCGTACAGGTCTTTCTTTCCATGCCGTGCACGATAGGATCGCATGGGGTTCGCCGAGTAATCAATACGCCCATGACCGACTACGAGATTGACATGTTTCAAAAGGCGGCTGTGGCGATCTGGGACGTCCAAAAAAGAGTATGGGATAAAATCTAGGAGACGTCGTCCCCTGTATTCGTTCAACATCTTTTTCCAAGGATCTCGATCCGTAAATTGGTCCAATAGTTGCAAAAAACAGTTGGCCGAAATAATGTAGGATCTAGCTACGAGTTCTCAGAGTTATATATGACTAGAAGCTTGAGGCTACTGCATTGTGGCCGCATCCATACTTCCCTCTAATATGCGAGAGACTGGATGGCCACTAGCTCTGTTGATGGGCACAATTTGCCGCTGTACCCCGTCGGTAGCTTCTGTCGAGCGTCCCGATGGAACCGCGAACTCGGAAGTTTTTTTAGTGTCGGCCACTGCATCCCACCCAGATCCCCAGTATTGACCAGTACGGTGTTCCCCGAGTTGGACCAGAGCCGAACGGACATTGAGGGAAGGGTCTGCTGCCAAAATAGTACCTCCTGTCCGGGGAGATGGTCCGCCGCTTGCTGTCTGGGTCGACTGGGAAAGTGCAGATGTTGCCGATGCACCGTTCAAGTCCAAAACAGTTCGACCGAGGGAGTCAGATGAGCGAGGAAATGGTGGATAAAAGGAAGGAACGTAGGATGGAAAGTCCGCTTCTGACTCGTCAACGACAACGCCGCTGCCGCGCCTGGCTTTTTTGCGAGGAGGTTCCGCTTCCTTGTCGGGCGTGACTTCTTTTCGTTTCGCTCCCGCCGCTACAGTTTCCGTAGACGATGCTTCGCCAACCACCGAATCTCCCCAGCCAAAGAACGCATCCGGGATATTCTCCAGTTCTTGTGCTGTGAGTAAAGCTCCTGGGTTCGTTTTTGCGGAAGCGACCGGTGGCGCGTGAAGCGATGGTGCGGACATTAGTGTATGCGGGTTGGATATTCTACCTACGGATACAGGAAAAGCCGAAAGTTCGTCAGGATACGGAGCCACCCATCCAGCGAAGCGAGCTACTGGATCCATGACAGGGTCACCCGTCCCATCGGCAGTAATAGTGGAAGGCCCCACCTTCCCACCAGCTCCAGTCGCTTCCAGTGGTGGAGCCAAATCGTCTTGCTGCTCTGCCTGCTGTTGAGCAGCCTGCATGGCAGAAACCGCACTACTCGATAAATGCCACTGTGGACCGAAACAAAAGGACGCGAGTCCCTTCCACGACAGCTCCTCCTTGGCTTCTAGAGCGGACGTTACAGTGACTGCTGCATCTTGTTGCTCGCCTTGCATGTTGGTTTTTGTATCCCGATGAACTCGTTGCACTGCTGGACTCGTACACAACTCGACCGCTCGAACAGCATCAAGTACGTTACAGTGGGCACTATTCCGACCGGAGGCTTCGACCGTGATGGCGACCGTCTTTCCGACACGTTCGAGATAGGACTGTAAAACAGCAGCCAGCGCATCGAGCGCTTCGGCCGACATGGCGTCACTTCCCAAGTGCAGAGCCGCACGAGCTACCGCACGTCGTGCAATCAAGTGACTGTAGACATCGTCGCGAGATTCTTGCATGATGCCAATGCTAATGCTATAGGCTATCGCGGTGTCGACGAGAGCATGCAGTCCGAGGTGTATGCGCTGGTAAAATAGTATGAAATGTACCGCGGTAGGAATGAATCGATTGCGATTCATCATCGTCCATCGTCGAAGGCACTGAGGAATCTAAAATCTGGAGCGCAAGTATACTAGATTTTATATTTGATTATTTTTTCAGGACAGAACGACAGGCTCCAGCACGAGCTAGCTGCCTAAGTAATTGGCTTTCGCGCCAAATCACTTAAGGGTACGACACGAGTCTTGGGAGCCCTCCGATCTTGGAACGAAAATTCCAATGAAAGAAAGCAAACCGCTTCCCCTGCACAACAACGATACTCTGTGTGAACTGGTGTATGTATATGCGTGCCTTGCTGACTGCATTGGAGATAGCATCTTGGGATCTTGACCATTAGTACGAGTTGACTAAGAGGACGGTAACAGCATCAGTATGAGTCAAGAAGAGCAGTTGGAAATTGAAGTTTCGGCCGACGTGTTGGCAACGATGCAAGATAATACAGAGGAGCCCATAATGATGACGACAAATGAGGCCCCAGCGGGGCAATCCATTCAACTCTCACCGGCCCGATCGTCTGCGTTCTCGACACCGAGTCGAAACTCTGCTAGTAGGGCGTCCTTGGAATGTGGTGGAGATGAAGCAGACGTTGACGGCGACGTTCCGTCGGCTGTCTACTCGTCATTTTCCCTGAGTCCAGGAAGAGCTGCTGATGGTAGTAGTGTCAGCTCCAACCTGACGCCGGATCGCAAGCCGAGGATCAAAACCACAATTACCGTTTCCCCCAAGCGAAACAGTCCAGGATTGTCGGCGGAAAGGGGTATTTGGTCAAAGTCGAACCAGTCTACACCAGCTGGAAGTGTCGTGAGCAGTCCAAATCGGTCGACTACAGTATCGGCGTTCTTGCTCCCACCACTGCCGCCGACACCGGAACGTACCAAGGTTCATCCGTTTGTGTTGCAAACTATGAGCCCCCCTCGACCTGTGGCAGTAGATAATTATGAGCATTCGGTGCAGAGCGATACATTGGCACAAGCAACCGAATCATCGCCGGAAGTAATGCCCGAGGGTGGAACAGCTTCTGCCATCGAACAGGAAGATATATTGGAAGAAAACACAACCACGCAAGGAGAACCAGACGCGCTTCCGCCGGCACCCGTTGAGAGTCCGGACGCAGAGGCCATGATTGCCTGCTCGAATACAGTTTCGGCACCGGAAAAGAACAAGACGGAAAAAGCAACCGTGGTTGATCCAAATTTTGTTCTTCACCAACTTGCGGCCGGTGCATGGAATCAGTTGACATCCGACAGGTCGCCGGATCGGAAAGCTTCGGTTCCTTTCGCTCCTCCCCAGGATCACGACGAAATACCGCGGCATGACAACACTCGCAAGACGGTGGAAGCGCCTGGGAGCGTGGTCGAGTCTGTTTCGAGCAGCGTGCAGCACGCTTTTGACACTCTGCGCAATTACTTGACGGAAGAACCAGCGCAGGATCCTGCCACAGGTGGCCAAGTCGCCGGCCCAATTGTCGCCAAAGTCACTGACACGAGTCTCGAAGAGTCTGCCATGGGTTTGGATATGCAAGAACTTGTCAAGGAGATTCGAGAAGTAAATACCAAGCAAGAAGAGGAAAAGAAAGAAAACGAGCAGAAAGCCCTGGAATCTACAGTCCCCGAAGCTCTTGTTGCTGTTGCATCTGAAGACAGTTCTCAGAGACCGCCACACATTCAGGAAGGTGGCTCCACTGCTAACGCGGATGCTCTGCATAAGCCGATTCCCATTAGCATGACCAAGGCGGGGGATGAGAGCCCCCAGCCAGAGGACGATACTCTGCCAGCAAAGTCAACGTGTAGTTTCCTGCCGCCTAGGTTGCCCGCAAATCCACCAACTGCACCAACTGCACCAAGCCGTGGTACTAGACTAGAGCGTCTAACTCGCCTACAAGGGACTGCTGCACGCTCTGCGCTGAACATTTCCCCTAGTACTCCTTCCATGAATAAGGGGGGCCAGTATGGGACCTCTGCTTCGGGAGGCAGTAAGTCCGCAACAGCGCCGAATACACCGAGCACTCGGTCCATGGAGAACCCTGATACGCCGTCTCGCGATGACGGAGCTATAACCCCAATCATGCGAATGCGCAAGTCCCCAGCCGAAGAGATGGAAGGACTGGATACTCGGTCCCAACCCAAAACGGACGAAGCGTTCAAAGCGGATAAGCAGCGCAAGTGGATGGACAAGAAGAAATTGGCGGAGCTTACTCGCGAACAAGAACTTGCCGAGCTTGACGGCCGCAGGCGCAACAAGAAAGAAGAACGAGTCGAGATGGGCAGTCGCTCAGAAAGCAAGGAAGACAAAAAAGAGAGAAGCAAGAAAAGCGAAAAGAAGAGCCGCAAGCGGCGTTCCAAATCCAGAAAGAATGCTGATCCGCCAGGGGCGCAATGCCAGAATGGGTTCTCGAAGATTCTGGATAATTTAATTCAAGGTCGCTGTGGCGAACTGCCGAACGTTGATACACTGATCCAAGGTCGCTGTGGTGGAGGACTGAACGTATCAATTTTTGACGAGTATGACAGCGATAGCAGCTACGACAGTGATAGTGAGCCAGCTAGTGACGAAGAAGATGCTGTCGGTCGAGCTGCGAGTACTGACGAAGAAGAGAGTGCGGCTCGCCGCATCCGTCTCGTCTCGTCTGATGTCAGCGGATCCAAGGATTGCGCCGTTGTGAAACGGTCTAGCCGGGATGCTCGGGAGAGGGAAATGGCTCCAGCTGCGCGATTCCAGCCTGAACCTGACGATGGATTTCAGCCTGACGAAGAGTTTCTTCCAACTAATCAGCTTCCTTCAAGAAAGATTGGACGAATCAGCCTTCACGAGGAACCGAACCAAGATCCGAATTCAGTCGGCATTCACGACAAGAACTTTATTCATGCGTTCATCTCTGGTGCCACAAATAAGGGTATTGTTCTTTACTTACACAAGAAATCGCGCAGCCAATCTTTTTCTCGACCATCCAAGATGACTGCGTTCCTCAGGCTGGGTTCGGAGCCAAGGGAGGAAGCCTTAGCCTTCGTCGGACCCAAGTTGACTTGGCACGCGTACGATGGAGTCATGGCAGGTCGTATTGATCTTTTCGACATTCGATCTGTGGACAAGATGCCCGCTCTGCAGCTTCAGCAGTATCCTTTGGCCATGCCTGGTCGCAGCTTGATTCTTAAAATGCATCGATCTCCTGATTGTGTCTTTGAAGCTATGGATGAGGAAGCAGCTTTGCGTTTTGTACATGGGTTAAGATGGGTGGTGGCCCGTCTAGCGTTCAATCTAATTATCGGCAATACAAACGTGAGTTGCGAGCTTTTGAATATTGGGAAGCAAACAACAAATAACAAGACCCGAAGAGTGCCCGAAACTGTCGAAAAGGAGGCGCAGTGGACCAATGCAATGAATGGCTTGACAAATCACCTCGTCGACAAATCAGCCGCATTTTCAGCGCTAGCATAGGATAAGAAACACATTACTATTGTTTTCTGGAGTGCTTTCTAGGATCTTTGAATATTTCCACATCAATAGTGCTCAAGTCGATCTTCTCTCCATTTTCTAGTCGTTTCTCCAACTCGATGAGTTGGCCAACACCTTGTATCATAATGTTGATGAGATTGACCTCGCTTTTTCCAAGAGACTGGCTATTGGCGATAGTGAAGATTCCGGTGTAGTTCTTGTCTGTTCCTTCGTATTCAGCGTTTGCTTCCAAACGCAGCCTCTTTAAAAACGCGCTGAAGCCAGCCTGTCGACCCAAGCGGACTAATTTCAGAAAGACACTTGCTCGGAGACCGGTTCCAATGTTGGCTGGAGACGTTGTCAGGAATCCTAGCCGAGAATCTTCAACAAATTTGTATCCTTGGTCGCCTAAGGATGTTTCCAATGCCCATACAGCTTCCGTGAGTCTAGTAAAGACTCCTTGTACATCGCCTCCTTTTGCGGTCGAGACGATCCAGAAGTGATCTTCGGCATTACACCAGATCATAATGGCAGGAGTATCTCGCCAATCATTGCAATATATCCCTCTAGCATCTGGCCAATCACGGGCGAGGCCAGCAGCAATTGAAAAGTCGTCAGGATCGGGAAAGAGAATCTGTCGTTGAATCAATTCATTGTGGAGAGAGTTGGACATTTCCATGACGGAAACATACTTTCCAGTTTTCCAATCATTAATGCATCCCCGGAAAATATCCTCAATTTGGCGTCGCGCGGCTCGAGTGATACATGGAGCAAAGGCAAAGCCAGAAAGCGATCGGGCCAGTCGCAGTCTCGTATAGAGTATGTAGTTACCGTCTGGATCCAACTGTTGCTGTAACAACTCTTTAGGATTCAGATTCGTCTTGTGTCTCTGAAGTTTCTTTCGGTACGTAGGCAAGTGATGTTGCTCGATCAGCGGATTCAATAGTTCCGCGAATGTCATGTAGCTTTCAGCGTCTCCTGCGTATACGCCAGCGATTCCTCGAGGAGGTTGTGCGCCCCAGGGCAACGAAACGCCACTCCGGATCAAGTCTTCCAACGTGACACCAGCCGCAGTCTTTCGATCTTTGAGAGCTTCATATACATCTTTTGTCATGTATTCCTTAAGGAGTGAGCCGTTTCCGTGCCGGCTAAAATTGGGGTAATTCGCCGAGTCGACGACTTTCTTGGGCGTTGGATCTTCTGTGTAAGCTGGTGACACCGATGGTGGCGGTGCTTCCTCACAGAGAGCATAGGATAATGTTGTAGCGCAAATCGTTAATGAGGCTCCCATAGCCCGTCTGGAGAAACCCGCTAAGTGTGATGTAGCTGTCATGGTGGCGGTGGGGTTTGGACAACGGACAGTAGCTGATAGAGGGCCTTATTACTTCGCCATTGTGCCATGTGCTACCGTCGAGATCGAAAGAAAGATCGTGGCGGGATACATTAGAGATGAGGTTTAATTTTACACCAATTCCCAAAATTAGCGTTTGGAAGTTGCTTTAGCTAGGAGTTATCTAGTAATGATGTTGGCGTTGGATCCATCATCGACTGTCGCGTCTCTTGTCAATTTGGACCATTCCTCCGCGGTCTTGGCGGCGCAGTTCGTGCTGTCTGGCAAGAATATACGAGTAGTAGTAGCTAGGCTAGTATTATTGGTGCTTGGCCGGCGCGGCTACTACACTAATAGAGGAGCCGAGGATAATCGCCAAATTATACAACTACAGTCGCGTCCGTCCCATGCCCGTGTAAGCCACCTGTATTCCGCTGCGTCTTCTTATTGAAAATCCCCTGATAAGCCGGGTACGTATAGCTCATGGATTGCCGTCCTCCCCCACCAACGTCGATAGAACATTTTTTTCTAGTAGCTAGTATCCCCATATCCAAGATTTTGCTCGGAATACTGCCATGCATGATGGAGACACCATTAGAGAACAGCATGTAGCGTGCTTATTTTCCTGTCTCGTGTGATGGGGGGAGGGGCTCCAGTTAGCTCCTGGTAGCCTACTATATCTAGACTAGTCTACTGTAGAAAATCTTGTTGTAATGGTTTCATTGATACTTTCGTCGAAGTTGAAGGAAAAGATACACGAAGCCGGCGGCGAGCGGAGCGGGCGAGGGGAGGACGAGAAACTCGACCAACCGGTACTCGCTCCCGTTATGATATTTTACATATTATTATCGTTACACAAACATTAGTCTGTATAATAATATGTTTGGTACCATGTACCTGGCGAGGAAGGAGAAGACGTAGTGGCCACCCGGCAAGATAGAGATTTAGTGGGCAATTATTCAAAGGGTTTTGCAGGGTACGGTGATGGTGACCCCGTACCACGTGCGCTGTCGATCCTGGAAATACGTCCGAGAACGTCCGTGGAAGGGCCATACTTTAGACCCTAAATCCACCAGATCACGATTTACTCCACGTGACTTTTGCCACCTATAACAAAAGCAGCTGACCGAAATGACGTCTTTTTTATTCGCTGTTGAACTTCTGCTGCCGGCAGTTGCAATTAAGTGAAAAGAAGTCGCTTTTGGAAATCGTTCCATCAACATAATCATATCAACGAATGTGACGCACCAAGAATACTACGTGGTAAATATCATTGGCTAATTTTTCCCAGCCAGCGGTCAACTAGAGAAGGTCATCGTTGACGATAAGCAAAAACGGCCACTTTCGCTCTCTCAGGCATTGCCATTACTTCTAAATTTGTATTGCTATAAATATCGACGTAGAAATTTCCTGTAGAGTGTGTACTACGAAACGTGAAAGTCCTTTGAAGTCTCTGTTTTTTCCAGGTTTTATTCTTTTGCCGTCTTTTCAATCAACACGCATATTTCTCAGCGACAGAACAGAGAACTAGATCACCAGCAAAAGACGATGAGCTCCCCTCCTTCCCCTGCTTCTGCGGTTCTAAAGGACCACCAGATTCGTGCTCGACTACTCAACAGGCTTGGTATTCACAATGCTCCGCCCACCACAAGCTCCAACAAGGCTCAGCCGATGAGCGCGGCTCAGAATCGCCGACTCCGCATTCTTCGCGGCATGGGCGTTGGTTACCAACTTCAGCCCACTCCTCCTGATGGCAGCGCAGTGCGTTTCCCCTTGGAGGGCGTTGTTGCCTTTCAGGAACCACTCAAAACGGATGCCCCCTCTCATTACTCGGACAAGAAAAAGAGCCAACGTATCATGTTTCAAGACGAAGTTGATGTCATGCCGATTCCTACTCGTTACGAGTACAGCGATCGCATCAAGTCGCGCATTTGGTCGAACCGTCACGAGCTGCAAGAGAACGCCGAGCGCAATGCGCTGGAATTCGCGGCAGAAGGGTGGAACTGGAGGACTGTAACGGAAGACGAAGGCATGTATATTTGTTCTGTTTCCGGCGAGCTTGTGCATCCGATTCACCTTCAACACATTGTGAATGAAGAGCCCTCTCCTGCTGGAGGTTTGGAACGTGGATCCCCAGTTCACAGTCGCTAAGCGTGCTACGTCTCGGAGACGTCTTACCTTACACACCATCACAAGACGCCAAGGACTATTGCAAGCTACGTATATATTTCCAGGCGTCAGAAGAGAAAGCCACCCCGTCACCCCTGTACATCCGAGCGATTTTTGTGTTAAGAAAATGACTCGACGACGAGGTTGTTGGCTAAACAGTGTGTACACTGAGCGAGAGAAAGTATTCTATGTTTAAAATGATAACAAAGTGTTGTATTCAGTTTGCATTTAATCGTATTCGCTCCGCCATGGTTACCGTAACACAAAAAGACCGTGGAAGAAGTTGAGCAGGTGGTTTCCGCTGCTGGCGCCCGAAAGATCTGACTTCAAAATCACACGTCTGCAAACGCGCGTGAAAAACGACCGCCGCGTACATACGTGGTACCACGAAACCGAAACGTCAATAGCATGATTGTTCGTGACTGGACCCCGGCTAAATAAAAAGATAGCATACGTACCGGTATCGGTAGTCGTAAGATGTAGTCATTTTGTCGCTGCGGGGAGGGCTCTATCTCACTACAAGCTATAGTGCTTCTTTGACTTAGTACACTTGTAGGCAAAACTTCATCTATTTCTTCCCGCCTCGTCTGGCTTTAGCTTTGGCATTTCGTTTCGCCTCTTGATCCTTGGTCGCTTGCTTCGTCCGCTTGCGGCGCAACCCCTTGTCCGAGCTGCGGTACTCTTCCAGTTGGCCAGATGCTTCCCGAGCTTGCTTCAGATCGTCCGGAACGGCATCTGGAAATCCAGTAAAAACCTGCCATTCTTCTCGTAGTTTGACTGCCCCCAATGGAGCCCCTCTTGGCTTTTGGACATGCTTGGGCTCCGCTGCGGTGACTTCTGCCTTTACCTCGCTACGTGCGTCACTGTAAAAGACCGCCAAGTCGGCACCAAATTGGATGCATTCGGTGGTAGCCATGGAGCTTCCACGTCGTTGCTGAATCACCACATGGGCTCCGGGACAACCTCGAGAATGCATCCAGATATCATCTCCCTTGGCAACCTGACATGAGAGATATTCGTTGCCCCGACGATTGCGACCGACAAGCACCGTACATCCACCAGGGGATGTAAGTTTGCGTACATTGGAAGCAGGAGTACCCATCTCAGCTTTGCGCTGTTTGTGCTTGCCTTGATGTGACAACTGGTTCGGGTTCTTGGCCGAGGACGCTGCCTCATCGTCTCGCGGTGCGGAAAAGCCAGACTTTCGTGCCGTGCGCAACAGTCTCTCTTGGACAAACCGAAGTGAGTCTTCGTTCACGGTATAACCATTCTGACTAACAGACTCCATATCCAAAATGATTTCTTGCATAATCCCTAATGCCTTGGATGTTTCCTTCAGCAACTCTCGCACTACTTGCGATCCACGCTTGAGCTTTCGGACTCTTTGAAAGAGGGCATCCGCTTCAGTGGCTGCCGAGTCGTACCCTGGATCCAGGTTTAACTCGACGGCTTTGCCAGCTTGGTCCCAGTCTTGAACGACCGCTGATCTAACGCCTGGGGTAAACAGATATAGGTGCGAAGTCAAGAGCTGGGCCCGGGCGACTGTCTCTTCTATTTTGGCCGCCTTTTGCAGTTCGTTCTTAAGAGACTTTTCTTTTTTCTCCAGCCCTTTGATACTATCCGTAGCTGCTCCAGACCATCGACGGAACTCTTCAAGAAGCGGAGATGTTGGCGAATCAACGGATGGCGCGATCTCGTGAACGTCCTGAGTAGATGGTTCGTCTTCTTGGACCGCATCGTCGTCCGATTCCCAAGACCCTCTTTCCGGAGACTCTAAATCGGATGTATCTAACATCTCGTAATCCCTGGACGTTGAAAAGGCTATATGTTGGGACCGTGACCTTTTCGACGACACGCTGCTGCCCCAAGAGTACCGGTACTGGTGGTAATTTGAAACTGCACACACTGGTGTCTGCTGTACGCGTGGCCAATTCCTCGAAGGTCCAGAGAAACTCGTCGTCGATGGAAGAATTTGAGATAGCACAAAAGCTGCTATCAGTCGAGGTTTCATAATATGAAGGCGTGCGGGTGGTTTTCCTTGTCGGCGAGTCAGTGATATGAGGAGAGACGGACCTCTAGCCACCATGGTAAATTGCGACAATTGAATTATAAAAGAAAAAAATATGAATAGTCTGTCCTACGTACGTTACGTTTTTTGGTGAAAACGCAGACGATATCGATTGCGTACAACTAGCGGTACAAGGTTAGTATATCTCTGTACAATATTATTATCTCTGTACTGTTCATCCTTGGGTGTAACCTGGCAGTAACTCCAGCCAATGATCAATATCCAGACCGCTACAACCAGCAATGAGACCTCGAGGCCGGCCGACATACCGTTGCCGCCCTCATCTATCGCTGAACCAGAACATCGTAGCCTAAAGCCATCACACGTGATGGCCATTATTAACAAATGTCCTTTGTCTCTCCTTTCTTCTTGTTAAGCTGTCAAGCCTAAATCGTATTGAGAGCTTTCTTAGCAGACATTTGTTACCCGTTTACTTACCTTAACTGAGTTCGAGATCCCGTCTCCTCTTCCGTGCTTCTTGTCGCTGCCCGCAGTCATTGCACCGTGCTTTTCGTCGCTGCTCCGTACAGCCATCGCACCAACTCCCAAAATGGTTGATGACTCCACAAGTCATACCACCTACCCACACACTACTCTAACCCGAGCAACTCCACGAGCCGGGCCACAAGCCAACTCGCAAACAAATTTTGCTCGTCAAGCTCAAACTGGACGCTAACTCTTCCTCCGTTGACTCAGTGTTTGGCAACCATGGGCATGTTTTTCTGACGCTATCGCCAGCAGAATACACCGACTTACACGGGGTGCCTTTCCAGATCCCCGAGCAACCTCCCATAGATCCGCCTCCTCCGCCAGGAGCCAACGCCAATCAAACTGCAGCCCACTTGGCCAAAGCTCTACAACTCCACACCAACGCGTGGACAGCCTACAAGCTCATGCGAGCCACCGAACGTGACCTGCACAACCAGCTCCTCGCCGCTGCTGACAACGTATACATCCGTCTTGGTTACAACATGTGCAGCATTCAAGACATGTTGAAAGATTTGATCGAAAGCTACGGACGCCTAACCAAAACAGACGTAAAGAAGTTGCGAGCCGTATGGATGTCCCTTGGGAAGGCGGACCACTCGAATTTGTCATTCAACAAATCAGCGACACCGCCAACGCGCTCACCCTTGCTGGCACGCCTTTGTCAGCGCAACAAAAGACGGACAAGCTATACAACCTTGTGAAGAAAAGCGGCCTCCTCTCGACGCTTGCCAGCATTGGCGCATGCTTCCGACAGCCGAAAAAACTTGGGCAGCTGCAACCGTGCATTTGCAGCGGTACCCCAACAACCGTGACAACGAAGCAAGTCACCACGGAAACTGCCGGATGCCAGCGGGCTAACCACGCCCAGACCAACAGCAACAGCCACTGGTATGCTTGGCAACATCACAAGCCAGCTCGCCAACCTAGCTGCCCGTGACGAGAGCCATACCACGGAATTCAAGGCCCTTCAAGCCGAGCTTGCCGCCAAGAAAGCCGAGGCTGCAGTCACCAAAGCGATGTTCATTGCATATAAAGAAGCGAACAAGGGACGCGGTAACAACGGCGGTAGCAACAAAAACCGTCGTCGCAACAACGGCGGTGGCAATAACACCACCAACAACAACGAGCCTACCAAATACTGTTGGACACACGGTTTGTGTTACCACAGTGGTGCTCAGTGCAACGTCCAAGCGTCCAAGCGCCAGCCCGACGCAATGGCCACCGACACCCGCGGCGGATGCCAAGCTGGCCTCTGAGATTCTGCGACGACAGAAAGTAGCAGCAATGAAGTAGAGTCTAAACTACACTAGTTTAACTAAACAACTGCGCCTCCAACTACTGTTCGCTCCACGTATTTGTTGTACGTCCCTAGTACGTCAGACGTACCAACAACAACCGCCATCATGATTGACTCCGGTGCAACTAGCAATTATTGCCAGTTTGATTCAACAACAGCACCATGCTTTGATGTAAAACCAACCAAAAATCCCATCGCGGTTTGTCCCCCCGACAGCCGTACGATGGCGAGCACGCGAGAAGGATACTTGCGTCTACCGCACTTATCCAAAAAGGCACGTAAGACTCACCTGTTCCCCAGAATGCAGGCGTCCCTCGTCTCTGTTGGACAGCTCTGTGACTCCGGATGCATCGCGACCTTTGACCAAGACAAAGTGGTAGTCATGTTTGACAACAACGTTGTTTGAACCGGCCATCAAAACCACACCACCGGTATGTGGCAAGTCCAGTTACCAACTCACAAGGCCACCAGTCAGGCTGCTACTGAGGATCTCCCAGGACCCAACATTCTACAGCATGCTGCACACGCTGCAGTAGCTGCTGAATCCATGCCGGACCGCATTGCCTTCCTTCATGCTTGTGCTGGTTCCCCAGCCATCTCGTCTTTCTGCACAGCCATCGAGGGTTGACGTCGGCACGCGTTTGCCAGCATCTGCCAGAGCCATCCACCGCTACGGTACAAGGGCACTTGGATCAACAGCAACGTAACTTACGGTCAACCAAAAAGAAGCCGAAAGCCACCAAGGCCCATTTACTACCAGGGACTGACGAAACGCCCGGAGAAATACAGCCCAAAAACTTGGAAGACGAACGCTGCAACCACGTCTATGTGGAATGCCAGCCCATCAGCGGACAGATCTACTCCAACCAGCCAGGACAATTCCTTGTCGCATCGACGAGTAGACACCGGTACTTGATGCTGGTAGCCTACAATTACAACAGCAATGCGATCTTGGCGGAATCAATGACAAGTTGGACTGGCCCGGCGCTACTCGCAGTGTACAAGTGTATCCACCAAACACTAACATTGCGTGGCCTGAGACCCAAACTCCAACGACTTGACAACCAGGCTTCCACTGCCCTCAAGCAATACATGTTGGACAAAGGAATAGATTTTCAGCTCACACCCGCTGGAATTCACCGACGCAATGCTGCCGAACGTGCGATTCGTAATTTCAAAAACCATTTCATTGCCATCCTTTGCAGTACCGGTCCCGAGTTTCCATTACGATTGTGGGATTGTCTCTTGCCCCAAGCTCTCAAGACCTTATACTTGTTGCGGGGCTCGCGTATCAACCCAAACCTTTCTGCGTATGCACAGCTCAACGGCGCGTTCGATTTCAATTGTACGCCGATGGGCCCACCAGCAGGCACACGTGTATTGGTACTACATGAACTGCCCAAGGCACGCGGAACTTGGGCACCGCACGCCGTACATTGGACCAGCGTTCAAACCACATTACTGAGACGGCAAAAGAGCCAATCGCCAACACGCTCGTATGGTATCCATCGCACGTTGCGATGCCAAAAACCTCTTTGGCCGAAGCAGCCACAGCAGCAGCACGCAATTTGATTTACGCTTTACAGAATCCGCATCCAGCTGCGCCCATTGCGCCATTAGCTGACGAGCACAGAATAGGATTGCAACAACTAGCGGAAGTTTTCCAGCAAGTTACTACACACCCCGAGCCAGCTTCGAGGAGGGTGCGTTTCGCCAACGACCAACCAAATTTACCCACCGTTGCTGGATCTCCGAGGGTGCCGCCAAGCGGCACAGCCGCGTTACCTACGCGGCCAAGTCCGACGTGAACTCGCGTGCCAGAGCAAGCAACAAAGTGTATTCCCGCCGAAGCCGGTGCTCACCAGCATCAGATTTGCGCCACTAGTGGATGATCCTCCCGCCAAAGTCCCTGAACCAGTTCAACCACCCCGTCTCCCAACCGCCGCGCCTGCTTGACGCCAGCCATAAGTCCCAGCGACACCAGCACCAACATCAAGCCCGCCAAAACGCCGCCCTAGACCGCATTGCCACAACACGCAAACCAAACAGCGCTATTGCAAGCAACAGCGAGTTAGCCATGTTTTTGCTGAGCCAGTAGTATCAACCGCCTTTACCGAGCCAATGGCCAACTCCGTCATTGATCCCGATACAGGCGCATCTCTTGAAAATTGCCACTTAATCAAGGGACCCGACGCAAAACGATGGCAGCAGGCCAACATGAATGAAATCAAGAACCGACACACAGATGGACGCCTGGTCAAAGGCTCCACAGGCACGAAAACGATACGCTTTATAGCACGGTCAAAGCTACCCAAGTATAAAAAAGCAACGTATTTGCGCGTTGTCTCCAACTACCGCCCCAGCAAAGCGGATCCGTACCGAGTTTGATGGACTGTGGGTGGCAACAAAATCGAGTATGCAGGCGACACATCAACGCCAACAGCTGATCTAACCACTGCCAAACTCGTCTTCAACAGGGTCGTCTCCACCCCAGACGCCGAATTCAAATCTAGCAACATCAGTGACTTCTACCTCTTCACCGACATTACTTCGCCAAGCATCCAAATGCGACACTACGATACAGCAAGTCAGGCATGGTCATAAAGTTTCACACCGGCACCGCTTATTTGGTCGAGCCCCGCGGTCTCAGTCGCCATGGGGCGCATTACTGGCTTGGCACCCTTGGCATTGACGACAACAACGGTGCCATAAAAAAAAAAAGGCCAGCATCATCAAACCTGTTGTATCCTCCGTTGCCGAAGCTGAAACGGCGGGTTGTTTCTACAATTGTATCGATGCAATTCCAAATGGCAACGCGCTCGAAGAAATGGGGCGCTCCCAACCACCAACACCAGTAACTTGTGACGACTCCACCGCTGTCGGTATTGCCAACCAAACCATCAAACAACGCCGGTCCAAAGCCATCAACACGCAATACTACTGGCTCCAGGACCGTGAATGCCAAGAGTAGTTCAAGATTGAGTGGGCTGCAGGTGCAGACAACAAAGCAGACTTCTTTACCAAACATTTCTCTGTCTCGCATCATCGGGAAAAAGACCTGAATATTTGCACACCAACTAGTGTGCCATTGACTGCGAGGGTGTGTTCATCCTTGGGTGTAACATCAGACGGCGGTAATATGCAGATTACACAAATAATGTCGTTCTTGCGCACCTGCTGCATAAACTCGGTCTTTTTGCCGGTCTGTTCCTTAGACCCGTCGCACGTCAACCTGTCAGGCACGCCAAACTCTTGACAAAACGTTCGCAAAGCGTCGCCTGCC
>Ga0307981_1001903_pt1 | contig 17806 bp, 19 predicted proteins | sample OrgLakmetagen987_FD_201849 | JGI IMG/M metagenome (GOLD analysis project Ga0307981, IMG submission 201849) | Saline water microbial communities from Organic Lake, Antarctica - #987 | ecosystem: Environmental > Aquatic > Non-marine Saline and Alkaline > Saline | place: Antarctica: Organic Lake... | reverse complement strand
CAGATCGCCCCGCAGGTCTATCTCAAAGGGGTGGCCACATGCCGTGGAACCGGTGGCCACATGCTCGTGGAATCCGTGGCCACATGTTCATGGATTCGATGGCCACATACCCGTGGAATACGCACGCTGACACCGGTTGCAATCGTAAAAGGCAATGAGCGCCGCGCGCTGCTACTCAAGGCAAAGATGGACGCGATGTTCGACAGACAACCCGAAGGGTTAAGTCATGACTGAACATGAGATAAAGGAGCTACGCGAACGGCTGGCCGCCGAAGCCAGACGCTTCGCTTCCCACAAAGACTATATCACCGGCGACTGGATCCGCGTCACCCCATTCGGTGCCATCGCCTTGACGACCGAAGCCGAGATTTTAGTTTTCGATTTTCCGCGGAAAAAATTCCGGCCCTTCAGACTGCGTACCATGCATATCTCATGCTCGAAAACCTCGTTATGCCGTCACCTTACGACGACAGAACAACGACGCTCATCGAGAAGACACGGGCCATCGTCCCGCCGTTGAAAAGCCTCGGCCGTGACATTCCGTTTGCGACCGGCCTAATTGACGAACGGTTTTTCGAATGGTTTGCGGCAACGTTCTTTGACATCTCGTACCGCGATGCGCACGCGATCTATGCGAAGCACGACGCTAATTCAGCGGAAATCACGATCTTCTCCGATGATACGCCTGATTAATTTTGCAAAGCGCCCCTGAAACAACCCAACGGAGACTTCAAACATGGCTTATGACCAGAAACACTTCGAGTATCAAATGGGCCACCTGCACGGTTACGTAACGGGTCCCTATGGCAACCTGGGTGCAAACACCAGAATGCAGCCGCCGAAGCCGTGGAGCCCGCCCCCGCCAGCAGAGCCAGTCAAACCTACCGCCGACCAGATAACGCCAAAGGCCTTCGATGACCTCAAGCTGACACTTAAGCCGTCGAGACCTGAAACCGAGTTCGAACGAATGCTTCGCCTGACAACGGAGAAGGCGGAAGCGGAGAAGCGTGATCGAGAGAAGCGGCGCGTTCGTCAGTTGAACATCATTACGCGCAAGCCACGCCGTTGGCTGACCCTGAAACGGCACGTGCACAGTTTCCTGGACGATACCGGTCGGCCATTTCTCGATGACGACGGTGAGTTTCGACTTGGAGAAGTGGTTCCTCATAAAGAACATCTTCGCCGACTTCGGAGTGTCTATCTGTCACATTGGGCAGACACTTTAGAAAACGCATGTACCAGCAACAATTTTGAGGTGAAACACCTCACCAACGATGCCGAAGATCGCCTTAACCTCGCAAAGTACGGGCTTAATGTATCGCCGGTTTCAGATCTTGGCGGTGGCTTCATGCTCGCTCTTTTCCATGAATCGCGATACTTCCGGTGGTCCTGGGTCAGGCGCAGAAAGGAGCACCTCGTCAGGCTCACAGAGTATGATCGCAGAATGCGACTTTTCTTCAGGCGGCGCTTATCAGGTAAGTACGCGGAAATCTTAGGAGACAGGCGGGGAGCTTCTCTCAACGGCGCTACGATGGTGCGAACGTTCTTCGAAAGCCCTCGGACAGGCCTTGTAAAACCTCGGAAGGGCCGACAGTTTCGGGCTCCGCGCAGGGCTACCGCCATTGCAGACGAAAGCACCGCCCGTATTTCTGTGGAATTTATCGGAGAGGTCGCCGTAAGGCGGCCTCGACCGATTTTCTAATCGAACGGATATGGTCCTTCGGACTGATACTGAACATCGTGACCGAGCGGGCCACATTCGCGCCAGCGCTCGTCATCGACCGGAATTTCTTTCGCGGCAGCGTCGGCGGCGTCTTCGTCCTCAGCTTCAAGGATGATGTTATGCACGACGTATTTGCCGCGTGAGATGATGAATTTGGTCATGGTTTCGATCCTTTCGTTAAATTTATACGGCAATGGCCAAGAGGCCGCCTATGCGGCGGCCTCGTCGGTTTCGTCGATCACGGGCTGCAAGCCGTGAAGATAATCGGTCGCACGCTGCGCGTGTGCGGCGGCGGTGAAGATCGCGCGCTTGTCGTCCTTCAGGACTTTCAGCCAGCTGCCGATATAAGCTGCGTGGTCTTCACGATCTTCGAGGGTGAGCCCGAGATCGGCGCAGAGGAACGCAGCGCCGAGCTCGGCCACGAGCTCTTCGCGAGCATAGCCTTCGTCACCGAAGCGCTTGCGGCCGAAGTCGCGGTCGAGGCGGCTCTTGTGCCGCGTCCAGTGCGCGCATTCATGCGCGAGCGTCGCGTAGTAGCTTTTGGCATCGCGGAAGCTCTCGAAGACGGGCATCTGGACGTAGTCTTCGGGCGGGCAGTAGTACGCGCTGCTGCCGCCATGGCGGATATCGGCGCCGGTGTCGGCGAAGAAAGCGTCCGCGGCCTCGATCCGCTGGTCGGGATTGAGCTGTGACTTGGCGGGTGCGTAGTAATGCGCCGGAAGCCCTTCGATTTGCTCGATATTAAAGACCGTGTAACCCTTCATGAAGGGGATCGTCTGATCGATCTCCTCGCCGGTGTTTTCATCGGTTTCGGTGCGGGTGAGCGTATTGGCATAGACGACGGGCGATCCTTTCTCGCCTTTCCGGACGTGGCCGCCGAGCTCACGGGCCTGCTTGAAGGTCATCCAGATCGGGGCAGCGAAGTGCCGTTCCATCGACGAAGCCCAGAGCGTCAGGATGTTGATGCCGCTATAGGGCTGTCCGTTGTGGCGCAGCGGGCGGGAGACGGGTCCGGCGGCGTGCGTGGCGTTCCAAGGTTGTGTCCAAGGTTTGATGCCCTGCTCCAGGGCGGTGACAATCTGATTGGTGATGCGGGTGTAGATGTCTGCGCGGTTCGTTTCGGTCTTGCTGGTCATGTCGTTCTCCTTCCGTTTGGCGTTTCCTCAAGACGCGTCACGGAAGGACGGGCGGATAAGACGGCTGGTCATCGCGCCGTCAGGCGCGTGTACGGCCAACACGGTCCGACGAAGCCGCAGGCGGAGACGGATGGTGCGGGCAGGCTGTTGACCGGACGGCGCGCCCGGCCATTGATGCGTCTGAGCCTTGAGGAACGCCTTTACGGAAGGTGGCATGACCGTGCCGGGGCCTTACCGCGAGCAGACAATCCTGCATCACGCCAAACAAGATCACCGTTCGGCAGAAAGATCATCCAGATGATGCGCCCCGAACAAATGCACGCCCGTCACGGCGAACTCTGAACACGCTGCAAACAGGATAGACCGCGCGCGAAATTGTGGCGCGTTGTGGCAAGTCATTATGATGGAACCGGCAGGCGCGCTGATGCAAGACCGCAGACGCCCGCAAGAACGGCAAGCATCCACCGGCGGGAATGGGAATTGAGAGTATCGGATTTGCCAAAAATTTGCCACAAGGCGAAACGGACTGAAAAAGAGAATGGCGGATTCATGCGGATTACAGCGGATCGCTATTTGTGACAAAAATCGGAGAATTTCGGCATTTACTTTACAGAATATGCGGCTAACTCATTGATTTAATTATGGCACGCCCAGCAGGACTCGAACCTGCAACCTACTGCTTAGAAGTCGGTAAACTGTAGCCCTTTCCAACCCTCGCGTTTACCCTAAACAGTAGCGTTTGCAGGGGCTTGGAGCTATACTAGCCCTGAGCTGCCCGCTTCCACCCGATCCCCTCCCGGTTCGTAAACGGTTCGCAGGCAAGCCGCCAAACGGTTCGCAAGGGGACATGGGATGCCAGAGAAGCTGACAGAGGCGCGGGTGAAGGCCCTCGCATACGAGGGAAAGCCCGCCACCGTGCGGGATGCGAAGGTGGCGGGGTTGCTTGTCGCTGTGAACAAGACCGGGAAATCCTACAAGATTCAGCGCGACCTCTGGCAGGGCCAGCGCGGGCGAAAGGTGCTGGTCAAGACCGTCCGCCACACCTTGGGCGGCACTGAGGAGATGACGCTGGACGACGCCCGGAGCCGGGCGGCTGTCCTGCTGGACCAGATCAAGCGCGGCATCGACCCGAACGCCCCGCCGCCGGACCCGTCCGCCGACGCGGGCGGCTGGACCGTCCGCCGGATGTTCGAGGAATACGGGGCCGACATGCGCGCCCGGGGCTGTGTCGAGCGGTCCATAACCGACATGATGGAGCGGCTGGACCGCTACCTGCCCAAGTGGGGCGCAATGCCCGTGGCGGGGATAAAGCGCAGCCAAGCCCGTGAGGAGCACCGGCGCATCACCGTGGATCACGGCGCGACCACGGCCAACAAGGCCATGCGCGACTTCCGTGCTGCCTACAACTTCGCGCTCAAGGTGGTGGACGATCCCGACGCCCTGCCGGGCAACCCCGTGCAGGCGGTCACGTTCAACAAGGAGCGGGCAAGCAACCGGGTGCTGATGCCTGACGACCTTGCCGACTGGTGGCGGAGAGTGCAGGCGCTGCCCAACCCACTGCGCCGCGACATGCACCTCCTCGGGCTGTTGTCGGGCCTGCGCCCCGGCACCCTTGTCGGCATCCGGCGTGAGTGGGTGCGGCTGGACGCCCCGGCGGTGTCGATCCCCCGGATGAAGTCGGGCCGCTCCTTCGACCTGCCGCTGTCTGGGCAAATGGTGGAGGTGGTGAGCCATGCCCTCACGGCGGGCGATGTGCTGTTCCCCGGCAGCCCTTGGCTGTTCCCATCCCGGTCCACCAAGACAGGCGCGGTGATCGCAACGCAGGTCTGGAAGGAGAAAGCCCTGCCCAGCGAGACGGGCCACATCCTGCGCCACACCTACCGCACCGTTGCCCAGCGCGCGGGCATCGACCGGGTGAACGCCCGCCTGCTGCTGGACCACACTGTGCCGGGGATAGATGGCGTCTACATCCATGAGCGGGCGCTGTTCGACACGCTGCTTGCGGAGCAGGAGCGCATGACGGCGGCGCTCTCCGCCCTGCTTGAGCCTTCCACAACAACGGATTGAGGGCTGGTTAGGGCGATTCAGGGTTTCCCAACGCGGGCCGGAGCGGGTAAGATCGGGACTATGAGACTACCCTGAAACAGGGAACGCCGGGGAAGTGTCCCGGAGTTGGGAACCGCGTCGGCCCACCGGGAAGTGCCGCGCGCGGGGAGCGCCCCATGCGGGGGGCGCGGGGCAACCCGGTGGGTGCGAATGCACCACTGCCCTGTCACTGAACCCGACTGCTGTCGCAGGCAGTCTGGCTTGGTGACCGGATATGGACCAACAGACGATTGATGCCGTTGCGGAGGCCGTTGCAGAACGCCTCCTGCGTGAGTTGCCCCGTGGGCGGCTGCCCATGACCCCCGAATACCTGACCGCCGAACAGGTGGCCCAGATGACCGGCTTCTCCACGAAGTCGCTGGAGGCTTACCGCGCCAAGCGGCAGGGTCCCGCCTTCCTCAAGATCGGGCACAACGTCCGCTACCGCGCCGATGACGTGCGTGTGTGGATGGAGGCGTCGGAATGAGTGGCGCGGAGAAAGAGAACGCCCCCAGCCGGGAAGCAGGGGGCGCTCAGGAACACAGTCACAAGAACATCATCGACGGGGATAGCTTAACCCCGGATGCCACGCCGGGCGACCAGAAAGGCTTGTTGCCTGACCCTGACGCCGCAGTGGCGTTCCTTGAGGCGTGGCGGCCCGGGGGACCTTGGGTCCTGACTGCGATTGAGTTGGACAAGAAGGACGCGCCCACCCCGACCGCAACGCTGACCGGACCGGAGGAGGTGCGGCGCTGGATCCATGACCACAGCGGCGGGCGCTGGAACCTCTACTTCACCCCCAATGTGACGCTTGGCCCGGTGCGCAAGAAGCCCAGCAAAGCCGACATGGCAGAGGCGGTTGCGCTGTTCTGCGACGTTGACCCCCGCGCGGGGGAGCCAGTTGACGAGGAGCGGGCACGGATCACCCGCCTGTTTGAGTACTGGGAGAAGGACGGAAGGAAGCTCCCCTTCCCCCGGCCCACTGTCGTGATCGACAGCGGCGGCGGGATGCAGGGGTTCTTCGTGCTCCGGGAGCCCGTCCTGTTGGGCAGCGCTGACGTGGTCGCGGACTTGGAGGCCCGCGCCATCGGCATCCGGGCTGCCGTAGAGGGGGACGCGGTTCAGAACGTGGACAGGGTGATGCGGCTCCCCGGGACGGTCAACTGGCCGGGGGAGAAGAAGCGCCGGGCGGGGCGGGTGCCAAGGCTTGCCCGCATCGTGGAGGTCCACTGGGACCGGCGCTATGGCCTGACGGACTTCCCCCCGGCTGAGGTCAAGGCCCCCGGCGCTGGCAGTGCGGCATTGTCGGCGTCCGGGCCTGTCGGACGGCTGGGTGGCGTTGACGACCTGCCTGCGGGAGTGTCAGACCGGACCAAGGCGCTGATCGTGCTGGGGCTGGACCCTGACGACCCCGGGAAGTGGGAGGCTGACCGCTCCGACCTCGTGCTGCATGTCCTCTGCGAGTTGATCCGCGCGGACGTGTCCGATGCCGACATGCTGGCCGTGATCCTTGACCCCGACTTCGGTGTGAGCGCCCACGTTCTTGAACAGCCCACGCGGGAACCCTACGCACGGCGGCAGGTGGCCCGGGCCTTGGAGCGCCAGCCCCGGCCCGGCCCCGTCCTGCACGGAGGGGTAATGGACTGGGCGCGGGCCTTCCGGGATGCAGGGCGTCCGCACCTCAGGCACCACCAGCAGGAGTTCCTTGACTGGGACGGCGCGGCCTACGTTGGCGTTGCCGACGATACCGTGCGGGCGGCAACCTGGGCCTTCCTTGAAGGCTGCCGGGTGAAAGACAAGGACGGCAACCCCCAGCCGTTCCGCCCCAAGCCCGAGGCCGTGTCCGCTGCCATCGACGCGCTGAAAGCGGTGACGCACCTCCCGCCCTCGCGCGAGGAGCCGCCGCGCTGGCTGGACGGGCGGGCCGGTCCCGACCCGCTTGAGGTGCTCCCGACCCGCTCCGGCCTGCTGCACCTGCCCACGGGCGAGCTGCTGCCCGCCATGCCGGAGCTGTTCACGCGCAACGCGCTGGACTTCTCGCACGAGCCCGGAGCGCCGGAACCCCGGCGGTGGATTACCTTCCTGCGCGAGGTCTGGCCGGGCGAGGATGAGGCGGACTGCATCACCGCCTTGCAGGAGTTCATGGGCTACCTCCTGACGCCCGACACGAGCCTCCAGAAAGCCCTGCTGATCCCCGGCCCAAAGCGCTCCGGCAAGGGGACCATCGGTCGCGTGATGGGCAAGCTGGTTGGCGAGGCGAACACGGTGGCCCCGTCGCTCAACAGCTTCGGGCGCAGCGACTTCGGGCTTGAACCGCTGCTTGCAAAGCAGCTTGCAATCGTGTCGGACATGCGCCTGAGCGGGCGGACTGACGAGGCGGCGGTGGCGGAGAACCTGCTGCGCATCACCGGGGAGGACCGCGTGAGCGTTAACCGCAAGCACCGGAGCGCCCTTGAGGTGACGCTGCGGGCGCGGTTCGTGGTGATGACCAATGAGGTCCCGAGGTTCGCGGACCGCTCCGGGGCGCTGGTGTCGCGCTTCATCGTCCTGCCGATGCGGCAGAGCTTCTTCGGGCGCGAGGACACCGGCCTGACGGCGGCGCTGATGGCGGAGCTGCCGGGCATCCTCAACTGGGCGGTAGAGGGCTGGCGGCGCGTCCGGGCAACCGGGCGGATCACCCAGCCGCAGGCCGGGGCCGATGTGTCGTTGCAGATGGGCGACCTGTCGTCCCCGATCCCCGCCTTCGTCCGCGAGTGTTGCGAGGCCGGAACGAACCACTGGGTTGCCAAAGACCGCCTGTTTGCCGCCTTCCGTGAATGGCACCGGGTCCACATGGGGCAGGACTACCTGTTCAGCGCCAACATCTTCGCCCGGGACCTCTACTCCGCGATGGATCAGCAGGTGCGGGACAGCAAGGGGCGCGTGGGAGAGCGGCGGGTGCCCGGGCACCGTGGCATTGCCCTGCTGCCGGGTTTCGGGGCCGGGCGGCGCGACGACGACATGCCGTTCTGAGGTTAGGTCCGGGATAGCGGTCCGGGGTCGCCCGGGCTGCTTGCCCAGAAAGGTGGGCTCTCGGCAGGGTAGGTCCGCCAGGTCCGGGATACCGCCTATTGTGCTCTCTGGCTCTGTGTCTCTGTTTCCCTCTTCTGTTCCGTTTTCCCCCTATAGGTAGAGAATACCCCGGACCTCCCGGACCTAGCGCGGGAGGTTGTGGTGGGGCTGGGGTTTAGCGCGGCCAGACCCCGGACCCGACCCCGGACCTAACCCGGACCTAACCCGGACCTTGTGGCGCTGGGGCGTCCTCTGGGCAGGGGGCTGGGAAATCATCCAAACACGCGCTGGGCGTTCCACTAAAAAGGGCCAGCCTTCGGGACCATCGCCACCTCTCCGCCTGCCTACAGGACCGCCCGGACCCGGCCACAAAAGGCCCGCCCGGAAAAGGGTATGCCGCTGCCACACGCGCGGCCCCATGTTTCTGGGCACCCGACGCCAGCCCGCTAACCGCCCGATAAGTGGACGTTTTCCGGCTAGACGAATGGCCAGCGTTCACGGTAGGTTCTCCCTAGTGAGGTATCTTGATACCCCATTCCAATCCGAGAAATGGAGAACAACATGACCACCACATTCGCAACCGTGGACGCCGCCACTGCCGCTTTCGCCCTGCACCTGACCGCAGACGACGCGACCGCCGCCGCAGACACGCAGGACCACCTGCTGGTCCTGATCGAGGAGGACCTGACCGGCCTGACCATGGCGCAGGGCACGGCCCTGTTCGCCGCGACCGCCGTGCGCTTGGGCATCGCCCCCGTGAAGCGCTTCCCCGACCGCGCAACCGCCGCCCGCCGCATCTGGGCCAACCTCGCGGCCCTCTCCTCTGGGCAGGACGGCACCGCCGCGACCGCCGCCACACCCGAGGTCCCGCCCGAGCCCGAGGATGCCCCTGCGCCAGCGGAGGAAGCGAAGGCACAGCGCCGGTCCCGTGGCATAAACCTCGCGCCCAAGGCGGAGGCCAAGCCATGCCGCGCCGGGACAAAGCAGGCCCTGCTCGTGGACCTCCTCTCGCGCCCGGGCGGCGCATCCATGGCGGAGCTGAGGGAGGCGCTGAACCCTTGGAAGGACGTGACGATCAAATCGGGTTTGTCGTGGGACATGAACCACCAGAAGGGCTACGGTATCCGCACAACCTTTGAGGACGGATACCACCGCTGGCTCGCCACCGACTACGCGGGCCAAGGGACCTTCCATGCCGACAGCCACCCGGAGGATGTGAGCGACAAGGCGGCGCTCCTCGCCCAGAACCTCGCCAACGGTTACGACCCGGAGGAGCTGTTCCACGTCTACCACCTCGTGCTGCCCGCCGGTCTGGGCGCGCCGCACCCCCACTCCCCGCGCGCTGGCGCGAAGGCGGAGGTGGCAGCATGAGGTCCCTGTCTGACATACTCGCCTTCGCCTTCTCGTGCGGCTCCGGCGGGCACTTCGCGTCCCCGGCGGACCACGCCGCCCGCGCCGATGCGTGGATTGCACGGCACCCGCCCACTCGGGAAGTTCTGGCGCAGGTGGGCCTGCTGTTGCGCGGCTCGCCTGCCTTCGCCCGCGCCTTCGCGTCTGGGCAGCGGACTTACTACGGGTGCGGCGAGGCGCTGGCGCAGCGGCGGTATCCCGCGCTGGACGCCTACATCACCGCGCCATTCAACGCCAGCAGCATGGCCGACAAGATGCAGCAGTTTGTCCCGGGGATCGTCCCCGGGCAGCGGGAGTTCTACCACGTCGCGGCCTCTGGGACGGTGGAGCGGCACTGGCTCGCGCCGGGCACCCACGGCCCGCAGTCCCACGGCCCGGCACCTGACCACCCTTTGGGCGTCGGTCCCGAGCCCGGCTGGTATGACGCGGACGGCAACAAGCTCGACCGCGACCCGCGCGAGGTGGCACCGTGACCGCCCGCCGCGTGGCCCTCTACGCGAGGGTATCGACCGCTGGACAGGACCTTGAGCCCCAGCTCCTCCGGCTCCGCGAGGTGGCGGCGCGGGCGGGCTGGGCAGTCGTGCATGAGTATGTCGAGAAGGCATCCGGCGCGCGGTCCTCCCGCCCGGAGCTGGACCGGATGATGGACGACGCCCGGAGGCGGAGGGTTGACCTGATCGCTGCCGTTGACGTGTCCCGCCTTGGCCGGAGCCTCTCCGGTCTTGCCACCCTGTTCGAGGAGCTGCGCCAGATCGGGTGCGACCTCTACTTGGACAGGGAGGCCGTGGACACCCAGACCCCGGCGGGCCGGGCGCTTCTGGGCATGGCCAGCGTCTTTTCCGCCTTTGAGCGCGACATGACCGTTGAACGCACATTGGCCGGGCTCGCCGTCGCCCGCGCCCGGGGCAAGCGCCTCGGGCGTCCGCCTACCGGAGACGGCACAGTTGCCGCAATCCAGTCGCTCCGGGGCCGGGGTGTCGGTCAGAATGCAATCGCCCGCGAGCTTCGCGTGGGCAAATCCGTGGTGCAGCGCGTCTGCAATGAGATGGAAAGGGAGGCCGCCAATGGGCAGCACTGAATATCTGGACAACTTGCCCGCCCGCCGGGTGGTGAACGATGTCGGCAAGTCGGAATACCGGATCGGGGCCAAGGGCCTCAAGATCGTGGAGGAGCTGTCCGCGCGGGGCTGTTCTGTCGTGACCATCGCCAAGGCCCTGCGGATGGGCCGGGACGCCTTCCGGCGGTGCCGTGACCGTCAGCCCGAGGTTTTGGAGGCGCTGGAAAGGGGCCGCGCTGTCGAGCACGACCAGCTCGTGGGCAATCTCCGCCTTGCCGCCAACGAGGGCAACGTGGTCGCCAACATCTTCCTCTTGAAGGCCCGCCACGACTACATCGACATGCCCCTGCCGCCGTCTGTTCAGGTCAACGTGGGCGCAGGCGTCCTTGTCGTTCCTGAGCGTCAGACCATGGAGCAGTTCCTTGAGCATCAGGAAATTGGCCCCCAGCGGCCCGAGACGGTGGAGCGCATCCCGGGGGAGCGGAACAACAATTAACGTCTGCATGGGCGGACGGGTTAGAGTTGTCGCGTCCTAGCCTTCTCCGCAGCTTTCTTCGCATCGGTGACAACCTTGGGGCGCGAAGTTTCCAGCGCAGCCTCGTATCGCTCCATTTGAATTTTCATAAGAGAGCCCGGCAGCGAGAAGGACGCGAGAAAGACAAACGTAGCAAGTCCAAGGAATATTGCTTGGAGCCATTTGAGAAGATCAATCATCGCCTGTGGCGTGAGATACATGGCCAAAGCTAGGCCCAACGTGAGAAGGTATAGGAAAAACAAGAGCTTGTGCCGAAACAGCTTGCGCCGAACGGTTTTTTTCATTTGCTGCAACTCCTCCCAGTCCTTGGCCTGTTTGAGCGTTGGTTCTGCGATGAAAGTGATTACTGCAATTAGGAAACCTGCGAGGATAGAAAAGATCATCACGACCGTGTTGACCGCATCGGCATTGTTGGCAACCAGCGGCTGAAATGTGAAACCAACGTAACCAGACACGCCAAAAGCCCCGGCAAGTTGCGTCAATCTCCACCAGTCCGCTTGCCTCCACCAGTCCATCATTATGCCTCTAGCTGCTCATTTTCTGTCAACTCGCCGAGGTAAGTTTCCATTGCGTCCCACGCCTGAAAAACGCTAACAGAATTTGCCGCAGCTTCTAGCTTAACCTGTTTCCTTACCGAAATCTCGTGCGGTTTAATGGTGGCCCCATCCCGAAGATGGATTACAAAAGCATCGGCCTCCTCGTCCTCGACAACTTCTTCGGCAAAATCATCTAGTCCGTTCTTTGCCGCCTCAAGGTCGCCCTTTGGCACTCTGATAGAGATGGTGACAGTTCCTTTTTCCGCAAGTCGCAGTTGCTCAACCGTCTCATCGCGGGCGGTCACCGCTGTGAATGCTCCTCCAAAGCTCTGTTTGATGCTGCGCCAGATACCTCCCCCGCCGTCGCCATCAATGATTTCCGCAGCGGTGGCCTCCGATATATCAACTTCGAGGTCGATGCTCTTGACCCCAACGGTGTCGATTATAGCCAGTTTGTCAGGGCTGCCGATCCGCACCAGTTCAAATTGCCGTGCTGCGTCGGGCATACCAGCTTTGCGGAAAAGTTGCTGAAGGTAAATGCGAAGCGAACCGGCGTTGCGACCGCAATTCATGCAGATCACATGGTTGTTTCGTATCAGCGCCATTTGGTCGGAATTTAGGAAATTTTCACCGGGCTCGGGTGCGCGCTCACCCACGTCCACCTCAGGTGCCGGTGCTGTTGGAATGGTCCCCACACCCTGTCCATCAATATAGCGAGCGCAATGGACCGCAAAGCCGTTCGCGTGGAAATCACGCGAGCGGAGCCCACAACTAGACCGATCATCACTAAAGGTGATCGTCCGTTCCGCCTGGGTAGCAAACTGGCCCCATGCCTGTCGGACGAGCTCTTCTAAATTCTGCCCATCATCCAAAAAACGAGCGCGCCGATATTCCAGTGTTTTCGTTAACCTTGCCAAATCTCGCCACTCCTTGTGAATCACTCATATCTACAAGTCAGTTAGCAGATGTTGAGTTGCGTTGCACGTCAACATCAACTGGTTGAGGTGCTGCGCCCTGCTGCCCTGCGCAACAAACCTTTGCTCTCTACCCCGCATCACCGGCGCGGTATCTTCGCTGGAGAGGCCACCAATGGCGGTGCGCCCGGCAAGAGGAGCCCGACAAATGACAGACCCCGCCCCATCCCTCCCCCTCAACATCTCCGACAGGCCGATCCTCGCCACCGCAGAGGTCATCAGCCTTGCCGAGGTTGCGGCCCGCCGCGCTGAGAAGTTCGGCCAGTTGATCGACACGCTGGACGCTGGCATCGCCGCGCGCGCCACCGATGCATCCGACAGCATGGCCCGCGCGGGCTTCGACCCGAAGGACCAGCGCGCCGCCGCCGACAAGGCCGCAGCGACCGCCCGCCGCGAGGTCGCCACCAACTCATCCGACACCCGCTGGGTTCACCTCAAAGAGCTGAACGCGGCGGCGGACAGCCTCGCCACGACTGCCCAGCTCTGGGCCAGCCCCGTTTCGGTCCTCGCCCGCGCGGGCCTCGGGACGCCGGAGCGCACCAACTACCAGCAGCAGCTCACCGGCTCCGGCATCGTTGAGTTGAAGAACGCCGCCCTGCTTGCCGCCGCCACGAACAACAAGGTTTTGGGCGCGGCTCTGATTGCCGTGATCGACCGGATGCCCGCGCGGTCCCGCCCGTTCAGCGCGCGCGACCTTGCCGACCGGCTCGTGGGCGAGGAGGTGCGCGGCGTCCAGAGCGCCATCGCCGCCGTCAAGACCGCTTCCCAGCGCGCCATCAACCGCAACCGCGAGTGGGAGGCCGGGCGGTCGCGTCCGCTTGACCGCGTTAAGCTCGCCCTCAAGGACAAGGATTGACCCCATGCCCCTCTACCTCGTGACCCGCCCGAAAGACGCCCCGAACCTCCGCAACATGTCGGGCATCCATGCCGCCCTCGTGGAAGCCGCATCCGCCCCGGCTGCCATCGCCGCCGCCAATGCCCTCGCCGCCGCAGGCACCGCAGGCGTTCCTAAAATGGACACTCCCTTCGCCGGATACACCGCCACACAGGTCGCTGCCACGGCACAGCCGGGGTTCGTCCCGGCGCTGGTGCAGGGCGACGTTCTGGGATCGACGTATTCCGGCCCGGCGCGGGGGGCATGATGGACAATCTGACCCGAACCTCGCGCGACCGGCAGATTGTCGCGGGCATGGCTGCCGTTTTCCCGCCGGAGCTTCTCTTGGCGCAAGACGCACTGCTGCGCTATGCGGCGCGCTGCGTCCCCGGCGCATGGCCTGACGTGCAATCCGTCCTGCGGTTCGCCCGCGCCTACTGCGTCAACCCGCAGGAGCTGGGCGCGATGGTGGGCATCATCTCCTTCCGGCTGACCCCCAAGGGCAAGCTGGTCTGGGCAGACTGTCAACGCCACCCGGAGATGGTCGTGCGGACAAACCCGGGCACGCTCTCGCGCCGGGTCCTCCAAGCCTACGGCTGCTTTGTCGCCACCGCCGCCCTTGTCGAGCAGGCGCGGCGCATCCACTGATACGCCGCGCCTTCGATGATGGTCAGGAAGCACTGCCCGACAACTGGCCGGACAGTGCAGACTTTTAGATCGTGATCGACAGGACCATGCTGTTGCGATCAGACGTGTCGAGGTTCAGCGAGTAGTTGGCGTTCAGCGCGCGCGTCAAGACATCGGCGGCGGGCTGAACGACTTCAGCCAGTTCGGGCTTGACGAAACGGGAGTAGGTTGCGCTGCCAATCATGAGCTTCGCTTCAAGCACCCGCCCCTTTCTCTGCCTGATAGACTGTTTGACTTCCAATCTACCGAAACCGCTGACATGGCGCCGGACCATGTTCAGGGTCCGCGCCGCTTCGATCACCTCCTCTAAGGAAGGTGCCTTGTCTTCATTTTCTGCCATCCGTCTGGCTCCTTTGGTTAGGAGCGCTGGCAGGCGGCACGGGCCACGCGGGCACACAAAAAAGCCGACATGCCAGCGCAACCGGGGTTACACTTGCTAATGTCGGCTCACGGATGGTCTTTGCGTCCGCGATGAGGGCCTAGCCGAACCCGTTGCCGGGCTCCCGTTCCACCGGGATTTGATCGACCGCGCGCCAGTATGGCCCACTTTGAAACCTGTATAGTGGTGATTCGCGCCCCGATCCAGAGCAAAGAGTCCCTTTCCATAATCTGCCGGGCTGATAGCGATAGACGAGAACGGCGCGCGGGGATAGGTATCGGCGTGAACAATAGATGAACAAGGACAAGTAAATGACGGAGGCAGTTCGGTTTTCCAAGCGGTACGAAGATGTTGGTGAAACCAAGTCTGATGGAGTCACTTACACCCCCCGGGCGCTTGCCGACTTTGTTGCAGGTCGCATCGTTGCCAATGCCTCTGCCGTATCCAGCCGCCCCGTCCGCGTCCTTGATCCGGCTGTTGGGCATGGTGAGTTATTGCTTGCCCTGCTGGACCGCCTTGATGGGCCTGTCGAAGTATATGGCTTTGAAACGGACCCCGACGCTTTGGAGGAGGCCCGCGCTCGGTTATCGCGTGAATACCCTAGCGCCGTGTTAAAGCTGCGCATTGGCAGTTTCCTCGATCACGTCCTAGACGACTTCGCCGGGGGGCTGTTCGGGGCCGCTGAACAGTACGACCTGATAATCGCAAACCCACCGTATGTCCGAACACAAATCATCGGAGCTGAGCGCGCGCGTCAACTCGCGTTACAGTTTGGTCTGTCTGGGCGAGTGGACATATATCACGCCTTCTTGCTGGGCATGGCGACCGTATTGGGGCCGGACGGCGCGGCTGGGTTCATCGTGTCTAACCGATTTATGACGACCAAGGGCGGCGCATCAGCGCGCGCAGGGATGATGAATGACCTCCGCTTGCGCGAGGTCTATGACTTGGGCGACACAAAGCTGTTTGAAGCGGCGGTCCTGCCCGCTGTCCTGATCGCACGGGGCAGCGGCGATGAAGCTCAGACACCTTCCTTCCATTCGATCTACCAAACCAAAGCAGAGCCCGAGTTCACCTCCACAGATGTTCTTACAGCGCTTGACTATGAAGGAGCGGTTGCGGTGCCCGATGGCCGCGCCTTCCTTGTCCAGCACGGCACGTTAGACAACGGCAACGATCCAGCCGGAGTCTGGCGGCTGGCATCGGAAGGGGTTGAGCGTTGGCTTGCAACCGTACAGCAAAATACTTGGCGCACCTTCCGCGAAATTGGAAAAATCAGGGTTGGCATCAAAACGTGCGCTGACAAAGTTTTCATCCCCAAGTCTTGGGACGCGGAATTGGAGTTGCACCGCCCATTGACCACGCACCACACGGCGCAACGGTTCCGGCCCGAGCCGCCCCACAGGAAGGTCTTGTATCCTCACCACATGGTTGATGGTCGCAAGAAGACGGTGGATTTGGCACATTATCCGGCAAGCCGCGCCTACCTTGAAGAACATCGCCAGACCCTAGAGGGCCGCAGCTATGTGATTGATGCGGGGCGGGAGTGGTATGAGATTTGGGTGCCACAAAACCCGGCGGATTGGCCCGGCCCAAAGCTGGTTTTTCGGGACATATGCGAACAGCCGACATTCTGGATGGACCTAGAGGGAACCATCGTCAACGGCGACTGCTACTGGTTGACCGGCAACGAGGATTTGCTATGGCTCGCCCTTGGCGTGGCCAACTCGACATTCATTGAGCGGTTCTATGACCGGCGGTTCAACAACAAGCTGTACGCCGGGCGGCGGCGCTTCATCACGCAATATGTCGAACAGTTCCCCCTCCCAGACCCCGCCAGCGACGGGGCGCGCGCAATTGTTGACGCTTGCCGCGACCTCTACGCGCGGCTGGCTGATGGCCCCGAGCCCGATTTGGAGAAGCGGATTGACGAGATGGTCTGGGCCGCGTTCGGGCTACCTGTCGAAGAAGTCTGAGGGCAGCGGTATCTGGAGCTTCTTGTTCAGCACTTTCCCGCCAAATTGGGGAAAGCGGGTGAAGAAGCTCGCACCAGTGGTGAGGTAAAAGTTTGTCAGCGTCACGTTTGCCCCGTCCGTATTGGCAGAGAACAGCGCATAGAGAACGTCGCAATGGCGAACCTGCGTCCCTTCGATCTGAGGCACGTCCAATGGGTCCTCACTGGCGGGAAGGACAAGGCCCAAGTCGATTGTCGGGGAGGTCTGTAGCTTGACCTCAAGCAGCTGGTTCCGAACATCTGGAAAACGCCCATCGTCACGGTAGTCTGCGTAGCCTAGAAGTTCGCAGACGATGCGGTGCAGCGCGGCTCCCCGGTTGCGTTCTTGGTCACGGCCTGCATCGGGGAATGACCGGCCCACTGCACCGCGCAGCCGGTCAAATACCTCGCCAATGGGCAGGATGAGGCCGTGGGCCGGGTGATCTATTGGGCTGACGTGTTCCGCAAGGTTGGCACCGGCGCGGACGTGCGGCAAGAGCGTGTCAGTGTCGGCTGACGCAATAAGTTCCGCTCCCGCTTCCCCGGGAACCAACCGTGCCTGATACTTCTGCGTCAGCGTTCCCGTGGTGTCGAGCTGAGCCAGTTCCTCCCCATTGACCACTTTGACGCGCGTTATGACACCCGCATCATCGACCCGGAGAAGAACATACCGGCGCGACGGCGATAGCTCTTCATTCCAGATTTGAAGGTTGTTCGCCTTCTGGGCGTAGGTGTCGAACATCTGCCCATAGAAGCGCGGCTGAATTTTGTTGAAGCTCTTGGGAACCGGATAGCCCAGAGCGCGACAAACGTGCTGTTTGACCAGCTTCGATCTTGTCCTGATTGGTACGTCTAGGCCATCAATCCCTACAAGGGCTTCGCTGAGGATATGCTCAAGGTCCGGCGTAGGTATCCAAAGCTCAGGATCACCTACCTCAATCGGCTCGTGAATCGTCAACCCGCTGGCCGCGATGGCCCCCACATAGTCCTTACCCATTTTCCGCCCGCACTGAAATTGAAGTCAGCGCTTGGATAGCAGCTAAGCGAGAAATGTGCCAGTTTTGAATGGCTTGAATAGAAAAATGGCGATCCCGGGAGGACTCGAACCCCCAACATCCTCATTAGAAGTGAGGTGCTCTATCCAGTTGAGCTACGGGACCGTTGCTCTTTGATAACGGTTCGGAAAACGGTTCGCAAGCCGCTGAGGATTTCCTAACCCGTTGTAGTTCCGTCTTCTTACGGCCCCAGACCTCCCGCTTAGAAGTCGGATATTCTATCCAGTTGAATTACGCAGGCACACTGACCCTTATCATCCGCTCAATCCTCGTTCGTGTCAAGAAATGCAGTCAATCGGGGAAGTGCCCCA
>Ga0307981_1001902_pt1 | contig 17812 bp, 14 predicted proteins | sample OrgLakmetagen987_FD_201849 | JGI IMG/M metagenome (GOLD analysis project Ga0307981, IMG submission 201849) | Saline water microbial communities from Organic Lake, Antarctica - #987 | ecosystem: Environmental > Aquatic > Non-marine Saline and Alkaline > Saline | place: Antarctica: Organic Lake... | reverse complement strand
GCATGCTAGGGTGGCCTCGCGCTACAAACAAATAAAAAAAAAAGCCAAAAAAGGGGATGCGTACGCAGCGAGCAGCAGCACCAAATAGATGTTGCACCATTATGATACAGATTAACTACTAACATACACATTCGAGGTACGCCCGTGCATGAAAATTACTATACAGTACAGTTCTACGGTACTACAGTATTGGTTTCTAGTAGAGATGTGCCGCGGGAAGAACTAAAGTGGCAACAAGACAGTCGTAGATGATACAGCTATTCAGTAGATTAGCACCTTTGTCCTTCTTAATATTTCAACTGAATTGTTTGTAGTCAAAGAAACCACGGCCAATTGGTCCGGTACATTCATTCGCTGGTGGTCCCGAAGCTACACTCCAGCTTGAAGTAAAAGCATAACAGCCGAACTACAATTTCATTTTGGGTAGATTCCGACTGCTTCGATCCAAAAGTCTAGGAAATATTCGACGAGCGAGTTGAATATTACCATACCTACTACTAGACTATAGTATATAGACGCCAAGACAAGTAAGGACGTCATTGTGAAGCATTCAAACAGCAGAGAACTTGCTCACTTATCTTGGAGGGCCGTACATCATTTTCCAAGCCATAGAACTGCAACCAGTAGCCAGCATCAGTGCCCTCTCGCTCGACGTCTTGGCTGACACCAACTGGTGGCTGGACGGGCAATAACGCCAAGGCAGGGCACAACAGTGATTCAAGACCCATTATACGCACCAGTACTCGTCCACAGATTGATTGCTGGGCCGTTCCAAGCACCGTGTCGTGTTTTACAACGAGACAGCGCCGTAGAAGGAGACGACAGCACCGAGGAGGATCATGAGGACGTGAGGAGGAGGACCACGGTCAAGAACATGTTAGAAGCAATAGCTTTAGCGAGGTATAACAATAGCCCAAGACATGGTAAACTCGCTAGTACTCGACCGAGATTAATGTTTTATTCTTCCCAAGCCTTAGCGTGGGTCTTAGGCCGTGCTCTCCTCGTCAAAAGCTTATCAGAAGCGCAGAAGCCTGACGAACGACGAACGACGACGACGACGTAAAAAATAAAACAGAAATTAAGCTTTTTCCAAGAACGACCTTCGAAAACCGAAAAAACGCGATCTTTCACATCAGTCTCGCCTTGGCGGTATATCCACCATTAAGCATGAATGCAAAAGACTGGACGTACGCTGGGGAGGGCGGGAAGCACGTATTGTTTGCCTATCGACCAAAGCAGAAACCAGAAACGAAATACGACGGACGGCTACTTCGTTTGACCAAGAAAGATCTCGCTCTCTCCTCGGCCTTTGATGACGATGAGATAGACATTGCGTTACCCCCTGTCCCTGCCGCTGTCCCTGCCGCTGTCCCTGCCGCTGTCGCTCCTAATTCTCCTCAGGATAAGCTACACTATATGCGTGAAATTGTCGCACCAATGCTTGGAACCTATCTAGACCTTCCCCAAGCTGTAACTTTGGAATGGGTGTTCGTAAAGAAACTGCGACACCAAACACTCGCAAAATATCACAATCGAATACCTCCTCGCCGTCAGGATGGTTGGACTCTACTAGAAGGGACTGGAGCACCAGCATTACCCCATGTCGCCGCGCTTTTACTGTTTGACTACAAGGCGAGTCAGTCTATTGGTCAAGAGTTGCACCAAACCACGCGCCAGTTCCTGAGTGTCGAGATCAAACCAAAGGCTGGGTACCTTGCCATTTCCCCTTTAGTCGACGCCAGTCGTCGTACCAAGTACCTGTTTTCACGATACTCAATCATACAGCAACTGTATCGGAAAGGTCATGTTATCAAGCCTTGGATGACTGGATCTCTGGTGCCCGAACTCAGTCATTACGATCCATTGGATCTATTTTCGGGCGAAACTGCGAGGATACGACAAGCCGTGCAGAATCTAGTAGCGTGCCCCCAAAACAATCTCAAGGCGTGGCTCGGCGACAACGCCGTGATTGGTTTGCCCCAGGATAACCCGTCCTTGGAGTGGACGCATCTGGCAAGGAACTGGTGGTCCGAGGGCGTCAGCAACAATAGTATCCGAGCGACCGAAGTGGAGGCTTTCTTTACAAACATGATTACCTCTATGCTTGAAGCGGAAACAGTCCTTTCCGACTTGCTCCAGCTAGCCAAGTTGGACATATTGGACGCCGATGGTGTCATCTTGCTCTACCATCGGTTCGTAAAACTTTGCGGTGGCTCACAAGACGATGCGGAGCGAATTTTGGACGAAACCGTCAACTTTCGCGCATCCGAGGGGCCCAACGATATGCATCGACTGTTGATAAATTCGCCGTTGTCCGCCCCGCACGATTGTACCAGACTCAATGAGCTATGCAAAGAAATCGAGAGCTTTCAGCTACGCCTTTCTGACGCTTCTCCATCTTTACCAGCGGAGGAGGACATGGAATGCGCCCGAGTTGCCACCTTGCAGCACTTGGAGTCCTTGTCAATCGACGAGTGCCGATTCTTGCTGCAGAATTACCTCTTATCCCTTGCCATGTGTGATGTGAGCTTGTTTCTCACGTTTCTCCCTTGCTCTGGAACTGACCAAGTGGCGCACCTTTTAACCAACGAACGAGTATGTACTTCCATATCGAGACAGCAACGTGGCAAAGCCGGAAAGTTCGTGTATGGCGATGGCTCAACTGGTATCCCAAAAGGAGCGTATCTCTATGAGATCAAGCTTATCGATTGTGACGGAAAGCCTGCAAAGAAGCTAACATCACGACATCAGAAGGAAGAGCCTCTAAGTGTCGCTTCCATGGAGTTTATGAAGCAAGGAGCCATAAGCGACAATACGCCTTGAAAGGCATTTTCTCGTTGCTAACATGCGTTCACTGCGTGTACAAACAATGCTATTGGCACATAGTTTAGCTCTATACATTAGACAGTTAGCAGAACTGTTTACTTAATCTCTAGCTTCATTTTCACGTTCATTCCGGCGAGCTCGTTTACTAGGTATCGGTAGACATACGGCAGAATAATCGGCTCTACGGCTTCGTCGTTCCCGTCGTCGCGATTTGTAGCCGCGATACAGGTTGGCGTTCGGCAATAGAGTCGAAGTTTGGGTTTGTTGACCGCCTCGCTAACACTTTGGCCAGTTGTTTGGATAGTACTTCGCTGCGTGGTCGCTTGGAGAAGATCTCCGCACCTACAGCAAGCGTATGCAACGTGCTTGTCACTACAGTTCAAAAGTCGATCTTGCAAGAGAAAGGCGGCTCCGTGACTAAGGAGACTGTCTCGCTCCATCTCACCTAGTCGAATACCACCACCCTTCTTTCGACCTTTGATCGGTTGCCTGGTCAACTCATTGGTTGGACCTGTCGCTCGAACTTGGTACTTATCCGAAACCATATGGCGTAGGCGTTGATAGTAGACAACGCCAATGTAAAGGTCAGCCTGCATAATACACCCTGAAACACCGCTGTACAGCGGCTCGCTTCCGTAGTAGTTGTAACCTGCAGCCTGGAGCTGCTCTCCAAAGTAATCGACCGAGTTCTTGTCGCCCGATTCGTGGAACGAGAATGGTGTAGCGTCTTGAAAGTGCCCATGCATGGCACCGCTCTTGCCTGCCATGCTCTCAACCATCATTCCAATAGTCATCCGACTGGGGAAGGCGTGCGGATTAATGATAACATCTGGTGAAATGCCCGATTCGCTGAACGGCATGTCTTCCTGCGGCCACAAAATACTCAATACTCCTTTCTGTCCGTGGCGACTCGAGAACTTGTCCCCGATGACAGGATTTCTTGGGTACCGAAGCGTAATAGAGACCTTGTTTTGGGAAGCAAGATCGCTGTCGGCACCCAATCCTCGCACAGCTTGGACGTACGCATGCTCTCGGTCTTTGTGTTTAGCAGCTTTATCGTTGCCGCTGACCGTGTCGACAACGCAGTAGATAGCATCACCTTCTTTCACGCAGTCTCCAATGCGAGGGAGACCGTCCTCTTCGAGATTGCTATACATGGGCTCACCATTCTTCATCTTGTTTGCGAATTGCATCCGGACTTCGTCACCTGATTGCGATGCACCTGCGAACTTAGCCTCTTCTTCCAGGCCGACCTTGATCGTTTTATATACGGACGCATGTGCAAAGCCTCTTTCGTACGCACTCTTGTTCAAGATCATGGCATCTTCCATGTCGAAACCAGTGTAGCTCAAGACAGCTGCGATTAAAAGCAGAAAGAAGGGTGTAAGATAATGGGTGAAACGCTGTTGATAGGACATCCCTCGAAGTGTACGTACCAACGACAGCGTTGGTTCCATTAGGGTACTCGTCCATCTTGTATTCGCTGTGCGTTGCTGTCTGAACAATCGGGGCTTGGGGAGTCTGCAGCTTGTACATCTTGTTGTCGGGTCGATACGGCAGTGAATGGCACGGAGTACCCATCGTTTGCTTTCCCATCTGACACTGATACATGTTTCTCGGCGACTGGTTCTGGTCGGAAAATGGAGTCAAATTGGCGATCAAGCTAAGCATATTTGTAGGATCTAACTCTTGGTGTGTCGTGATTCCCTCGCGGATATCTTCGTCGAGGCAAGCAATATCCATGAAAGCCTGCTCCATCGGTCCAATCATTTCAACTTTTCCTGAAGATCGGTGTAGAACAGGCCGTGTGAGTCGCGCTGCTCCGGTAAAGAGGTAAAGACCCGGGTACGGTGCGCCTGGATTCCCCGGTAGAATCAGTGCCACTTCTAGGGTAGGTGGAACAGCGGGCGAATCGCCAACTTTGAGCTGCCTCAACCTTGTACCAATCATCTTGCATACAGCCGGACTAGCCCCACCAATTACTCGCCCATTGAGAGAAACCGACAAGTGCGAATGCGTGGAAGTCGCTCGTCCATCACCAGCCTGTCCTCCAGTACCAGCAGGAGCGACGCCAAGCGAAATCAAAAGATCGTCCAGATTTTGTATGTTTTTCCCGCTCAGCGGTTCAGGATAAGATCTGATCACACACTTCAGTGCCAAGTGGCCAAGCAAACCGCACGGACCACCATCAGGAGTATGGACAGGGCAAAGAAAGCCCCACTGGTCTGGCAAGAGCTTACGCACGGCTGTCGTTTTCATTTCCATAAAGAACTGCCCGCGATGCACGGACCGGTAATGTGCACAGTATCGCAGAAAGTTGAGCTTTTCAGCCACAATAGTAAACCCAGACACTTGCATCAAGTCCAATCCAGTAGTCGATACAATGTTGCCAGTCGAAAGAAAGTGCTCGACTTTCTTTCCGATGCCGCCAGAGCCCTTGTTTGAATAGCGATCCACAAGCTTGCCCCAGTATCTGCTATCATCGAGTTTTGCTGACGTACTCGCAAAGTTCTTTCGCATATCTGTCAAAATACCCAAGCGTAAGTTCTGCATAAACTCTTCGAACTTCTCCTTGACAAAGCTCGACATCAAGTGTCCCGGTAACAGGATTTCCTGGTTCTGGAGCGAGTCAGCATTGTCGACGCCGCACTCTCCAGCCGCAAACGAGTACAACTTGCGAAGCATGTACAAGAGGCACTCCAATTTGTCACTGTAGTTTCCGAGATGGATTAGAGCGTATTGCCGAATCATATAGTGACCGATCTCAATGTCACTCGTTGTCTCAGCTTTCTGACTGAGACGTCGGAAGCGTGCTCCAATATACGCGAGACACTCGTCGGGAGTATTGAGGTTACCAAACCGAGCCCGAGCGTCTTGCAACAGCAAACCAGCACGGGCGACGATAAAAGTATTTGCACTATCACCTTGAACAATGCGTCGATAGAGCTCCTCGTCGGTGATACCCATACCGGCGCCTCCGGCGGCAGCATCGGCAGCAGCGGTACTCGACTGCGATCCACTGAGCGCTCGAATAATAAGAATGACAGGAATCAAAAACTCTTGTTTTCGAGCGACAAACTTGAGACTGGCTCCACCCGTAGTCAGATAATGTAGCGTATTAGTAACACTGGTCTGGTCGCCGCTGGAACGAGCGCATCGAATCGCCACACCCAGGTCCGTGTACGTGGGTCCACGGTTGCCGTAGCTGGAACGCTGAATGGCAGTCGGATGGTTTCGGCGAGGAATTTGGAGCAAGCGAACACATCGCTCGATACCGCTGACCATGAAGTATCCTCCAAACTCATTGTGCTGTTAATCGTTAAAGAGAGAGAGAGAGAGAGATGGTGGAGGAATGAGTGTGTGCTTCCAACGACGGAGGAGAGAGTCCACTGACTAGCAGTAAGGGCCTATCAATTTCCACTTTTGACCCCAACAAAACAATACATACCTCTTCCTTATACTTGACTAGTTCTTTTGGCGTGCTTCCGTACAAATGACATCCCGTACTGAGAATCATAATGGGCATATTGCCGAAGGACTTTTCGATCCTGACGGGCTTGGACGGTATCTCGACTCCGTTTCTTCTTTGAATGACGGAATAACAAAAGTTTCCCGAAATAGGTCCCGAGTACATGAGTCCGCGTTCTCTGCATTCTCGAGGCAAAAGCTTGTTGGAATTTCCACTGGATGCCTTAACTGGCTTGGCAATCTTGACGCTTTCGACCCAGTACTTGACTGTGGCAGTCTCGTTCCAGTCAATCGACGAGGGGTTCTCTCGTAGAACCGTAGGATCGACAATGCTAAACTCGGCTGGTTCAATACTCTTGATGCCACGATCCAAACCATGTTCGAGAAAGTAGTTGAAAGACTCTACGTGAGGCGCTGAAAGGGTTCGAAGGCGTTTGACATCCTCTTCGGCCGGTAAATGTCCACCGCGAAAGGAAGGAACGCGTGAGGTTTCGACCTTGCGACCTTTTTGCTTTGTTTTCGAGGAAGACTTGGCCATTTCGAGCGGTTCTTTTCTTCAGAGAAGACGGAAGAGGCGAATGATACACTGGTATGCTTCAAAGGTTGCCGATAACACTACACGACTACTACAGTGGATGCTTTCGGGTTTCTTGTTGTCGGCACGAAGTTTGAATGTTGGATGTTGGAAGGTCGACTTGAAAACGAATGGACGGGTGAAAGCGACGGACGGACGGTTCGTGAGGACTGGCTAGCCTGATTGAAACATGAGATTTCGAGATTTCGGCTACTGTATGTCGTCGTGTACTGTCATGATATTTATCATTTATTTATTAAAAAAACCGGACGGACGGAGCCTACTTATTGTACGAGTACTACTATACGTACAGTAAGTAGCGGCTGCTGATCTGTGATCTGGCTGCTGAATTCTCCAGACGAATTTTGGCGGTCGATCTTCTTGAACTCGCGATCTCGCGATCTTTGTGTCTTCAAGGCAAAAAAGGCAGCGGGATACCACCTGACGTCTCCAACTAAACTGTTGTTGCTTTGTTCTGGCTCTACTTGTTGATTGTCCCAAGTACTTTCTTACACCCTAAAGAGATCATGAAGTTCGCTATCCTTGCCTCGACCCTCGGCGCTGCCGCTGCCTTTTCCCCTGCTTCCCAGGGAGGTACGTGCTAGAACTGACATCCTGGGAGTCGCTGTAGAATGGCTCTTTGTAGGATACTTTTGGAGTCTCATCGTCTCACCCTAATCCCCTTTCTACCCCCAACAACAGCTGGTAAGGCTACTTCGGCTCTCAATGCCGAAAAGAGCCCCGCCATGCCCTTTCTTCCTTACCCGGCAAGCTTGAAGGGATACCTTGGCGAAGACATTGGCTTTGATCCTCTTGGAATCTCGAATTACATTCCCATGGACTACCTCCGCGAATCGGAACTCAAGCATGGACGCATCGCCATGGCTGCTGCTGCTGGATACATCGCCGTTGACTTGGGTATTATCGTGCACCCTCTCGGAGCGGGTCTTACCTCGGCTACGGCTCACGATGCTCTTGTCGAAAAGGGTGTCATGGGTAACATGCTCGTCTGGATTGGTATCGCCGAGTTGGTCTCGTACATTGCCCTCGCGGAGATGTTGCAAGGATCGGGACGTGCCCCTGGTGACTTTGGATTTGGCACCAGCTTTTTGGAGAAGAAATCTCCTGCCCAGATTGAAAAGACCAAGTACCAGGAAATCATGAATGGACGTCTTGCCATGTTGGCCTTTGGAGGCATGGTGACCCAATCGGTCCTTTTTGACAAGGGATTCCCTTACAACTAAGCTCATAGTCTCTCCTTCACTTCTCTAATCCAGACTTTACAACAACAACCTGCCATATACGCGTTTTCTCTGGAGGTTTGAGCTACTGTAGTAAATAAAAAGGCACAACCAACACTACCTAAACGTGACGCAAAGCTCAAGTTTCTGGAAACTATTTTCTACTAAGCAATCATAGCTTCCAACATCCTAGAGTTGGGAAATAGGCTGCGCAGCATACCTCTTAAACCCTTAGACGTAAGGGAAGGGACCCTGCGTCAAAACAGCTTGTGTGACCATACCACTAAAAGCCATCATGGCCAAACGTCCGTTGGTGATCTCCTTGAGCGCCATGTTCTCCTTGGCAGCATCCGACTTGTTCTTACTGAAACCCATGGGGTCAAAGCCAAAGTCTCCAGCAGCTCGGCCAGATCCGTTGAGCATCTGAATGGTAGCGACAGTGCTAAAGATCTCAGCAAAGCTAATCCAGAGGAGCAACTGTCCCATGGCACCATTCTTGACAAGCGCATCGTGCGCAGTGACCGCAGTGAGTCCCTCGTAGGCCTCGGGGGTAGGAAAGACTCTAAGACCCGAATCGACAGCGGCGAAACCGAGTGTCGCCATCATGCACATGCGTCCATGCTTGAGCTCGGCTTCACGGAGGAAGTCCATGGGCACAAAGTCCGAAAAGCGGAAGGGATCAAAGCCAACGTCACCGACATATCCCTCCAAGTTCGGGGGGTACTCGAGAAAGGGAAGGGCCGGACTGGCCTTGTAGGCCGCAGGGGCCTCAGCAGCAGCATCCTCAAAGAGCTTGGTGGCATGACGGCCTGTTTTTTAAGAGGTAGCGACAAGGGTGAGCGCATGAGCTCGATAAGTCTACAGAGACCGAAAGACCAAGGCATTAAAGACCTCGATATGACTATGGAGCATTCAATACAGATTAACGGAGCGTATCCATGATACTTTTTCTAATAAGCAAGACCACGCTACGCGCAGTCTTCTCACTCTGTCGTATCTACGTACCACTAAGGGAGGAGGGCGCAAAGGCGGCAGCCGATGCGACAAGAGACGCGAGAAGGATAGACTTAACCATGGTCGCAGTTTGTTTCAGTGGCTAAAGATAACAGGACAATCAACGTGTGTCTGCTTGGCGACCTGTTCGCGACAGTTGAAGATCAAAGGGAAAGATCGCGAGTTACAGTCAATTCAGTCGATACTTCGAGCGCACAAACCGCGCGAGATTGCCCCTAAGTCGTACACGGGACTCATTGATATTCATTCCCTTGATGAGAGCCCTCCATTTTTTCATAAGTTTGGGGAGCTTTTTCCCTTTCCGCACAATCCAGAGAAAATATAATGCGCAGTTTGACAGTGGTCGCTGCGACCCGTTCTCTTCGGGAGAGCACCATCGGTACTAATACGTGACCGTCGTTGTATGGTACGTCGATTGACATCGATTAGACCGTGTAAAGAAGACCAAGAAGCGATCGAGAGACGCTTATAGCACTCGCCCAAAGGTAGGTTGCTTAATCGCTTGTTTTGTTCGTTGTATATGTTCCTTTTTTGTAGTCGACGAGGACTGCTCCATGATTATAACGATATTAGCTCTAGCTGAACGTCTCCATGTTGACGAAAATCGCATGTATTATATGAGAGCCATCGTTGCAACTACTTCTTAATGCCAATGTCCTGATGACGAAAAACGTGCTGCGTCCTTTCAGATACGAGTGTTGTAACTCATGATCGATATTTCAGATTTTGTTTGTATTCTCCGAAGGACATTGACGGAAAGAAATCTATCATCTAACTGCGTTACACTAGAACCCGTGTGTTTCTAATACGTTTGTAACTCTACCGGTTTACTATTTTACAGATCGTAGGCTCTCGATCGCCTACCACCGGTACGGTATCACCCTGTATCCTGTTCAAAGAGTGTATCTCAAGCTTTCATCACAAGCAAACGGTAAGCAAGAGATTCGTTCCCGTGTGTTTTGATTCGGAGCGAGTGAGGAAATCATGGGAACGAGTGCAGCAACAAGATTTGCGCGCACGCATGAGTGCTATTTCCAATTGATCCTACTGACGCTGGTTGCGCAAGGCTGCAAAGAAGCGTGATCTACCATAGGGAACCATTTCTGACTCCCTTGTTGTTTCGTCTATCACTGTACAGATCACACGCACTCTCGAATATCCTCAACACACTTTGGGAATCCCTTGCTATCTGACGCAAAAAGGTAAGCAATCGACCATTGGAAACGAAACGCGTTGTTTTGTGTGTTGTAAAGCAAGGCTACCCATCTGCTACGCAGAGTTTACCTGTTCCGTGGAAAACTTACTGCGCCAAGGGTCAGCCAAGACCAATCTAGCCGAGCTAATTAGGAAACATCCCGTACAGAAAAATTGTACCATTGACGGGAAGTGTCGAATGCTCGTGACATCTTTTGTAATTGTATCGAGTTGAGAGTCGCGAATGCCATGTATTCAATCGACTCACTCTGTGTCTCTCTTTGGGTTCTGACAAGATGCTATAGATATCGATAGAAAAACGGAGGAGTACTGCAGAGAGTTCAAGACCCAAGCATGTGGTTGTGTATAAATATATGCTAGCTCTTACCAACTCTAATGTATAACCTTTATAAAGTAGACCATTTTGTCTCTTGAAATTGCTCAACCGATTCAAATCCAATTGCTAGTATCGATTCGGGTATTTGGCCATGTGCGCACGGAGTTGGGACTGCTGTTCTTGCAGGTGCGGTGGCATTTCGTGGTAAACGTCTTCAAAGAGGTATTCCACTGGCGGACTGGGACGTCGCTCGGCCTTTTCCAAGGCACGACGGACTGCCATCTTTTCTTCGTCTTGAATAGTGATCGCTTCTTCGTCCGTCAACCAATCGTGATGCTTCAAGAAGGCTTCTAGACGAGCCAGAGGATCGTAGCGGTCTTCAAAGTCCTTGACTTCCTGGGGACTGCGGTACCGAGACGAGTCGTCCGACGTGCTGTGATGGCCCATGCGGTACGTCATTGCTTCAATCAAGACGGGTGCATTGTGCTTCAAGGCGTACTCTTTGGCGTCGCGAACGGCAGCATGGACAGCAAAAATGTCATTGCCATCAATGCGAATACCGGCCATGCCGTAACCAGGCGCCCTGGAAACGATACCGTCTCCCGCATACTGATCCGTAACGGGTGTCGAAATGGCGTAACCATTGTTGCGACAAATAAAAACGACGGGCGCTCGCAGCGTGGCAGCAAAATTGAGCGCCGAATGAAAGTCCGTCGTCGATGCACAACCTTCGCCAAAGAAACAAGTGGCCACGTTCTTCTTGCCCGCCAGTTTGAGTCGATATGCCGCACCCACAGCTTGCGGGAGTTGCGTGCCCAGTGGGCTCGAGATTGTATGGTAGTTGAGAGCCCGACACCCGTAATGAACCGGCATTTGTCGTCCCTTGCCCAAATCGGCATCGTTGGTAAAGCAACTATTGCTAAACTGCTCGAGCGAAAAGCCACGCCACATTAAGAGTCCTTGCTCGCGATACTGTGCAAAAATGGGATCGCCCACCTCCAACGCCGACGCGGCACCCATGTGAATGGCTTCTTCGCCACGGCACGTCATGTAAAAGCTGATGCGTCCCTGTCGCTGGGCATTCATCATGATGTAATCCATTTCGCGAAGTCGTACCACCTGTCGATGCGCTCGGCGCAGAGTATTGGTACTGTGCGTGTCGGCATACGCATGTTGGGAGGAATTCAAGAGACCACTGCGTTCAAATTCTTGTGCGTGGTAGGGATATTCTTGGGTTAGCGTCGATCGCAAAGCGGCCAAATCGTAGTCGTCAGTGTCCTCGCTCTTGGGTCGCGTGTAGGGAGACGAAAGAGATCGTTGGTAGCCTTCCTTGCCGTCCAAGGAGGGATCGCGAAAGTGTCCATTTTCGTCCTGCGATATGGGGGAGTGGGGAATAGGAACAAGGTGTTAGTTGGTAGAAATAGAGGAATGCAAAGAGAAAGATAACAGCGTGGTTGGTGTCGCAGCAGACAAGTCGAGAGAAGTCAAGCAAAGTTGCACGACTGCCTTGGAACGTACCATGAGTCGAAAGACGGGCCAAACGCCCGACGGGGTATCCTCATCGGCCGTCACCAGGTGCAATTTTGTGGTCACGGGCATGGTCGCATTGCCGGTATATGTCAAGGAGTTGGAAGCAGCAAAGGCAACTGTTTCCATATCATTGTCGGTAAAGTCCGTGGCAACGTCGGGCGAAACGGCAACCGTAGTTGTCGGAGAAGCCCCTGAGGTATTATCGCTGTGAGACGCTAGCACAGATATTGCTTCATTGGAATCTTGTTGTTTTGGCTGCTGCCAGTTGGTTTTTTCGCTCGGCTCGGGACGAGCCGAAGAGTGGCATCTCGTCTGAGCATGCTCATGATGATTATCATAGCGAGTCAGCGTTCGATCCTTTGCGGTGGCAAGACTTGGAGCCTTTTGAACAGCGGCCATTCTGGATAGGAATCGGACCGTTTGGCGGGTCGCCATTGTCGATCTCATGGTCCTCGTCTGTTACGTTCGTTCGTTTACTCGCTTGCTTGCTTCTTTGAGAGCTCTCCTAACAAGGTAACAGTATAGTCAAACACACACGCACTCTCTACAATCAACCAACCAAAGACAAGGGCAGTTCTGCTCATGAGAATGACACCACTTCGATGGGCGACTTCTCTGGATGGCGGCGGAACTCGCAGCAGAATGTGATGTCGTCGTTCCAAGAAATTGTTCTGGGAACAAAAAGTGCAGACAAAAAAATCTTTAAGTTTTCGCGGTTTTGAAGCGAAGAAGCCTCTTGACGTGGCCGTTTCTGATTCCGTTTCTGCCGTTGAAAATCAGAAAAAGGTGAACAACAGAGTGCCAAATGCCATAAAGCAGGAAAAAAGCATCGAACAAGACAGCGCGATAACGATAACGCGATACACACAGCACAAACCCAAAACAACAGCCGTGTTGACGAAGCCCTTGCTTGCTTCCAGAGGTACGAGGGTATCGCTCTATAGAGTCTGTAGTGCAGTGAATGGATGTGCGACACTAATTCTGTTGTTTGGATTGAAAAAGAGCGGCGTTTTGGAGGCAAAATAGACCCTTTCAGAGGTCGAACGGCATCCTACGAACCTTAGGAGGCATCGGGGTGGATGCGAGCCCAGTGGATCAGTTCTTTAGCCTTTTCGCTTGTCGTACTAGATTATCCGGTCGCTCACACGCCTTCTCTTGCTTCTCTCTGTTATATTTTTTAGTTTGTTGTATCGACCCAACAATAATGGTGTTTCAAGGACAAGACGCGTGGCGGAACCATCCGCACTTTCAAGGCCTCTGGAAGAATCCCTTTCCGGGCATTCAACGAGCGGTCGTCATCTATGCAGTCTATGTCGGCTGCGAGTACGCCTATCGATATGCCAAAGCTCCCAAGCGTATCCAGTCTTCTCACTAAATAGTACGAGATAGGGAGGATGACAGATATTAGCAGCCACTGCCTGTTGTCTTTAAAAGTTAGTCGATCACGTTACAGTAAACCAGCTATTTACCCCTTAAGTCTATACCGCCTGTTGGAGTATCTAAGTCTAGAGAAAATTACTGAGCGATGCATGCCGGTAACAAGACTGCATTGAGGAGCTGCGCGTCTATCACAATATGTCTACTCTTTCCATCGCACCGTAATGGCTTGCCCCGAGAGACTGCACGCATCAATTGTACTATCAATGCTGTCAATCAAGTCTTTTGGAGGAAAGCCAGCCATCAAGACGAATTCGCGTCCACCGGAAGCTTCCTCGTTCGCTTGCTGTAAGAGAAAGAAAAAAATAGGGAAACAAATTGGTTAGTTCACACCGCTTTCCAACATTCCCCACTGGTTATGCATCATATCAATAGACTCAATACGTACCGCAACAAAGGCGTAAATCACCTTGACATTGTCTGCCGGATCAAACTTGCGAACCACTCGTTTCCCGTCGGGCATTCGGAATTGAAGTCGAGCACCCTTGGCGGGTTCTTCGCCCACTGTCATTCCCACCAGCTCGTCATTCCAAGAAGGCTCTTTTGGAGGAGCAGCCGCGACTACCTTGGCTTGAGGCTTGGATTCGTCGTCTCCTGTACCCAAGAATTCCACATCATCATTGTCGCCACCAGCGCCATTGGAATCGTCTTCCAAAGGTAATTCTCCCATACTCGCTCGCATGGCCGCTTGCAATTGCTCGTCCTCGGACATTTCGTGCATGGGGCGCTTGGTTGGTCGCTTCGTACCAGCCGCATTCGAACCAGGACGGGGCGCCTGTGGCGGTCGATCAAACGAGTTTCGGGAACAAAAGTCCATGGCCACTTCGGCAAAGAGCTCTGACGTCATGGGGTTCTCTTGCGTCCATCCTTCCTTGCGCCACATGAGACGACCTGTTCGAGGGTCGATAAAGGCAATGTGCGGATAGTCCTGTACTTGGTAGCGCGTTATGTACGTTCGCGCTTCTGCAGTCACGTCGGGCTGTGTTCCACAAAGGCAACATTTGAAGAGATAAAGAGTTAGACGTTGTCGAGTGGGACTACATGCAGTCAATCAGGCACAGTATTCGTTCGTTCGTTCTCACTTCAGCTATAGATAGATCGTTTTCGTACCTGTTGCCAAAAGATGAAACCTTCTCGAATGAGATTCTCCACCAGTTCGTCGCGCCAGACATCGCGGTTGAGTGCATGACTCGCAAACTCGGAATCCTTTTGAATGTTGACTAGCAACCATCGTCTCGAGTCCTTGGCTACGGTCCGTGCACCTTGAAAGCCTCCCGCCCTGTGCATGAGATCGGCCGGTGGCGCAAACATGTCCGAGAGACGAGGCTGCACAGGCAGTACCTGCACTTCGTCGTCGTCCTCATCCTCGTCCATGTCTTCCTTTTCTTCGTAATTGTATTCTGCATCGTCGTCTTCATCTGCACCGTTACCCGCTGCCGCAGCAGCTGCGGCATTGATCACCGCTCGAACGTCCTGGGCAGGCGGCGCCGCAAAGGCCGACTCGAGTTGCTCCTCCATCATTTCTCGCATGAGCTGATAGTCTGGATTCATGGCCATCATTCCGCCACCACCACTGCCCATGCCACCCATACCACCGCCCATTCCACCCATTCCACCGCCCATTCCACCACCCCCCATGTGATCGTCCATCAATCGCATCGTTTGCGTGGCATCTGGCGCTCGAATTTCAGCCCCGGCGCCCATTCCTGCAGCGTCACCACCGCCCATTCCTCCACCGCTTCCTGCGCCACCCATGCTCGAAACGCTCTGCTCGTGCTCCATGTACAAGCCCACGGCTGTCTCGAGATTGCCGCTGCTCATTTCTAGATAGCTTGCGGCACGTGTTGGGTCGGCGCTGCCCGTGAACGCCATAAATTGCGAGACCAGTGCGTCATCGCTGGTTCCGGTAGCAGCAGCAGCAGAAGTAGTGTCGTCCGCCATTGTGTTGGGATGAATTTGGTAAGGGTAACCTCGTTATTGTGCGTTTCTAATGGAATCAAGTCGATTGAATTCGCTATTCGCTATTGGCTATTCGCTATTGTCTACGTGCGTGCAAGTGCAAGTCCAGGTCCAGGTCCAGCGAGAGGGTGACAAGAGCAGTCAAGACAAGACAAGGTGCGCTCGACGTAATAGGGTAATGCGAGAGTAAACTAGTCTGCCTTAATGTATGAACATTCCGGTAAGGGCGGTTGCGAGGAAGACTTTCGATTCTCGCGGAAAGAATGCGCCGATCGTACTTTTTACTTTTTACGCGCGAAGAAAGGCGACTGACTCGAGGGCTCCTCCCCTCCATCCGACTCGACTCGACTCCGTCCTCTCCCCAGCGCGCTTGGCTTTGTAGCTAGGCCTAGCTAGTCATATGCTACAACTCTAGCAGACTACGTACTAGAGTCGGAGACTCTGTAGTCCCTCTCACACAACGCCACAGCGCTTCCGTACTACTTCTCTACTAGGAATGCCATTCGTTATTCCCGTAACGAGCCTTCCAGTTCTTTGAACGATGCAAAGGATGACCGACTCAAAAGGCAGTCTCAAAGCTACAGCACTATTCCTACAACTGATAGACAAACGTGATTGGAAGAAATGCTAGTAGATTTATACCCAAGCTTTGCAGTACAGACGTTGTTTGTTCGTCTGGACGTAATTGTTTTGTGTGCGTGTGTATCAATGCGGGTGTACAGCAGTTGATTCGTAGTAATGTTGGGTCCCTTTGAAAAAGGGTCGAATAGAAAGTTACCAGCTTTCGTTGCGCAGCATTCGCGCATGTTGCTTCGTATAGGCAAAGTCAGTAGCCGAATGACACGGCTTGGTAACCGATACGGGAGAGGAGGACACGGTAGACATCTTCTTGACAAAAATGCTGCCGTGCCACATAGCGTTAGAGTCTTCGTCAATGCTCTTGTCGTTGTGAAGGGCGCATTCTTCAGAGCGTTCGTAAAGCTCCCAAAGACGATTCCGTGCTGCTGACAAGTCAGGGTGAGACATGAGTCCAAGTTGCTGGGCCGTTCGAATGACTTCGCAGGCGATACTGTTCTCGGGGCCGAACATGCCTTCGAGAGCATTGAGAATGGCGGCCAGAGCAACGCGACTGGCTCGCATGGGAGTAAAAAAGTAGTCGCAGACTGCTAGTTCGCAAAAGAAGGAAGACACGTCGGAAATGTCTTCAAGATCGTTCATCGGAACGTGGAGCATTCCAGAAGAGGAAAAGAAAAAGTCGAGAAAGATCGAGGCAAACGCAATAGCAGTCGGTGGATGAAGGTTCCAGGACAAGGCGTGGAGAATGTGAGATTCCATTTCAGAGACATCGCTCATGTCAAACTCGCCACGGCTCAAGTCACTAAGAATACCAAGGTCAGCGAGCTTGCACGGGTAAAGTAGCTTGACAGCAAGGTGCAGTGTAGTAGTCGCGGCAAGCTTAAAGCTTGTTCGATCGCACCGGCAAGAAGCAAGAAAACGATCCAAAAAGGAAAGAGAAACAGCAACCACTTCCCGGTCAATACGAAAGTAGTCCACCACTCGAAAGGACCATTCGACAATCTGTTCGCGGCAATATTCGTCAATGCGCGTGTTGGTTCCGTGAGCGTGGTGGTTGTGACCGTGGGTAAAGGAGGGCACCTTCTTGGACAGCTGGTAGCCATTCTGGTGCCAAGCGGTCATACTTAGATAGTCTGTACAAGTGTACTTCCCCGTAAGCTCTTGCCGTACCATCGCATGAAGGTTTTCCACCAGCCCCTCCTTTTCTTGATCATGGTTCTCATCCTCGTCCGTATCCATCATGTTGGATGATGTTTGCGGGAGACGAAGTCTGTGAGGAATCGACCGATTCCGTTTAGACCGCTTCCGCGGGTTCATGGTTAGCTTCAACATACTGACGATAGCACTGTCCCCCTGCTATCTAAAGCTCTGTATATACCTCTGCTTGACAACGATCCCCAAACCCCGAGTTGTGGGATGATGTTGACAAAGGTGAGCGCTAGGCTTGGCTCTTGGCGGGGGGACTGGTTTTTCGTGGGGACTTCACGGAGGGCAAAATTTGCGAACTAAAACGCGCCTTGCGCCAAAATAGCTCGCAAACACATTACTTAGCTGAACGCCGCCAACAAATTCTGAATGCGATTTATTTGCAGTGATATCTTAAATGAACATCAACAAGTGTGTATACAGCATAGTTTTGGAAAATTTTGCTTTCGC
>Ga0307981_1001899_pt1 | contig 17832 bp, 17 predicted proteins | sample OrgLakmetagen987_FD_201849 | JGI IMG/M metagenome (GOLD analysis project Ga0307981, IMG submission 201849) | Saline water microbial communities from Organic Lake, Antarctica - #987 | ecosystem: Environmental > Aquatic > Non-marine Saline and Alkaline > Saline | place: Antarctica: Organic Lake... | reverse complement strand
GTTCGGGCGTCAAGACTGTCGGTAGGAAAGATCACAATGAATTCAGCAGAGGCTTCAAAGCGAGAGGATGTAGCAGGGAGATAACATGTCTCCACTGTCGACTCTTGATGAGTTGACGAAAATGCTCGAAGTGCCTGCAGAAACGGCGGAGGCGGCGGAAAGATTTCGTGTATATCACGTCGTCTCAGGTTTGCTGGAATCATAGCAGAAGTGGTGTTGCGACAGATAGCCCATGTTTCTTCAAACTCTCTCTGGAGTCTCTCCAAGACGACACTTTCGGGTAAACCTTGTGTTCGCCGTCGTTCCAACGAGGGAGACGATTGCTGCGGGTACGTCAATGTCGTCAGTGGCGGTGAATTCGAGATCTGGCTGTGAATGTAGACACTGTTGAGAAGTATCGCAAGTAAGACTAACGAGACTCCAAAACCCACAGCGACTCTTGCACCATTATTGCTACCACCAAGACGTTTGTGTGACGCCCCAGCTGCTGTATGGGGCCCAGCAGCGCCGGTAGCGGTAGGGAGCCTTCGTCGTCGTGGAGGCACCAGTGAACCGCTCAAGGCCGAGTTCCTGATCATCCTACAGCTTCAGTCGTAGGTACAGACGCTTACTAATCAACCCAACGAGATTCCCGGGAGCATGATTCGAGTCGAGTCCTCGTTGGCTTTCTCATCGTGACTAATTGCAGTAGCTACATCGCTTCATTCTGCCTCTTGGCGTGTTTCCTTGATTTTGTGGATTTTCTAAACACATAGACGACCAAAACTTACACAGAGGAGCTACCTTTTGCTACATATTACCAGACACAGCGTATCATAGCGACCAAAACAAACACTCTAGACTACGAGGCATAAAAGGAACATCCAGGAGCAAACTCAAACTATGATATAGAGCGATTTAGACTTGTAACGGGACAGCTCTGCTCTTTAGGCATTACTTCCATTACAATGGCGAACTGCTTAGGTTCTGCATCCAGGGCATCCGGGGGTGTCACCAGCCTTCGGGTTGGCAGCACGAGCTTCGGACAAGGCACGCTCCTCCATCATGATGGTGAAGGAAGCCTCACCACGGAGGGGATCAAGGTATCCCGTTTCACCAGGGTAAATTCCCGAGGCGTCGGGGCTGTTTCCATCCCAGGTCTCGAAGGGGTTGAAGTTAAAGACAGTACGCGGGGCGCTAGGGTCCCATTTGTCGTAAACGATCGTCTTGGTGGCGGTGTCCCACATCTTTCCGTTGAACTCTCCGTAATCACGGAAGAGCTTCATGGAAGTGCGCACACCGAAGGAGGCGGGGGCAAAGGCCGAAGCCGAGGCCGTAAGGGCGAGAAGAGCGATGATCTTGGAGTACTGTGGATTGTAAAGAAGAAGAAAAAGTGTGTGTGAGTGAAAGCTTGCGCGTTTCAATGAGAATGCAGCCCAAGCGAATTGTTTGATCGGCAACCTGCTCAGGGACTCCAGCTAGAACAGTACAGGCAACACGATTCGCCTTTCCTCGACACACGGCGGCTCCAGTGACATACCATGATGAATTTGATGCTTCGTTAGAATTATGACGGCTGTGTGAACCGATGCTCTTAAAGATAAAAGATCACACGTTTTTTGGATGAAGTGCGTATGCGACGGATAACGTCTGTTCTCGACAGTACTAGTCAATCAAAACGCTGAGGACCGCGCAGCCGTCCAAAAAGAGAAAGACACACGTCATCACAAGCGGTGACATGGCGCGAACACGAACCTCCAATTGGAACAAGCCAGTCATGTCAGGTCATGGGTCGAAATGACAACATATCATTCGGTTTATACAAAACGAGGATACTCAATGCAAAGGCGATTTTCGCTCACTTTTTGAGCGATGTTCCAATTTCATATCAACATCAACGACCATGGCGTTTTCTGTGCCCGTGAGAACTACCTTCTTACTACGAGTGCTCGTACTATGGACAGCTCTAAGTGTATGGATAAATATGGACGTCGTACTGAATCATGGTCCAGAATCAAACGTTGGGGAGCTTCTCTCCGTGGAACAAACGCTTAAGACAGCAGCACCAGCAGATCGGACGAGGCCGAGGAAACGAAGAAGGAACCCGTCCTCCACTGCACTATTTCAGGACAGAGGTTGGAATCAAACGGATATATTGCTTCTGTCGGTGAATGATCATGACTCGCACCCCGTTATTAGGAATGGTCCAGCTGGCTACTGGAACCTAAGCTGCCCGCTCGAAATGTCAACTTTTTCGGCCGCGCACATTGGTGGAGACGACTTTCTAGAGAGAGCCTACAAGGCACGAAATCTTTCCACGACAGCACTACCACTACTGAAAAAGAATGGTGCATGGCTACTGAGTGGGCGCCGAATATTTTTTGTGGGCGACTCGCTGCTACGACAAGTCTTCATTTCATTATCATGTCATTACTGGAATCGAGTCGAGGAATACGCTGTTCCGTGGTTTGAACGACGACATGGACGCACCAACCATGCGAACACTATTAGTCATGGTCCACACTCCAAATTTGAGGAAGCACGAGTGGTTCTAAAAGGTGGGAGCGAATTTATTTTTCATCACGGTATAGGTGGGCTTTTATCGTTGGGGCAAGACTATCGATCACACGATCCAAATATGTGGTTAGAGGCATGTATGCGCGGTAAGCCCTTCACAACAATGATCATTGATATGAAGTTCGGCCCCATCATTTCAGAGCAAAGTGTTCCAAGAAAGAGTTTGGAGCTGCGAACAGATGACATTGTCGTCGTCAACGGATCCGTGCACGGCGACAGAACACTGAATCTCAACAACATTGCAGACTTGGTAGAGTGTATGGATAGGGATCCTGTGAAAAAAGAGACACTGTGGCCACGCCTCGTCTATCTCGCAACAGGTATGGAACATTTCCCAACAAATTCTGGCAAATTTGAGGAACAGTTGACAGAGAGAAATTACACCTGCCAACAAGAGGTGCCGAGAGACTTGACCCACGAACACCGACAGCGAGAAGAACGCACCCATGTGGGGCGGTTGTTACCAATTTTGGGTCAAAATGTGCTGGATCTAGAGGTTGGAAGTGGCGATTTGCACGTTGGAGGTCGCGATTGTCTACACTGGATAATGCCTGGCATTCCGGACTTGTTGGCCGCTTCGCTCATTGCAGCTCTGGGCAGCAAACGTTAGACTTTCTTTGCTGGAAGGTCATACCTCATCATTGAAATGTATCCTTCTGGTACGGGTGAAAGTCTCCTTCCTTCAATAGCTTCTCTTACGACTGTCGAAGGACATGATTGTCGACTATGCAATGCATCGTAGCTCTACTACTAGCTGGTTGAATAGCGGAGGAGGAGCCCACCGAACGCAACGGCAACGGCATTTGTTAGGCTCTTTGCCCTCCAAGGAGAGCAGGATTGAGTATCACCTACTAGTAGAGTAGTACCTTACGACCGAAGCCGCGGTACTACTACTAGTAGACTAGCATGGCTATTTCCTTCTAAGCAATAGCATAGTAGTCATTAAACATTCCAGTAGGATTTCTCCTTTCTACTCTACTAGTTGCAGTAGTATTACTACTTGCTGCTAGACTAGTTGAACAGCCGAAGCTACCGGTACTCTACTAGTAGTATAGTAGCTACTACGATATTGGCAAGGCTATTTCCTCCTAACATCGGTAGCGTGGTCCTTACCGTACCAGGTACCTGGTCCAATCCATACAGTACTGCACGCTACCTGGAACCAGTAGAACCATTCCAGTAGGGTTTATCCAATCCGCTTTGTTCTACAGCTTCTCGCGACTGCAAGTGTGGTAGGCATGACCTCGGACCCGTTTGTGATTGAGTACTAACCGGTGAATGAATCTATTTTTAGTAGAACTTCTCCTGGCCGGCCCCTCTAGTATTTCTCCTTTCTGCATGTCTACCGTAGTCGAAGTAGTAACTTATATACTGTAGGAGTACCTGGTGCGATAGGAGTACTGTACTTCGAGTCGTTAGGTATTACGGTACTATACCCTAGTAGTAGAGTGACGGTACGATACTGGCAAGGCTTCCTCCTAACATCGGTAGAATGGTCACTCCAGTCCATACCAGGTAAAAGTCCATACCAGCAGGAGGTACAGTGCTGCACTGCTAGACTACAGTACGGTACAACTGCAGTACATTCCAGCAGGATTTTCGCGACTGGAAGTGTGATCGGCACGCATGCCCACGGACCAGTGCCGTTTGTGTTTGTGTAAACAGTGAATGATGAATCTATTTTCTATTTTCGGTAGGACTTCTCCTGCCCTTTACACAATCGCATTGCATCTGAAAAAAAACTATGACCGTATTCCGCCGTCAACCGTCAACGGTCCGTACGTACATTTTCCTCCGTAGGGAATCCTGGGCGTACTGTAAGCGGGGTTGTTGGGCGTGGTATCATAATTATTGGTAATCGTGGCCTTGTGTTAAAACAAGACAGGCAAGATTGGAGCAATTCTAGAAGGTTCGGCCCAGGGCGTATGCGTGAGTGATCTCTTAGCCTCATGGATCATAGTAAAGTATGTCATTCTTTCTTTACATAAGCCTACGTGTTTTACGGGCATAGATAGAGCCATAAGAGTCATGGCTGAGTCGACAACATCTTTTAATATTTCGCCGGAGCCAAATCCGCCTTCACATAGTTTTAAACAGCGGCCGAATGAAATTGCACCTTCGCCCCCCTCATCATTCGAGGAAGTATCGGTACGGTAGTTGTGAACTAACTTCTCATTAAACTACCCCGTCAACATCCATAAAGCTAAACCAGCTACAATGAATTCCCTACTCAGTAACGTCAATGCACTGAACACCCGCAGCCTGCTGCTACTGCAACAGAACTCGCACAAGGAAGCAATATGCTGCTTGCGCATGGGTGTGAAGTCTATCGTGAACAAGATCGTCGATCCTGAATCGGATGATCGCTTCTCCTCACTTCAGCCCCAGTGTGACGAAAGCTTCTACGAGTACTCGCAAGCCCCCAAGTGCGTCGACGATGACATGGATGTCGAGCAAGAAGTAAGCTCCATCCACACTGTCGCCATACCGGAAATCCCCAACTCTGATACCTCCGCTGTTTCACCAGACAATGTATCGGTTGTTTTCAATCGCGCTTTCTACTTACCACCACAAGAAGATGGTGGGAGCCACCCTGCAGTCTATTCCACAAAACTCAGTGCTACTCTTCTGTACAACATGGGTTTGGCATGGCACCACTTGGGATTCCAGGAAAACAGCTCGGCCGCTCTCAAGAGAGCACTGTTTGTTTACGAGCAGGCCTATCGATCACTCTCGCAGCAAGCTGTTGGCAAGTCTAGCCACCTGCTACTGCTGGCACTTGCTAACAACATGGCACACATTCATACTCACTTTGTTGACGTGGATGCCGCAAGGCAGTGCCGGGAGGTAGTTACCCAACTCTTAGTTAACTACTTTCCGGCAGTAGCTTCCAAGGTATCGGGAGAGTACGCTTTTTTTACGGCAGAAGTCATGCTTTTTGAATGCCAAGAGCTCTCCTTTGCTCCTGCCGCCTAGACACAAACGGCAGCGCCTACATATGCCGCCAACCTGGTCTACTAGCAAGTAGACACTTCAACCACCAGCTGTAACCTATTTACTAAAAACAGTTTATTTGGAAGATTGATATTGATTTATACCTGTTTCATGACTGTATCTACCTCTTATTCACTTGTCCGTGCGCCTCGAGACTGCCACCGAAAGGACCAGATGCGATTTCTGAGGAGACACATGGTGAAAGGGAGCGACCCGAAACACGGCAACGGGTGTCGGCCACTCGGATACAAACGAGAACACAGCGGAACGAGACTGGTATGTACGATGCATAATATGCGCGTTCCACTTGTTGCTGTTTGGATCTCAAACCGTTGAAGCAAAACGACGTTCGATGCTCTCTCATCGTAGTTATAGACAGGGGTCGATATATCTGAATCTAATAACGAATTGCTTATGCGCAGTCGACCGCTGCTATCCGTATCAATTGCTTATTTAAGCTGCTCCTGAAGCATCGGGGTCAAGAACTCGGCGACCTTGAGGGTCTCTACAGCAATACCAATAGTGGCAATGCCTTCTGCAGGTGTTCCCTGGACAGTGTGCTTTGCAACACGCTCCTTGACTGTGATGTAGTCGGGATCCTGAGTGAAAAAGTATGGCATGGCGGTCGGGTACTTGGCTTGAAGCTCCTTGACATGAACCTTGTCTTCTTCATCCGGCATGTAATATCTAAAGACTTCCTTGCCACTTGGGTCGGTAACAGTGGCGAACGAGTCCGTTCCTCCGCAACGATCAGCCGCAACACTCACTTCCTTGCCAGTCTTGGTCTTGATGGTGAACTTGATCTTGTCAAAGTCGGTAAACATTTTCCCGCTGGGGCCAGGGAGGGTCTGCAGAGAGGAGAATTCCTTGTCAGCAGTCACCGATTCAATGTTGTCGACCGATACATCATAAAAGGAAACCAAGAGAGCAAGCTCGTGAATGGCCATGTTCTTGAGCATACCTTCCGCATTACGTTCAAAGCACTCTCCGAGAGACTCGGGGGTGTTCTCGTAGGCATTGTTGGAGACAAAGGTAACGTGAGATCCATCGACACCCTCGGCAAACTCACGAGTCTTGGCAACGTACTTGCAGACGTTCTTATTGTATCCCATCAAGACTTCGACACCGGCAGCTTCCGCTTCCTTCCGCATCTGTTCCAGCTCGGTGACGGTCGGCGCACCGGGCTTTTCAAGGTAGACGCACTTGGAGCCACGGGCGATGCACTCGGTGAGAAGCTGCGGGTTGTCGGCAGTACGTCCGCTGATAAGGGCGAGACGGGGAGCTGCCGGAGGGGGGAGATCATCCATGGATTTGGCAAACTTGACGCCGTACTTGGATTCGGTTTCGGACTGGAATTCTTTGAAATCCTGTCCAGCGGGCGAGTCGCTGCCTCCACCCATGAACCACGGCTCGACAATAAAGTCCAACGAGGCACTGGGGCATCTGAAAAGGAAACATGGAGATACATCGAGCGTTAGAAGTGCAATGTAGCGTAAAGAAGATACCTCTTCAAGGGGGAGCGAACCCTCTGGAGCTTTGACACGGGTGCTTCCAAGTTGAATCTCAAGCCATATGATGATGAATCGTCCTTAACCGACGCATACTCTTCAGATATATATATATATATATAAGACGACAACTTACTTCTTTTCGAGCATCTGGATCGCGTGGTACCATCCCATACCACGGTTAGGGGCGCCGCAACCGACGAGAACGACCTCCGCTTGGCCTTCTTCGGCGAACATGGTGCTGGTGCCTCGAAAGGCCGAAGTGCTAGCAGCGCGCTGCTGCGTGGCGATAAAGCTCTTGCGAGCAACAAAGGCGGCGGAACGTTGCATGGCGAAGAGGGTGAATGTAAATGCTGTTAGTTGAAGCTTCATTTGTGAGAGACAAAGCAGGGGGGCCAGGTGAAAAGATCGGTCGAGCGTCGATTGCGTCAAACGTCAGCGGGTTGAAAGGCGGGGAGGAATGGATCTTGGCTGTATCGTTTTTATGCGAACAGAACAGAACGGGTCCGTGTCTTTCATCCCGTAGCAAATGCACATACAGCAAACTGCAGTACTCAAAATGCGTAGGAAATTGTCAATGCCGGCACCGAACTAAAAAAAGCCTTCTGTTCGCATTATGGTATATCTTCGGATAGCCTTCCTGCCGACCCTAAACTACCGCCACTCCGGCATCATCATCATCCCTCCTCTAGTCTACTCCTACATTACGACTATCTATCCGTCGCCTTCGCCGAGGAACCGATGACGCGCTCTCATAAGGGCGGCACTATCAATACAGCTGCGAACATCTGCCGGCATCCTAGATCTACAGTTAGTACCCAGCATTGGATTTTTGTCAAAGGTCAAAGATGATTGGAGGCAACATAGCCTCCTTATTAGACTGCGTACATTTTGACTTTAACTGTATTGACAGACGAGTGCCTATTCTTGTCTTTCCATTAGCTAGTTAGACTCTACAACAATGCCAACGCTTTACCTCTTAATAGCAGCCTAGCGTATTCCTTTACAGACTTTCACTCGGTAGCGACCCTCGTCATGGCTGAACTTTCGCTACACTCTAAAACCCTCATTTCTCTCGTCATTGTGCAGCACACTTCTAAAAGGTGGGAACATCCACCAATCGTCGAAAGCTAAACTGCGCACCATCCCTCAAACCGTCCAATCCACCATCCAATGGAGCCTTTACGTTGGCTTGCCACGGTCCATCCTGCCACGAGACACCAACTGTATCAGCGTTGACCTTGGTAGTCACAGTCCCAGTCAATACGGCCCGACGGTATTCCAATTCCACGTCACCTGCCGTCGAGATGGAGGGAGCAACCTGATTGTTGTCGCCAATGTTTCGACGGACCGTCACCTTGGACTTGTTCAAGTTGGTATCGACTGTAACGACGGTATCCTCAAAACCATAGGCAACCATAAGGTCACCCTTGTTGGAGACTACATTGTAACGGGGAACAAGAGTCCAGCTTCCACCCAAGGCATCCACTTTTTGGCTCACCTTGACGGTACCCACCTGCACCTCGACGGCATCGGCTGCGTTGGTGGCACTGCCAGTCACTTGCAAGGCCGTCGAGCCACAATCGGCCCGCAAATCGATACCCACGACATTCAAGTCGCTCGAATCTCCATCGACACCCGCCGACAGACACCATCCCTTGATAGTGCGCTTGGCCGTGCCCCAAAAGCTAAAGGGCATGTTGTCTTTATCGGTCACTTGGAAATCAACTCCGCCCTGACGTAGAAAGAAGAATAAATCAGGTTAGCCGCATACCCTTTACATTCCACGAGTTTCAGATCGTCTGGAGGCAAACGCCGTACATATCAAAGACTTACCTGAAGGTCGTAGTCGCCAATCTTGTTGGAGGTTGCCCACGACACTTTGGGTTCAATACCTCCAAAGGCGGAATTCATGGCGGCCGAGTTCATGCCAATGGAAACTTGCGGGGCCGCCACATTAGCTGTCACACTGCATTGTAAGCAAGCAACGGCTAGTAGCACATAATAGAGAGTAGCAGTGGCTTGTTTGGTCGCCATCTTGTTCATGTCAGTTTATAGTAGCGATCTTTTTGTTTGTGACATTGACGAGAAAAACCATTGCGCCGAGAGAAAACGTGGTGGCGCGAAAGATAGCGAAGAAACGCTTGCGCCGGCGGACGGACTGCTCCCGTCTTGGTCGTCGTTGTTCCTTTTTCGTCCTTGCGTCAAGGAATTGCTTTGGATGGAAACTCTGGTACTTTGCCTTTGCACTCGTATACCGGTGTCTTCTCACCTCGTCTAGCAAGAGTGATGCATGCCTAAAGTAAGTTATTTCGCTAATAATCCAAGATAATAAAAGTGAGATGATGAGAGGCCCTTGTGGCCGTACTACATTGTTTGACTACTACTACTGTAAACCGTGAATGGTGATGGGTGCACTGATGGAGAATAAATACAAATCTTGGGAATGCCTCTAGAGGACCAACTCCTTAAAAGCTGACATCACGCTTGATGCTCACGTTGGCGCCGTTAATGTTGGTTCCATCAATGGGCATGTTCACGTTGGCGGTCCAGGCAGCATCACGCCACTCAACGTCCAAACTGTCATTGGGCTTGAGAGTGGCCGTCAAGGAGCTATCGTCAGAGAGCCGGCGTTCCCATTCGAGGGACAAGTCTCCGTTGCTGTTGACGGTCGGGGCAAGGCGGTTGTCGCCATTAATCTGCTGGGAAATGGTGACTTTCTGGTTGTCCGCCGAGGCAGTAAGCTTGATATTGGTCTTGTCGTTGTTGTAGTTAACGACAACATCACGGTCATTGTCTTCGAGATTGAAACGAGGCGTGACAGTCACACGAGCCCCGTCCGCGTCGAATCCCTTGGTGGCCTCGACCGAGCGGATACTAAACTGTTTGCCAGCGTTCGCAACCATGTGAACCGACAAATCAGCATCTGCATTGTCCGCATCGACTTCCAAGTTGGCGTTGGTAAAGTCCTGACCGTCTACTTCTGCCCGAGCCGAGACACCCCATCCCGAAACATCAGTCTTGGCCTTGCCCCATATGCTTCGGGGAAGCGATGCCAGGTCCGTCGTGGGACGAGCGGCAGCCTTGACGCCGTAGGAAAAATCCAGGTCTCCCGACTGGGTCGAACTCTCCCAGGCAATTGTTGGATCGAGTCCATCGAGACCGTCAAATTTGCCGTCGCGGACCGAGATCTACAGGGTACATTAGCAACAGGCAAGCAAAGAGGGAAAAAGGCGTAAAACGCGTGTTAGTCGGTGGGAGATGCGAGAAGAAATGATATGAGTGCTGCTGGTCGAATCTGGGCAGCCGACCTTGTGCGTAGGGTATCGCATATGATCCGCATCGGATCCTTTGTTCCAAGCAGAGCACTTACCGAAAGCTGAGGGCTTCCAGCCGAAGCGTATCCAAGAATGGCGAGAATGGCAATGGCGAGCTTCATGGTTCCTTTGTAATTACTGTACTGTCTTGTCGAATTCTTGACTGTGGCCCTGCTATGTGTCATCCACCAAATCAAATCTTGCTGGGTTGAACTCCCCTCGCAAAAAGGATAAGTTCAACCGCACGACAGTTGCCCTTGACACCAAAGGTGTCAACAAGCCGTTTAGATTCAAATTGTGAGCCAGATCCGGCAGTAAATGGCGAAACGATACTGATCTAAAAGCCTCGCACTCTATTTTTTGTGAGGAAAAAGCCCGCCAAGGCTCTCGCCATCCTTGACACCTTTCTCACTGTTTTTTGAGGTTTTTGAATCACGAGAATGTTCACATTTTCAATCTTCGTCTTCACAATCCCAACATCCAACCTTTTCCACGCCAATCATGAAGTACTCCGCCCTCATCCTCGCTACCATCTTTGCTACTGCTTCGGCAGGAAAGCCCCAGTTGTCGGTAAGTGCCTCTGTTGGCCCTGTCGCCTCGCACCAGCTGCACTACCCCCGCCTCATTTCCTAACACTGATCAACTCTCTGTTTTCTCAACGTACGTCAGATCTCGGTCCGCGACGGCAAATTCGACGGCCTCGATGGTCTCGACCCCATCATCAACTGGGAGAACTCTGGAAAGGCTGGAGACTTGGATATCTCCTATGGTATCGAAGCTGCCGCCCGTCCCACCACGGACTTGGCGTCCTTGCCCAAGAACGTCTGGGGTAAGGCCAGCACGGATATCTCCGGCTGGGGTGTCAGCGCCCGTGCTGACATTGATGGTCAGGACTTTACCCGCGCCGACCTCCAAGTCGACGCCAACAACGCGGATGCTGACATTTCGATCAAGATGATGGCCAGTGCCGGAAGCCAGTTCGCTGTGCGTTCTGTCCAGGCCACCAAGGGCTTTGACTCCAACGGCGGCCGCGTCACCGTCACGCCTCGTTTCGACCTCGAGAGCAACGACCGTGATGTTGAAATCACCTACAACAAGGACAACACCAACGTCAAGCTTACCGCTTCGGCCGATAGCCAGGAAGTGGAAGTCTCGCAACAGCTCGACAACACCAACGTCAAGCTCACTGCCTCGGCGGGCAACCAGGAAGTCACCATTTCCCAACAGCTCGACAGCGACAACCGTATCGCCCCGACTATCAACAGCAACGGAGACTTGTCAGTCGAGTGGGAACGTCGTCTCTCGGACGACAGCGCCTTGACGGCCACCCTCAAGCCCAACGACAGTTTGGACGTTGAGTGGCGTGATGCCGCCTGGACCGCCAACGTGAACATGCCCATTGATGGAACCAACATTAACGGCGCCAACGTGAGCATCAAGCGTGATGTCAACTTTTAAGCAAGAAAACCATTGACAGTGCATTCCATCTATTGATTGCGTATGTGTCCATAGTGCACTAAATCTAAAAATACCAATGTTGTTTTGCCAAAGGATAGCAGTACCGGTACTGCTTACCGGTACCTCTTTGTTGGGTTGTACGTTTATGTTTATGATGTGTAGATCAGGACCTACATATGCGTAGTTTTGGTTGCGTCAGATGCGATTTGTTTTGGCGTGCATGTACCGTATTGCTCCACGTCACCCAATTGCGTTGCACCTTTTCCGCTTTTCCGCACGACGTTTCGTGCGGCGACGACTTCGCTTTTCATCCGCATCGCCGCCTGCCTTTCCTGAGCAAGACGTCCACTATTTAAACACAGTGCGCTGGCATCCATCTGACGAGAGCATTACATCTGTTTCGGTTACACCATTGATTCCCCTTGCACAGCACCAGACGCATAACAAAACCGGAAAAAAACATAACACATCATGACCATGCTACAAACAATTCTTTTTTCGATGCTTTTCGTCGTCGATACAAACGCCTTTGCATTCGTATCCACCGCCAAGCAGACGTCCAAGCAGACGGTTGCTCTGCAAATGGGACTCTTTGATGGAGTCAAGAGCGCCTTTAGCGCTCCAGCTCTGGAACGTACAACGCTGGACGCGGAACGAGAAACACCCATTGACCGATGGATGGGATGGAGTGTAGTTTCCGATAAGGATCAGCTGGATGGCTCGGCCGGTACGTTACGTTACTCTCTTGTGTCGGCCATGACGACGATCTAAAACAAGTTATCATTGAACGCTCACGCTTACATGTCTTCCTATACTTTCGCTCTCTCTCTTATTGCAGTCGCGGCAGACTTTATCGATGCCATGGACGAGTCCAATTATGTTGCTGTCGAATTAAGCAAACCCATGGGAATTGTTTTTGAGGAAAACGACACCGAGTTTGGTGGAATTTACGTGCAATCTCTCAAAGAAAGCGGTCCGGCTACCATGTCTGGGCTACTAAAAGAAGGCGATCAGCTGGTAGCGGTCGGCACAGCTAAAGTCAGTGGTATGCCTTTTGACGATGCGCTGGCGGCCATTATTGAGTCTGTTGGCGACCAGACAAAGTTGGTCGTGTTCCGTGGGAGTGCCAAGCAATTTTACGGCCCCACTGGAGCGAATCGAGAATGGGTCGACGAGTTTGTCGCCAAGGGTGGTGTACCCGTGTCATCAGCGTAAACATCCAAACATCCTATTGATCGTAATTATTGATGCATTATTTAATTTCATTCTTTGATTGATTGATGCATTCCGTCAAAGAGAGCGACACGTCCGTCCGCCTTACCAGTAGACTAGCGAAGAAAAACTTCACAAGAATGCACGCTTGGTAAATGCAGTTTATTATACACCCACTATACAATCGTCTCTACCGTTTTGGTTTACTTGTGCTATCCTTAGTTACCACCGTCATTATCTTCCAACAGCGACAGTGCAAACGTAATGGCAAAGTACAAAAAGGCAATGCATCCCACAAAAATGAGAAAGTCGCAGCAGTTCTGGCACACGCAAGATGTCGAGTACTTGGGGCGATTCACATCGGGATCCGGCTTGACCAAGACGTGTGCGCCTCTGCCGTGGTGATACTCGTAATAACAGTTGGGGTCGCCGCCGTCTGCCGCCGTGCTTTTGAGAGGTATCATTCTTCGTCGATTGAAAGTTGGTGGCTATAAGCCGCTTTCACCTTCAAGTTAACAAGTTTAGTTGGTAGGCAAAAGGGACCGTGTATAGCGATACTGAATGGTTTGTCGGGTGCCGACTGCGCGGTCCATGGGTGGTGTGGTTCAGGCAAAACCGAGTGCACGCCGTAACGCTATATCCACACGCGCGCGGGAGGCTCCGTTTCTTTAAATCGACTGAGTCGTCCAGTCGTCTTTGAACCGTCGGCTAAAAACGCCAAGAACGGAACCCAACAGATATTTAATCGAGAGATCGACCTCTCACCACCATGGTGATTTTGTTGTTGTGACCCTGGTCGAAATCACTGGTGCGGCCCCTGCCCCGTGAATCTGTTCTGGCGAAAATAATGCTAGCTAGAGAGATGGCAACATTTTTGATGTATCAGCTGAAAAGGAAAACCCGAAAGCTAGCTAGCAGGTCAGTCTAAAGGCGTTTAGCTAATAACGATGATCGAGAGTCTTTCGGGCAATGTGCCGTACAGATTGGGAGTATGTGGAGGTTTGTCTATTCGCCAGCCAGTATTCAGTCATCTCAAAGCGCATGGTTTTTCTTAAAAAGAGACCTGTGCGTCCCCGGGAATGATGGCCGGAGCCTTGGTGGGACTCTTTTCAATGTTCTGTTGCAACGCCAGGATACGAGCCTTGACGCTGGAGATACCGGCACCAGTATCCACCATGGCCTGGTGCTTTGGCGGAGGGCTACTGGGTTCTTCTTTGGCCGGTTCTTCGACCTTTGCCGCTACCTTCTTTTGGAAGGCCTTGACGGGTGCCGCGGTCTTTTTGACCTCTTCAGGGATCTCCTCCTCCGCAAGGGTTTGCTCTTCAAGCTTCTCTTGGACAGCCTCTACGGTCTCTTCGACGGCGATATCAACCTTGTCCTCGGTGGGCTTCTCGGCATCGTCAACGGAAGACTCGTCGGAATGAACGGTATCGTCTTTCTTGCTTGGAGAATCTTGTTCTACGACAGTTGTATCAGGAACAGCCTCGGTGTTCGAGGTAGCGTCGACTTCTTGATCGGATCCCATGATGTTGTTGCTTGGTTTTTTCTGTTGCGCGGTCCTTGTGAACTTTCACTGATCGTGATTTATGACCTCGAGATTTCTCAAAAGAGCGACAGGCGGGCGGGGTCGGGTAACGCCTTGTGGCTAAAAACATACGTGGGCTCGGCCGTCCATTCTCTTCTTTTCGCGACGGTTCTCGACCGCCGCTGTCGATCGTGGGGGATCTTTTGTGTGAAGAGAGCGATGACCAGTGAGTCATTTAGATTTTTCGACGACTCGTCTGGCGCGGAATGACGGCGTTTGGGTGCCGGACGACAGGGACAGGATGGACCATTCATTCCCGTGCCTTCTTTGAATCATTCGACTAGGTATTCGACTAGGGTACGTCGTACCGGTACGTAAGAGACACAATGCATGAGGCGGTGATGAACAAGACAGAAAACCTCTAGCTCTAGAGTAGTGGTGTCAATGCAACTAAAAGAACTCTAGTCAGGCGTTAATACAATGAATCGAATGCAACGACGCTATCTAAATAGGAAGACAATCGGTACGCGGTTGTACGCATTCTTCATGTATTCTAGTACACTGCTAGCTTTATTTTTACGTTCGTTCCTGGCCTTCTTGACAGTTTAGATCTAGCGGAAACCTTCATTGATGGCTTCCGCGAGGAGGGTTTCCGCGAGGATGTCCGTGGCGGTGGGTTTGGGCTCTTCCGACTCTGATTGTCCTACATCCCTGTTGCTATCATCGACCTTATCGGCGAGCGTCGGCTCGGACTCCACTAACAATTCGCTGCCAAAAATTGCATCTTTTCCCACCAAGTCGTCGAAGGGGACCCAGGTCTTATCCGTGAGTGTTGGTTCGGGCAATGCAGGCTTGGGACGACCTATAGCCTCCTTGATCTCCTTGATTTTGTCGCTAATCATCTCCATCCGTGTGGGATCGGGCTCTTCCGAGTTGGTGAGGAGTCCCCCGGCCTTCTTGCCTTCGTTGATGTTGTCACCAATGGTATCGGTCATGGTTGGCTCTGGATCTTCGTTCGGACTGCCTAGACGCACTACCATCTCTACCAAGTCATTAGCCTTGCTCCCGGCCTTATTTGCGAGCGTTAAATCGGGCTCTTTGGGTTCAGTCCCGCCAAAGGCGGCTTCGAAATCACGGATCTGTCCCCCTGTCTGTTCGCTGATAGTTTGTTTCCTTTCCGCGGATTGGGTGCTCTCCTGAATGGCGTTACGTTTAGCGGAATTGGCGGAATCCATGGTAACGTTTATTTGTTTTAAGTCGTTGTTTTAGCACTTGTTGCAATATCTTGATTTTATGAGCAATATCATTTGGTTGTTGCCAAGAAAGTGGTGGTTGGTACACCAATGTGCGTGTACAGAGTACGGTAGAATTCCAATAGAAAGACGCAGAGCACGATTCCATCATCCCCCGTCGAACGTCCAGTATCAGGATCGTGCAGGTACGTTTCTGGTACTAGAGATGAGAGGTCTCAGTCTTAGACTATCCAGACGTTTTTCGTTTTTCGATATAATAGTTAGTTGTTCTATCGTCATATGATCGGATCGTACCGGTACCAGGTAGAGCCTTCAAAAAGATTTCTTTCGTTCGTTCTGTCTGTCCGCCGTGCTCTATCTTTACGTCTGGCCCTCACACGGGATCATTGACCTAACCCGACTCAAACGGTTGGATGCGGCTGATCCAAGATCCAGAGCTAAACTAGAGGCAACACAGCCAGGAGCATGACCTAGACTCGAGTGTAGACATAGAGAGGTCGTACGTCGTAGTGGTGTATCAAGCGTTTATATTTTTTAAGTTGTGTGTATTGTAGTCTAGTTTCTAGTTCTCTCGCATCCCCATGGTGTAGTTCGGTGGTCTTTATCTATGTCTATCGGTGCATCGAATGTCTCCTCTCTCTCGCTCTCTTCAGAATACTGTGTACGCTGCGATGGTTAGAGAGTTGCCTGGGTCATGTAAGCGGAGGGGTTCTCGTAGGAATCGAGCCATGCTGTATTGACAAGCGAAGGAGGGCGCTTACCATACATGGCTGATTCGGCTTCGTAGCTTGCTTGCCCGTCTTTGGCGTCTTCCTCGTAGAGCTCAGGCCAGTGACTGCGGCAAAAGTCGTTCCAAACATCAGCAGCGACTGTGTTGTGGTCTTGGTACTGCTCCTCAGAAGCGAGGTGAACAGTTTTGTCTGAAGTTTGGCTGTAGACGGCATTGCGGCCCCATGAATCTTCCTCAACTTCGTGGTGTTCGTTATCCCAGAGACAGACTGGGCGGTTGGACGTGATAATATTGGTGGACTGTTCAGTGATCTGGTCGAGAGTGTGCAAGACGCGCCCACATGGAGCGCCGCACCATCCCTCCTTCTGAACAGGCCATGATACCACCATGCCGCACACGTTGTGCTCCTGAACCACCTTTGCGAGTGCCTGGACTGCGGAACGATCGAGGACTTTGTGGTTGTCTTCAACGCGCATCTTCAGATTGATGGCAGGAAGATGCTGGACTTCCTCATCAAGGACAGGATGAGAAGCAAGGGCGAGATCGATCGCATATCTTCCAATGTTGAGCGACAGAATGCTTCCAGAGACTTTGCGCCAGTCCAAATTGTGAGCGATCTTGCTGGGCGCCGCCAACAACTTACTTAAAGCCTTTTTCATCGCCATATTAGTCTTTTGTCTATTGTGTAGTCTATAGGGGGTACGAAAGGGGTTTTATGAGCGTATCGGCCACAGTTTGCCTGACTCGAGTTGATGTAATACTGTCAACGGCTTCACTGGAAGCGGTGGGAATGGTGTCAAATTGTGAGATGGCTTCGGTGTCGTGGGATGCGTTGTGCTCGATTTTTGATTTCCGAGGGAGTCGCGAAGCAAAACGTTTTGTTCCGGAGCTTTCCCAGCTTTCGCGAGCTTCTCGGCGAACCCTCTCGAATCTTCGCAAATGGGTCATTCTGCGGAGTCTCAAGACTGACGTCTAGGGAGAAGAGTCGCACTTTCCTCGCTATTTATCGCCAAGATGCAAGATTCGCTAAGTAGTTGAACAGGTCATCGGATACGCAGACGGTTCTCATTACGACTCTGTCAGTTCACTTTTGTAAAAAATGACTTTCCGTGAAAAAAGGGCGTTGCATGACCATGTAACCCGGAAGATGAAGATGATTTTTTGCGCAGCAAAGCAATACCGGTTGTTGAACCTGCCGCGTAACCACTTCCGGGTTACACTCAGATCCCGACCACAGACAAGCCGTATCGCCTAGCTCTCATCTCCACCAACGATCTCA
>Ga0307981_1001898_pt1 | contig 17843 bp, 18 predicted proteins | sample OrgLakmetagen987_FD_201849 | JGI IMG/M metagenome (GOLD analysis project Ga0307981, IMG submission 201849) | Saline water microbial communities from Organic Lake, Antarctica - #987 | ecosystem: Environmental > Aquatic > Non-marine Saline and Alkaline > Saline | place: Antarctica: Organic Lake... | reverse complement strand
AAGCCCGACTCGACCTGATCCAGGGTGACTACGCCAGCCAGACCACCTGGGACGAGCTGGTGGCCTGCCTGGACGGACACGGCTCGCGAACCGCTGTCTTCTACATGGCGATCCCTCCATCGATGTTCCCGATGGTCGCCACGCGCCTCGCCGGAGTGGGGCTGAACGAACGGGGCCGGATCGTCGTCGAGAAGCCGTTCGGGCGTGACCTCCCATCGGCGATCGAACTGAACAAGACCCTGCACGCCGTCTTCTCCGAAGACCACATCTTCCGGATCGATCACTACCTCGGCAAGGAAGCCGTCGAGGACCTGCTCGTCTTCCGCTTCGCGAACACCCTGCTCGAACCGGTGTGGAACCGCCACTACGTGCGCAGCGTCCAGGTGACGATGTCAGAAGAGATCGGGATCGAAGGACGCGGCAACTTCTACGAGGGGGTGGGCGCGATCCGTGACGTGCTCCAGAACCACCTGCTCCAGGTGGTCGCCCTGCTCGCCATGGAACCGCCCGCCGGGCCCGACCCCGGGTTCCTCCAGGACGAGAAGGCGAAGGTCATCAACGCGATGCGCCCGATCGACTCGTCGTCGCTCGTGCGCGGCCAGTACGTGGGCTACCGCGACGAGACCGGCGTCGCGGAAGATTCCGAGGTCGAGACCTACGTCGCGGCGCGCCTCGAGATCGACTCGTGGCGATGGGCCGGCGTGCCGTGGTATGTCCGTGTCGGCAAGGGTCTGGCCCAGGCAGCCACGGAGGCCGTGGTCGAACTGCGCAGCCCACCGCGCATGCTGTTCGACGAGGCCGGCAGCCCCCCACCGGAGCGCAACCTGATCCGACTCCGCCTCGGCAACAACGACGGCGTGACCTTCGCGCTGCAGGCCAAGACGCCGGGGCCCGACATGGACAGCCAGGAGGTCGATGTGGACGTCGATTTCGCCGCCGCCCTCGGGGAGCGCCAGGACGCATACGAGCGGCTCCTCGGCGACGCGCTCATCGGGTCGCTGCGACGTTTCGCCCGCCAGGACGTCGTCGAGGGGACGTGGCGCGTGGTGCAACCCGCGCTCGACCATCCCGGCCCGATCTACCCGTACTTCCGCAACTCCTGGGGTCCGTCGGAAGCCGCAAAGATCCTGGTGAACGACGACGACATCTGGTATCCGCCGTCACCTGGCCGCTGAGCTTTCAGATGCCGGTCACGCTGCGACACCAGTCGAGGAGCTGGGTGTGCACGGCCGTATCGGTCGCGCTCGACGGCAACGCCTTGGCCTCGCCCTTCACGACGAAGGCACCGTTGACGACGTCGAGGGAGTCGTCGGTGGCGGCGTCGTAGAGCCGGCGTGCGCCTTTCTCCGGGGTGGAGAAGAACAGGTTGCGAATGGGAATCAGCAGCTTGGGCATTGCATCGCCGGTGGTCATCTTGGTCTTCACCGCGCCTGGTTCGGCCGTGCGGAATGTCGTTGCCGGGTACTGCTCGGCGAAGGCGGCCATCAGCGCAGAGGCGGCGAGCTTGCTCTGCGCGTACGGACCCGTGAGCTTCTTGAACGACGGCGGATCGGCAAGATCTGCGACGCGGAGATCGCCGGTGTTGGAGATCGCTCCGGTCGACACCGTGAGCACGGTGGATCCGTCGAGCACCGGCTGGAGCAGGCGGGCGAACATGTAGGGCGCGATCGTGTTGACCTGAGCGTGCATCTCGATGCCGTGCTTCGACTTCTCGATACCGGCCAGCAGGACCCCTGCGTTGTTGTAGAAGAGATCGATGTGGCCGCGTTCGACGAGTTCGGACGCGGCAGCGGTGATCGAGCCGTGGTCGGCGAGATCGGCGACCACGACGTCGACCGAGACGTCGGGGCTCTCGGCGGTGATGTCGTCGATCACCGGTTGCGAGCGTGGCGCACTCCGGTTGATCATGACGACGTCCCATCCGTTGCGGGCGTGCAGTGCCGCGAGCTGTGCGCCGATCCCGCTCGAGGCGCCGGTGATCGCGACCGTTCGCCGATCGCTCATACGGCAGCGGTGACGCGTGCGTCCACGGTCAGTTCGACGTTGCGGCCGATGACGAGGCCGGGCATCTTGTCGACGCCGAGCGTGGTGCGGTCGACCGTCGCCGATGCGGTGAACGAACCGCTCCCACCGTCGATCTCGACATCGGAGACGGCCACCTCCATGGGCGACGGCTTCCCCTTCGAGGTGATGGTTCCGCTCGTGGTGTAGTTCGCGTCGGCCTGGGTGACTCGGCTGGCCTGGAACGAAATCGTGGAATGCGTGGTGGCATCGAGGAAGTCGGGGCCGACGACGTGCTCGTTGCGCTTGGCGTTCTTGCTCGCGTACGACGATGCATCGACGACGACGTCCACGGCGGTGACCTCGTTTTCCGCGTCGACCTCGATCGTCCCGGAGACGACGGTGAACGTCGCGGGGACGGTGAGGAGGCTGAACATCTTGGCTGAAACGGTCACCGTGGTCGACGACGGGTCGATCTGCCAGGTGCCGGTCGGAAGCGAGGTGGTGGGTGTCATGGTTCTCGTGTTTCTGTGGGATCGAGGACTGGGGGATTCGGGGAGGGGATTCAGCAACGAGTGAACTGCTGGGTCGGATCGTGCCGGAGCTCGGGATCGGACCCATCCGTGACGATCGACGCATGCAACATCGCGTTGAGGAGACAAAATATCAATGAATCGTTGACTCGTCAAATACAGCGATCGAAGGCGGCGCTGGCGGGAGCAGGCTCTCGTTCACCGGGGCGACTCATGCGCATCGAACTCGTTGCACTCCGAGGAATCGTCCGACGGGGCCGGCTCCACCGGATCGCCGGTTGGCTGATCGCAACCGCTGTCCGGTGCAGCCGCCGCCTCGACACGACGCTGCTCACGACGAGCCGAGGCCTCCTGGCCGCCGTGGTCGAACGCAACCGCCACCTGCTCGAACCCTTTGAACTGTCGCGCTCTCGCCATGTCGGTGTACGCGCGACGGTCTGCCGGAGTCAGGTCGACGTTGTCGGTGAACGGCGTCATGAGCGAGCGCGGGTACAGACCCTTGATCCGGACCACGTTGATCTCGGCCCCAGCAACGATCCCGATCGCGGCGACGAAGATCCAGCCGAGCAGACCCAGCACCAGTGCGAACACGCCATATGCGCCGGTCGCATCCTTCACGACCGTGCTGACGTAGGCAGTTCCGAACAGCTGCAGCGCCTGCCAGACGAGTGCAGAGGTGATCGCGCCGGGCATCAGATCGCGCAGGCTCGCCGGGTGGGCGGTCGACACCCAGAACACCAACAGCAGCAGCGCGGCGTTGACCACCACGGCGGCCGAGATGAAGAGGAACGCCGTCGATGCGCCGAGGTCGACACCGAACGAGCTGGCGCTGCTCCCGAGGGCGGACAGTGCCGTGGTCGCCAACGCCCCACCACCGGCGATCGCGATCACGACCAGGCTCCGCAGACGAGAGCGGATCGGATTGGGCCGCTCATTGCGCGGGACGGCCCACGAGACGTTCATCGCGTTCTGGATCGCCTGTGCCACGCCGATCGCGCCGAACAGCGCGACCACGGCGCCGAGGAACAGTGCGATCCCGCTCCCCTGCAGTCCCTGCGGGTCGCTGAGCTCGTCACCGATGACCGGGAACTGACTGAGTGTCGAGTCGAGGATGCGACGTTGCAGATCGAGGTTGCCCTGCAGCACGAACCCGAGAATCGACGTGAACAACAGCAGCAGGGGAAACAGCGCCAGGAAGCCGTAGTAGGTGATCAACGCAGCCAGGTACGGGCCCTGATCCTCACTGAACTTGTAGACCACAGCGATGGGGAAGCTCGCCCACCGGTGCCGTCGCTGAAACGCATCCAGGCGGTCGGGGATGCTCATCGGCACCCTGCCTTGCGCTCGCACTCCATGGTTCATCTTGCCTGCTGTTGCTCCGAAAGACGTCGATTGGTGACTCCGCTACAGTGCATTCGCAATTCGGGACACATGTCTCACATTGTGAGAACTCATGTGGATTCCGATCACCCTCCTCGCTGCCACCTTCCAGATCCTGCGTACCGCACGGCAACACGAGTTGCGACGTGTGCTGACCGTCGTGCCGGCTGGGTTCGTGCGCTACGCCTACGGCTTCCCGCTGGCTGTCGTGGCATCGATCCTCACGTTCGGACTCGCAGCTGCCGAGCTCCCGACGCCGCCGCCCCGATTCTGGCCGATCGTCGCAGGCGCGGGTATCGCACAGATCCTCGGGACGGTCGCGCTCCTTCGTTCGTTCCAACTCCGCGACTTCGCGATCGGCACCGTCTATGCGAAGACCGAGATCATCCTCGTCGCCATCGTGTCGGCACTGTTCCTGGGTGAAGCGCTGCGGCCCCTCGGATGGGTGGCAGCGGTCGCCTGCATGGGCGGCGTCGCCTGGTTGGCGGCGCCGCACAAGATCACCCACGCGGTGAAACTCGCCGGTGACCCGGCCGCACTCCTCGGGGTCCTCGCCGCCCTGGGGTTCGCATTTGCCGCCGCCGGCATCCGCGCCGCATCGAACTCACTCGGCGACCTCCCGACGTGGAATCGAGCACTCTTCACACTGACCGTCATGCTGGGTATCCAGATGGTCGTCAACGGCACCCAACTCGCTGCCACCGACCGGCGCGGACTGATCGACACCTTCCTCCAGTGGCGAGCAGCGATCCCGGTCGGCGTCCTCAGCGTGGCCGGATCGGCGTGCTGGGCGACGGCGGTGACCTTGACCGATGCGACGCGGGTGCGCACGCTCGGCCAGGTCGAACTCGTGATGGCGTTCGCGATCTCGATCTTCTGGTTGCGAGAACCGCACACGCGTGCCGAGTATCTGGCCAGCGCGCTCGTGCTGGTCGGCGTGATCGGGGTGGTCACCCTCGGCTGATGGTGATCTGCGGCGCGCCGCTGACCCGGCCGCTCGCACCGAACTACGGTCGCACGAATGCGTGGTCTCGAGGTCCCCGATCGAACTGAGGATTTCACGGCCGATCCGGTCGAGTTGTTCTTCGATCTCGCGTTCGTCTTCGCCTTCTCGCAACTCGTCCACATGTTGATCGTGCATCCGGATTGGGAGCACGTGGGCAAGGCGGCGATGATCTTCCTGCTGCTCTGGCTGCCCTGGACGCAGTTCACCTGGTCCGCGAACGCAGTACCCGGGAATCAACGTTCGGTCCGTCTCGGATTCCTCGTTGCGACCGTTGCGAGCGTGCCGATGGGGGCCGCAGTCGACACCGCGTTCGACGGGAGCGGCGCACTGTTCGCCATCCCCCTTGCGGTGATCTTCCTGATGGCGCTCACCCTCCTCGTCACGGCGAACGAGCGCGGCACCGCCGGTTATGACACGGCGGTTCGCTACTCGTTGCCCAACGTCGCTGCGATGGTGGTGCTGGTGGTCGGCGGGTTCGTCGACGGCGGCGCTCGGTACGCCCTGTGGGCGGTTGCGATCCTCATCGTCACCTGGAGCACGATCCGCGCCGGGAACGGCGACTGGGGCATGCGGCCCGGGCACTTCGCCGAACGACACGGGCTGATCATCATCGTGGCACTGGGCGAGGTCATCGTCGCCCTCGGCAGAGGGGTAGTCGAACCACTGTCGGACGGAGAGGGCTTCGCTGCCAGCACGGTCATCGCGCTGATTGCGACCGGGATCGCCGCCGGCATTCTGTGGTGGTCGTACTTCGACCGGACACAGCCCGCCCTCGAGTATCGCGCCGAGATGCTGGAGGGACGCGAGCGAGGACGCTTCGCCCGCGATGCCTACACCTACTCCCACATCCCGATCGTCAGTGGCGTGATCCTCATCGCTGTGGGCTTGGAGGAGGCAGCGCTGCATCCGGCTGATCCGCTGGAGGTTCCGTATCGGATGATCCTGTTGGCGGGGGTGACGCTCTTCGTGGGCGGGATCAGTCTCGGTGCGTGGCGCGCCTACCGCGTCTATGCGGTGGAGCGGTTGGCCGGTGTCGCCGTGATCGCGGTGTTCCTCGGCGTCGCAGGTTCGCTCGAAGCCGTGTGGCTGATCGTCGTCATCGACATCATCGGCCTCGTCGGACTTGCCTTCGAGCACTACCGAGTCGAGGTACTGGCGACCGACTCGGGAGCTCCCGAGGAACTCGCCTCACACGTCGAGTGATCTGCGCAGCCACTGGAAGACCCGCCACGCGGTGTGTTCCGGAGCGAGGGTGCTGGCAGCCACGGCTGCTGCCTGGTCGCTGATCGCCTTCCCATTCGGTGCCTTCACATGGACTTCGCTCACCCGTTCGGCCATCACGAACCATCCGACCGCCGCCTCCACCGACGTACCGGCAGCGAGCAGACCGTGGTTGCGCAGGATGCACAGCTTGGTGTCGCCGAGCGCAGCGGCGATGCGCTTGCCACCGTCGACCGACAGCACCTCGACCTCCTCGTCGTCGAACATCGACTGATCGAAGGCGAACGCACACGACTCCTGGCTGAGCGCTCGGAACGGTTCGACGTTCGCCGACCACGGCGTACCGAACTGCGTGTGCGTGTGTGCGGCCGACACCACGTCGGGCCGAGCGGCGAGGACCGGCGCATGGATGTTGTAGCCGGCGGTGTTCACGGCGCCGGTCGGATTCCCGGCGGCGTCCTTCACTTCGCCACCGGGGCCGACCAGCACCATGCGGTCGCTCGTCGCTGCCTGGAACGGCACGCCCCAGTCGAGCAGCCAGAAGTGATCGGTCAGCTCCGGGTCCCGAGCCGACACATGTCCGTCGCCCAGTTGCCCCCAGCGCAACGCGGCAAAAATCCGGTAGCCGACCGCCGCCATCTCCTTGCGGTGGGAGCGTTCAGCCTCGATGCTGCGCTCGGTACCGAACGCCTCGACGCCGTCGAAACCCGGGTACTCGCTGTCGTGGGCATCGATCTCGTTCATCTCCCCACCGTAAACAACTCGACACCACCCGTTCACCCCGGTTCGCTACCGTGCCGCCATGGCTCGTGTCGTCGGCGTCCACCGTGCACCGCTCCACGAGTTCTCCAAGTCTCCGACACCGTCGATCGACCTGCTCGCCGGTCTCGGCGTCGACGGCGACGCCCACATGGGCGCACGGGTGAAACACCGGTCGCGAGTGCAGGCAGACCCGACCCAACCGAACCTGCGACAGGTCCACCTGATCGCCTCGGAACTCCTCGACGAGGTGAACGCCAAGGGATACACCATCGCTCCGGGTGATCTGGGCGAGAACATCACCACCGAGGGCATCGATCTGATCAACCAGCCGGTCGGCACCACGATGCGCATCGGCGATGCGGTCATCGCGCTCACCGGTCTGCGTAATCCGTGTACTCAGATCGGAGCGTTCGCCGAGGGTCTGCGCAGCGAGATGCTCGGGCGCGACGACCACGGGAAACTGATCCGCAAGACCGGCGTCATGGCGGTGGTGCTCCACGGTGGCACCGTCACAACCGGTGACGTGATCCACGTCGCTCCGCTCGCCGGTGACCCGATCCCGATGGAGAAGATCTGATGCGTCAGGCGTCGCCGTCGTTCCCGTGGTCGTCGGTCCGGTCCGCCGGTCGATGTCTGGTGATGTAGAGCCGGCGCGGGTTCGATCGTTCGGTGGGCGGGAGCGGGTAGACCTCGGTGCGGTCCGATGACTCGGACGGCTGCTCGTCGGAGGCCAGCGAGTCCTCGGAATCGAAGCGGTCGTCGCCGAAGATGATGTCGCAGATCCGCCGGTAGGTGTCGTCCGGCGACGAGATCCAGTCGATCTGTCGCAACGCTTGATCCTGGCCTGCGGACTCCAGCGTGAAGGCGCCGTAGCCGAGCATCCGACCCATGAGTGACCGTCCGTAGTTCATGTCGGTGACCTTGCCCAGCGGCATCATGGCGACCTTGTGCGTGAACAGACCGTAGGTCAACAACAAGCGCTTGTCGGTTGCGCAGAACCACTCATGGCGCCACTCGAGCAGCTTCCAGATCAAGCGGCCGACCGCACCGAACCAGATCACCCACAGGTAGAGGCCGAGCTGACCGACGACGTCGACCAGGGCGCCCCCGATCCAGGCCACCAGGAAGAAGCTGACGAGGACCGTGATCGTCGGTTCCAGGAACGTGGCCCAGTGGCGTCTCGTCGCCACCTCCACATGCTCGTCACGCAACAGGTACCGGTTCAGGATCCGGCTGCCGACCTTGACACCGGAATCGGTGACCTCAGACGACCCGACCACGCTTACCCGCCGACCAGAGCCTCGAAGAATCGTCCGATGTTGCGGAAGCCATCAGCGATGATCGACCCGATCGACTGAACGATGTCGGCCGCCCGCTCCGGATTCGTGACGATGGCGTACACGATGAAGCCGAAGGCCAGCCACGTCAGGATCAGTTTGATCCTCGGCGGGATCATCGGTCGCCCCGGGTCGCACGCTTCGTCACAAGGCTCACCATCATGGCGTCAAAACTAGCCGTGCGGACGGCGCCAGCCGGTCGATGCTCTCCGAACAGGCCGTGCTGTCAGCGGCGTTGCGGTAGTCAGCACACCCGCCGATCGACGAGCGTACGCAGCAGTGTGGTGTCGAGATGCTCCTCGACCGCGTCGGCCAGCAGTTCGAGCGTCGGCTCGAGCACTGGTTCGACCCGCACCCCCAGCAACGACTCGATGAAGCCCGGGTGCTCGAACAGGCCGTGCACCGTGGTGACCGTGACGTTGCCGTCGACACCGAACCGGACATCGTCGGTGAGCTCACCGAACCGGATCTCGTAGCCCTGATACGTCGAACCGAACGCCTCGACCTGAACGGATTCGGTGCGCTTGGTGGAGCCGAACACCGTCGAGTGCTCCATCAGCCCCAGCCCGTGGACGACCGAACCGGCAGGACCTTCGATCCCGTCGGGGTCGGCGATTCGTGCACCGAGCATCATCGCCCCACCGCACACCCCGATCACACGCACGCCGTGACGAGCGGCGGCGAGGATCGCCTGGTCGATGCCACGTGACCGCATCCACTCGAGGTCTGCGACCACGTGCTTCGAACCCGGCAAGATGATCGCGTCACGGTCGGGATCGAGCCCGCTGAAGCGGCGGGGGTCGGACGACCATCGAACGTCGGCGGCGTGGCCCAGGAGTTGGAACTCGTCGAGATTCGAACCGTAGGGAAATCGGGGCAGCACGACGCGTGGCGAGCCATGGGGCGCGCGTGCCGACACCGATGCGCCTTCTTCGTCGGGAAGGTCGTGGCGCAGCATCGGGAGAACTCCGGCGAAGGCCATCGAGGTCATCTCGGTGAGCCGTTCCGGCCCGGGCGCGAGCAATCGCGAGTCACCGCGGAACCGGTTGAGGACGAACCCGTCGAGCCGTGCTCGGGTCGAGTCGGGAACCAGCGACCACGTGCCGAAGAGGTGGGCGAACGAACCTCCCCGATCGATGTCGGACACCAGCAGGCCCGATGCGTCCGCATGGTCGATCATCCGGTTGTTGACCTGATCCCGCAGGTTGATCTCAGCGGGGCTCCCCGCTCCTTCGATGACGATCAGTTCATGTTCGGACGCGAGGTCGTCGAACGACTCGGCCATCGGAACCCACAGCGCATCGTGCCGGTCGGTCCACGCCATGTTCGTCAGTTCCCGATCGACGACGCCACGGACGACGACCTGGCTGTGCGTGTCGGCTTCGGGCTTGAGCAGCACCGGATTCATCCGCACATCGGGTTCGACCCGGGCCGCCTTCGCCTGGAGCCACTGCGCCACGCCGATCTCGCCACCGGCCACCACCCGGGCGTTGTTCGACATGTTCTGCGCCTTGAACGGCGCCACGTCGACCCCCTGGCGCACGAACCAGCGGCACAGTGCCGTCGCCAGCAGCGACTTGCCGGCGTCGGACGTGCAGCCCAGCACCATCAGCGGTTTCATCGCGCCCCTCGCCACGGCATCGCCCGGCTCACGATCGCACCCGCTCCACGATCCGATTCAGGACGACGAGACGGAACATACAGCACATCGCGAGCGTCCCCAGTTGGGCACGCCTCGACACAGCAATCGCAGCGGTGATGTCGGTGCCCGTCGCACGACGTCCGTCCCCGAGCGTCCCTCGATCCTCATCGACCTCGCCGTACCGGTTCACACCACCGAGTTGCACACCGAGCGCTGCGGCGAACGCCGCCTCCACGACCCCGCCGTTCGGCGACGGATGACGATGCGCATCCCGTTGGATCGTGTCGACGATCGAGCAGGCCCGAAATGGGGTCGTCATCGCGACGGCGACGCCCGTCAGCCGCGCCGGTATCCAGTTCGCGATGTCGTCGAGGCGCGCGCTGACCCGGCCGAATCGGTTGTGGCGCACCGTGCGGTGGCCGACCATCGCATCCATCGTGTTCACCGCCCGATGGACGAAGATGCCAGGCGCGCCGGCCACCGCGCCCCAGAACATCGTGGCGGTCACCGCATCGACGGAGTTCTCGGCGAGCGTCTCGATCGAGGCGCGAGCGATCGCCGACTCGTCGAGGTCGGTCGTCGAACGTCCGACGAGTCGTCCGAGGCACGTCCGTGCGAGCGCGAGATCGCCGTCCCGGAGCGCATCCCCGACGGCATCGACCTCGGATTCCAGCATTCGACCGGCCAGTGCGACCGAGCCTGCGGTCACCGCTGCAGCGAACGGCCCGATCGATCGTCGCAGCACCGCGGCCGCCGCTGCTGCGACCGCGATCCCGACACCCGAGTACACCGCACCACGCCCCACCGAGTCGGCGTGGATACGAGCCTCCAGCGTGGTCATCGTCGAGCCGAACAGCGCCACCGGATGGACCCGAGCGGGAGGTTCCCCGACAGCACGGTCGATCACCGTGGCGACGACCATCGCCGTCGCGCTCACGACGACGTGTCCGCAACTCGCTCGAACGCTGCGACCACCCGGTCCACTTCATTCGCACGCGGCACGGCGACACGTGACACCCCTGCCAAGCCGAAGCTCGAACAGTCCCGCACGAGGACACCGTGGGGGACCAATCGCTCCCGCAGGGAAGGATCGTTCTCCACGAGCAGCCAGTTCACGTCGGTGTCGACAATGGCGTGTCCCGACGCTCGGAGCCGGGTCGCGAAGTCGTCGCGCGACGATGCCACCCCACGCGCCCAGAGATCGAGGTCGGTCAGCTCGAGCATCTCGTCGATGACCGCCAGTGCCAGCGCGTTCACCGACCAGCGTGGCCGCAGGTCTCGGAGCCGCTGGGCGCTTGCGTCGTCGGGTGCAATGGCGTATCCGAGACGCAGGCCGGGGCACGCCCACAGCTTGGTGAGCGATCCGAGTCGCCACGCCGGCCGGTCGGCGAGGGCGCTGGCCGTCCACGATGCCGTTGCGAGCGGGTGGAATGCCTCGTCCCACACCAGCGTGTCGTGCATGCATTCCGATGGGTCAACGAGCAGACCAAGGGGATTCGACGGATTCGATCGCCAGCGTGGCGCATCGTCTCGAAGCTCACGAAGATGTCGCCGGTACAGCGAGAACTCGGGGTCGCGAACCGATCCGACCGGGACGAGTTGTGCGACGAGGGCGATCGCTTCGGACCCGCCGTTCGTGAGCACCACCAGTTCGGGTTGCACTCCAATCGCCTCGGCCAGCGACCGCTCACCGGCAGCGGGGTCCGGATAGTCGGCGACCGCGTCGAGGTGTCGAGCGAGCAACGGCCGGACATCGGGTGCGAACGGGTTCATGCTCAACGACAGATCGACCAGATCGCTGCGCGCCACCCCGAGCGCAGCTGCGACGAGCGCCGCATCACCACCATGATCACCCGCAGGTGGAACCACGGCCACCATCAGCGCGGCGGTCCAACGGGGAAGCCGCGGCGCGGTACGACGATGACCGCTCCGTCGTCGGGGTCGACATCCACCGTGACGCAAACGTGGTACACCTCGCCGAGACGCTCGGCGGTCAACACCTCGGCCGCAGGACCCGACGCCACGGCCTGACCCTCGTGCAGCATCACGAGTCGGTCGGTGTAGGTGCCGGCGAGCGTGAGGTCGTGCAGCGCCGAGATGACGGTGATCGACTGCTCGCGACGCAACTCGGTGACCAGTTCGAGCGCCTGCTGCTGGTGGCCGATGTCGAGTGCCGAGGTGGGTTCGTCGAGCAACAGGATCGGCGTCTGCTGGGCGAGCGCCCGCGCGAGGACCACCCGCTGACGCTCACCGCCGCTGAGCGCGCCGAGCGGACGCAGCGCGAAGTCGGCCAGACGAAGTTGGTCGAGCACGTCAGCGATCACTCGTCGGTCGTGCTTCGATTCGGTCGACCAGTACCCGATGTACGGACTGCGACCGAGCAGCACGTAATCGGACACGGTCATGTCGTTCGGGATCAGCGGCTCCTGGGGCACGTAGGCAATGTTCCTGGCCCGTTCCCGATCAGACATCCGGGCGAGATCGTCGCCGCCGACCGTGATGGTGCCATCGTGATCCACGAGCCCGGCGATCGCACGCAGCAGCGACGATTTTCCGGCACCGTTCGGACCGATCAGGCCGACCCAGTCACCAGCGTCGACCCGATCGTTGAACGCGAGGACCGCCCGCTGTTCGCCGTAGCTCACGGCCACATCGGACAGTACGAGTTCGCTCATGCGCTGATCCGCTTCGTGCGGAGGAGATAGATGAAGAACGGCGCACCGAGAAAGGCGGTGACGACACCGATCGGGGTCTCGGCAGGGTTTTCCAGGATGCGTCCCGGAACGTCGGCGAGTACGAGGAACGCAGCGCCGCCCATGAGCGACATCGGCAAGACCCGCTTGTTGCGTGAGCCTGCCAACAGCCGCACCAGGTGCGGAACCACCAGGCCGACGAAGCCGATCAGCCCGCTGACGGACACCACGGCTGCGGTACCGAGCGTGGCCGCCACCACGATCACCAGACGGGTCCGGGTCACCGAGACCCCGAGCGTGGCCGCCTCATCATCACCGACCCGGAACACGTCGAGGTGTCGACGATGCATGATCAGCACGATCGAACTCACGGCCACATACGGGGCGCACAATCGGACATCGCCCCACGTGGCATTCGCCAGACTGCCCAGGATCCACTCGAAGACCTCCCGGATCACGTCGAGATTGCGCCGCAACACGAAGGTCTGCATGGCTGACGTGAACGACACCACGGCAACTCCTGCCAGCACCAACGTCGCCCCTGACCGACTTCCACCGAACGCGGTACCCACGGTGTACGTCACGAGCACGGTCACCACGGCGAACACGAATGCGATCGCCGGGACCGGATTGACCGGCCAGTCGTTCCACGCACCCCGCCCGATCGCGATGGCGATCGTGGCACCGAGGCCCGCCCCGGCAGCAGCGCCGAGGAGGTACGGATCGACCAGCGGGTTGCGGAACACCCCCTGGTATCCGGCACCGGCGATCGAGAGCATGCCCCCCACCAGCGCACCGAGCACGACGCGCGGCATCCGGATCTTCCACACGATGTTCCACTGCGGCTCGGTGACTCCCGAATCGATCGCGATCAGGGGGAGACGATCGAGGAGTTCGAGCGGCACTCGCCACCAGTCCGGGCCGGCGGGGCCGATCGACACTCCGACCAGGATCGCCACCACGAGCACGACGCCGCCACCGACGAACCACACGCGATCGCGTGCGGCAACGTCAGCGGCGGCGTCGTTCATGTCGTTGACCTGGTCGGGTTCGCTGGTCAGGCCGGGACAGACGCCGCTTCGATGGCGGCAGCGACGGCTTCCATGTAATCGACGATGCGCGGGCCCCAGCGCGAGGCAATGTCGTCGTCCATCTCGATCACGTTGCCGTTGCGGACAGCAGCGATGTCGCCCCAGCCGGCGCGCTCGCCAACCGTGGCGGCGGTCTCGCCACAGCACTTGGTGTCGGCGAGGAAGATCAGGTCCGGGCTGGCCTCGATGATCACCTCGGCATTGAGCTGAGGATATTGACTTGCCCCGTTGTCCGCGCTCGAACCCGCGATGTTCGTCAGGCCGAGGAGTTCGTACTGCTGGCCGATGAACGTGTCCGACGTGACGCTGAACAGCGTCGGGTCCAACTCGTGGAAGTACGTGAGCGGGACATCACTCGGCGGTGCAGCCGCGACGAGCGCGTCGATGCGGACCTGCATCGAACTCACGAGTTCCGCAGCCCCACCGATCTGACCTGTCACTGCGCCCAGCTGTTCGATCTGGGTGTACACCTCGTCGAAGCTCGTCGCCGCAGTGCCGACCCAGGTTTCGATCCCGAGTGCCTCGAGCTGTTCGCCCGCACCGTCACTGCTGAGCAGGACCAGGTCGGGCTCGAACGATGCGATCGCCTCGATGTTCGGTTCGAAACCGGACAGTTCGTTGGGCAGTTCGAGTGCCTCGGCCGGGAAGTTCGAGAAATCGTCGACGGCGACGAGCAGGTCACCCGCGCCGATCGCGAACAGGGTCTCGGTATGGGTCGGACTGAGCGAGACGATGCGCTGCGCGATGTCGTCTGGGGCGTCATCGGTCGACTCGCTCTCGGCGGGAACCGACGCTGCGGGGAGCGCCTCGTCGGCGGCCGATGTCGGAGCCGCTGCTTCGGCGACGGTGTCGTCGGTCGTCACCTGGTCGGCGACCTGGTCGTCGCTGCCGCAAGCGGCGGCAACCAGCGTCATGGCGACAAGGGCGCCAATCAATGTGTGGGTGGAACTACGTGGACGGTGTTGCATGTTTCCTCCAAGGAAATGGAGGACAAGTCGGGCCCATTCGACGACCACGCGAAACGTGACCGCTGTGGCGAACCTTCCCTTGCCTCGAGGGATTGTTGTCGCGTTCAACGCCGAGGCGACCGGACTCGACTGGCGGCTGGAGCCGTTCGTCATCACCGTTGCGGGACAGTGCCGGGATCACACCGGACTTCGCTCTTCGTCGAACAGTTCGACACGCTAGTGCGTCACCCGTAGCCTTCGCTATTCATGACCGACGACGCTCTCCCCGACGACACCTCCGCCATCGACCCCGAAACCGGTGAACTGGCACCGCGCGACGACCCTCGACCCGATGGTCTGCGCCGTGCAGATTCGCTCGTCGTGGTCAACACCGGGAACGGCAAGGGCAAGTCCTCATCTGCGTTCGGGATGATGCTGCGCAGCCTGGCGCGTGACTGGAACGTGGCGGTCGTGCAGTTCATCAAATCCGGCAATTGGAACACGGGTGAGGAGAAGATGGGCCAGCAGTTGGGCGTCACCTGGATCACTTGCGGCGACGGCTTCACCTGGGACTCCGACGACCTGAGCAACGACAAGCGGATCGCTGCCGAAGGCTGGGCGCAGGCGAAGGAGATCCTCGCCGCCGGTGACCACCAACTGGTGATCTTCGACGAACTCACCTATCTGGCCACGTACGGCTGGCTCGACGTCGCCGACATCGTCGACCCGATCCGTGATCGACCACGCCACGTGAACGTGGTCATCACCGGTCGAGATGCTGCTCCCGAGATCATCGAGCTCGCCGACACGGTCACCGAGATGCTCGAGGTCAAGCACGCGTACACGTCCGGAATCCGCGCGCTGCGCGGCATCGACTTCTGACCTGCGGGGCCACATGGCACTGACTCTGCTCATCGGTGGCGCCCGGAGCGGGAAGTCGTCGCTGGCCGTCGACATCGGGCATCGTCACCACGCCGCCGGGCTCGATGTCAGCTACATCGCCACGGCCCCGCTCCCCTCCGCCGAGCACGTCGACGACGACATGACATCACGGATCACCCGTCATCGCGACGAACGCCCGCAGGCGTGGACGACCATCGAGGAAGAAGTCGACCTCATCGGTGCACTCGATCGGTGCGGTGACGGGCTGGCGATCATCGACTGCCTCACCCTGTGGACATCGAACCTGATGTGGCGTGACACCACCGACGACGAGATCCGCAGCAGGGCATCCGCTGCCGCCAGTGCAGCGATCCGCCGCGGCGCCCCGACCGTGGCGATCACGAACGAGGTCGGTCTCGGCGTCCATCCCGAGACCGACCTGGGCCGCCGCTACCGCGACGTGCTCGGCTGGGTCAACCAGGAGTGGGCTGCGGTCGCCGACCCCGCCCTCCTGCTCGTCGCTGGACGTGCGCTTCCCCTCACCGATCCGTGGCAACACCTCTGACCACCAACGCCTGGCCAAGTGCGCGTCGGCAGGTGCGAGTTGGCACACTTCGCCACGATGAGCCTGCTCGCCGAACGTCTCGCCGATCTGCCCGCACCCGACGGCGCTCATCGAGCTGCCGTGGCCGCACGCGCCGCCGAGGTCCTGCGGCCCCCGGGTGCGCTCGCCCAGCTCGACGAGCTCGCCGTGTGGAAAGCCGGATGGCAGCGCACCTCGACGCCATCGGTCGAACGAGTCGACGTGCTCGTGTTCGCCGCCGACCACGGCGTCGCGGTCGCCGGGGTCAGCAACTACCCCAGCGACGTAACCGCCGCGATGTTCAGCGCCACGCATGACGGCAACGCGACCATCAACGCCTTCGCCGATGCGATCGGTGCGTCGGTCACTGCGGTGGATGTTGGCATCGGCGAGCCGACCGGTGACATGCGCACCGGGCCGGCGATGAGCCCCGAACGATTCGACGCCGCCACGACGGCTGCATTCGACGCAGTCGATGCGCTCGACGGCGACCTCCTCGTGCTCGGTGAGTTGGGGATCGGCAACACGACGGCCGCCGCTGCCGTCGCTGCCGCACTCCTCGGCGGAGCAACCGGCGACTGGGTCGGCCGAGGTACCGGGGTCGACGACGACGGCTTCGAACGTAAGCGGCTCGCCGTCCAGCAGTCCGTGGAGCGAATCAACGGCGTCGTCGACCCACTCGAGATCCTGCGCGAGGTCGGCGGCCTCGAACTCGTGGCGATGGCCGCAGCGTGTGTGGCCGCGCGACATCGGTCCATTCCGGTCGTGCTCGACGGCTACATCTGCACCTCGTCGGTGATGGCGCTGCACCTCGTCGACCCCGCTGCGCTCGACCACTGCGTCGTCGGCCACTGCTCGGGCGAACCCGGTCACCGCCTGCTGCTCGACCGGCTGGGAAAGGCTCCGCTCCTCGACCTCGGCATGCGACTCGGGGAAGGTTCGGGCGCACTGGCGGCGGTGCCATTGGTGAAGATGGCGTGCGCTGGCGTCACGCACGTCTCGACCTTCGACGAGTTCTTCGGAACCGACGCCTGACCGCGCCATGCAGCTTCCACCCTGGGGTTTCTTCGCTGCGCTCCAGTTCCTGACCCGCGTCCCGATCCGACTCCGTTCCGCTCCCGACCTCACTCGAAGCGTGGCGTGGTTCCCGGTGGTCGGCGCATGTGTCGGAGCGTTCGTCGGTGGTGTCGGAGCCGGATTGGGCCACCTGGTGCCGACCACGGTGGCCGCTGCGGTCGCCGTGATCTCGGGTGTGATCCTCACCGGTGCGTTCCACGAGGACGGGCTGGCCGACACGTGCGATGCGATGGGCGGCTGGTCACCCGAGCAACGCCGCGAGATCCTGAAGGACTCTCGACACGGCAGCTACGGGGTCGCCGCGATGTGTGCGACGATCGTCCTGCGGATCGTTGCGCTGGCGTCCTTGGGGCCAGCCGCGGCATTCGCCGGAGTGGTGGCTGCGCACACGCTCGGGCGCGGTGCGGCGGTGGCCGTGATGGGCCTGGCGACGCCGGTGCCGACGGAGGGGCTCGGCGCCGATTACGCCCGAGCGATCACCGCTCGCCGGGCGACCATCGGCGTGTGCGCTGCGGTCGCACTCGGTGCCGTCGCGGTCGGCTGGTGGATCGTGCCGTTGATCGGCGGTGCCGGCGTCGGGGCGTGGGCGGTGTCGGTGCTGGCCCGACGGGCATTCGGCGGCGTCAGCGGCGACGTCCTGGGGGCGGTCGAACAGGTGGGCGAATGCGTCGTCCTGGTGATCGTGTCA
>Ga0307981_1001897_pt1 | contig 17845 bp, 14 predicted proteins | sample OrgLakmetagen987_FD_201849 | JGI IMG/M metagenome (GOLD analysis project Ga0307981, IMG submission 201849) | Saline water microbial communities from Organic Lake, Antarctica - #987 | ecosystem: Environmental > Aquatic > Non-marine Saline and Alkaline > Saline | place: Antarctica: Organic Lake... | reverse complement strand
CGACACGTACTTTGCCAAAATGTCTTCCCAATTGCCGTGCTTGTCGGGTGCTCCGTTCCACTTGGAGGGTCGACCGACCCGCAAGGAGGTCCCCATGAAGGGAATGCTGTTTAGATTGAGAGCATTCGCCGCTTCCTCTTTGGACCGCAATTCAATAAAGGCGAACTTTCCCGAGACACGACAGGCCGTAATTGGATTCCCGGGAGCCGTCGTGAGACCTACCTGTTGCATGGCATCGCCCAAGAAGTTGCGCAACATGGTGTCTGTCATTTCAGGTGTGGTATTGCCCAGAAACAATTCGCGTTGAAGTTTTTCTTGTTCTGAGTCCATGGCGGCTCCTTCGGGTAAGGTTGCTCCTGTAAATTGCTGCCATGTCGTGGACGGCGTGAGCGGTCCATTGTACTTGGAAGGTCTGGATACCTTGAGAATGGCTCCCAGAAATGGAACGCCGTTCAAATTGAGAGCGCGGGTTGCCATGTCTGGATTGGCGAGTTCAATAAAGGAGAACTTTTGGTTGACGCGACAGTTGAGAATGGGCGTTTCATTTGGTTGACAGAGGTGAACGCGACGCATGGCAGCGTTGCAGAAATGCAAGAGGAGGAGTTCGGAGGTTCCTGGTGGCGTGTTTCCCACAAATAGTTCGCGGCTGATTTTGTCTTGCGCCGAGATTTGCGCGTTCATGAGCGACGGACCTTGCGGAAGCGGAGGAAGGTGCGATGGAGCGTAGGCAGACATGGTGTTGTTGTAATGCTGATTGCGTGTCTAGTCGAGTGCTACAGTATGGGGTGAATGGGACCGTCGACTTCGACTTGGGATCTGTCTTGTGTCTACCGTATAGTTCGTTGTTTGTTTGTGGACGAAAAACAAAAAGGCAAAACTCCCTCCGGTCCGTCCGTCGCTACTGTATTTCAGGTTGTTGGAAAGGAAAACCAGGAGATGATCCGTGGCGCAGAACCCTTTCCTTACCTAAAGCCTCAAGCGGTTATAACGGTTAAGACGGTACTCGTGGCTGAATATGTCAACGAGGCTCGCTCAAAAATGGGGTCTTTTGAACTTGCGCGGTCGGGCCTACCAAAATAACTATTCGCTCTACTGGTATCTCTCCTTGACATGGCGACCGAACTTTTCTCCATTGACGCTGCTTTCCTCTCCTTGGCATCTAAAACTATGATCTCTGTACCGCCCCAATGGCAGATTCCGCTAGTAGTGGTGGTGAGTGACATATTATGTGTGTAGTGAAGGATATGTCGGAGGATGAACACTGTACCCTGTATCAGGCAAAGCTGGCAACGATCACGCCAACATAAAAAATATTTTACGCTTCTCACAATGACTGTACCGCACTACGCAAACGCTCTCTCCTCTCCTCTATTGTTTGCAAACACACAGGTCGCACTCCTTGGATTTCTAGGAGTCATGGGTCTCTCGGCACTATCCGCATCGGGAAGCAAAGAAAAGGTTGCTGTCGCTACGACTGCTGCTGCGTCAGCTACCGATGGCGACGAGGAACCGCCAAGCACACCCAAGAGGACGCCCCGAAAGAAAAAGGCGGGTGAGGATCCCACGGGCACTGTCTTTACTCCCTCGGGACGACGATCGGCGCGAATCATGCGAAGAAAGGAGGATTAAAAACGAACCGAACAGACTTTTTGATTTTTTTGGTGGTGGTGTGCGTGGGTTGTGTATAAATATCACGAGCAATGGAATATAAAGAAGCAGAGATTACCGCTCGTTCGTGGTCAAATTTGAAGAAATACAGTGGTGAGGGTCGGGGTTGGGGGGAGACATCTGTACTATTGGAATACTCGAGCTCGAGCGCATGGTTGTGATTGTTTGCAGCTCGAGTGTGAGAGAGTGGGAAGCTATAGGAATAATAAAGATACGTAGTATGGTTGTCTATCCCTTCATACCATTGCTATAAGTCTACTCTAGCTACCAAGCTAGAACTACGTAGACTCTATCGTCATTACAAGTCCACCACACGAGCCAACTTTTGTATGCGATTCAAGAGCAAGTCGCCCTTCTGGATCATCTCGCGGTATTGCGCATTCTTCAAGTCGGGTCGGTTCGTAATAATGACACCACCATACTTGTCAATCTTGGCCGACAAGCGATTGGCTGCAATGAATCGACTCGCGTGGTAATCAATAAAGTCTGTGCTCACGGCAAAGGCGTCAGCCATGGCTTGGAGCGTCACCGATTGGTACGAATCCAAAAACTGCTTGTAGGCCAAAATGTGAAACTCGCGCAACCAATAGGCAGCATGCGGGTGCATGTAGCGATCCGCCAACAAAACAGCCTCCAAGTCCACCATGGCGTTCAAGTAGGCCTTGTAGTCGCATTCATAAAGCGATTGAACGAGCTTAATCTGTGTCGAGTGTAGAGAAGATGCATGGAGGGTTAGTGTTGAGAGTCGTCCCCTTGACAATGAAAAACAACAACAACAACAAAACGTACCACCACGGGAATATCCGTGGCAACCGAGAGAATCTCGGGGCCATCAATGACCTTGGTCTTGAGCTTGGGTCGCGGCAAGTGTAGCACATTCGTCAAGGCAGCATAGACAATAAAGTCCTTGTAGGAACAGACCTCGCTGCACGAAAAGGTGGCAATACAGTCCAAGAGCAAGGTACTGGCCGCTTCCATGTCGCGATGGAGCAGCTTCTGCAAAGCACGGTAGACCTTGAGTCTATTACGACGATCCCAATCACCACCTCCACCGTCGTTGGCCATTTTATCGGCACGATCGATCAACTCGTCCGCCTTGACGGTATCTCCATAAAAGGAAGCGACCCGAGCACTCTCCATGAGGGCATCAATCTTCTTGCCCGACGACACTTTTGGTAGTGCGAGGAGTTTTTCGTAGGCTCCCAAGGCTTCTTTTTCCGACAAGGACTTGGCCGCGAAACGCGCAATAGCTACTCGCGCTTCCATGACCTCCATGTCTCCAGCGCTTTCCTTGGCTTCTTCCACCGCGGCTTCGAGTTCGACTAGGTGCGCTGTGTGCTTCTTTTCCATGACGACGAGTTCTTCTTCCGTCAACTTGGCCGCCGCATCCGTCGGAACCCTGGGATCCTTATAGAGAGACTTTCGAAGCTTGCGGTACAGAGACGGATTCTCCATCTCGGCGGCAATCTGGCCAAAGACTACAGGCAAGAGCGCCATGTCGGGCGTCGTGGCGGTCGTCAAGCGGTGCATCTTTTGACAAAGCTCCATGTCAGGATAAGGAGACGCCGTCTCCTCGCCAGCTGAGGGCTGTCCCAGCTTCTTTTTGCTTCCCGCAGGTTGGCTTGTCTTGGTTGAATCCGCTATCATGGTCAAGCGTTACCTAAACACTAATGACTAACCGTTTAGGGCCTGGAAAAGTTGTTGCGGCTGGATGTTTTGGATCATCCATCGTCCATCGTCGATCCGCTTCGTTGCGGATCTTGGAAGGAGGGAATTTGAGATTTAGAGTCCTGTGGGAGGAAATGCGTGTTTCTTCTCCCTGTTCTTCAAGAGAGACCTGGAACTTGATGTGACGTGTGGCTGACACCTACCATATTATTTTTGCGAAGCTTTTTTGGACGTACGATGAATGGATCTTCTTTTTGTTCTGCAGATGACTTTCGACTTTGGACTTTGGACGCACTACCGGTACCTACTCGCTCGAAACGCGAAGTGTTCTGTTCGTCTGCAGCAGCTGTCACAAATCAAAATCATACATCATCCACCATGAAGCTCTCCATCCCATGCTCGTGTCTATTGCTTCTCGCTGGAAGCACCCTTTCGCAAGCCGCCTTTAGCCCTGCATCTAACAAAGCGTTCGTGTCCCGCAGTACGGCGCTGAACGGATATCTAGATGACATCACAAAAGACTTGTACGGCGAAGATCCGAATCCGGACCTCGATGCCGAGAGCCGCCAGAAGACTCGAATGGAGAACAACGAGAAGGATCGATATGGTCCAGGCAATTGGAAAGACTTTGTCGACTTTGACGAATTCGATGGCGGCGATGGACAGATGGGTGTTGCGGGCGATGGACAAAAAGGGCTCGAAAAGTCGTGGAAGGGCGAGGCCAAAATGGGCAAGAGTAAAATGATGTCGGCCAAGAATGCCTGGGGTAAAGATACAGGATACGCACAGCAGTTGATTGATGAAGGGATCGAAGCGACCCGTGCGCAGCAATTGGAGAATTGGCAGAACCAGCGGGAAGTTCAGGGTGAGAGAAACGCTCATCGTTTCATGACGGAGAGTTTTGACCGATCCGAAAAGCTTACCGGAGAGGAAGATTGGCGCACCTTGAAATCGTTTGGCGTGGAGCGCAATCAGGTACGTGTGTGTGCTGAAAGTCTTCTATTTTCTCATCTTCTAGTGTAATCTCACATCTTTACATCATTTGGCTCTATTTTGGTGACAGGAGTTTGATCTCGACGAAACCTTTGGTCCGGTTGTTGCTGGATCCGAGATATTAGAGATTGTGGAGCTCCACTCTCGCATCAATGCGGCCTCCGTCCATGAGTTTAACATCAAGGTAAGTGATTGTTGTTACTAGTGCGTCCCCAGTTTGAGCATGGGAACAATATAAACAATCGTGTACCGGTTGTCGCACTTGCTAACGAATGAATGAATTATTGTTGCCTCACAGAACTCGTTCATGGGCTTTTCGGACTTTCGCGCCGCGTTCACCCCAGGAACTCCGATGGACTGGACCGTGACCCCAGGCGAAGGGTCGTTGAACGGCCGGGCTGGTACCGACTTTATCGTTCGATTCCGCCCACAGAACCCTGGCACTACGGAAGGCTACCTTGTGATTGATACCGAGGACGACAAGTGGACTTACAAGTTGATTGGAAGCACTTCCATGTAAGCCTCCACACGCACAACCTCAGCAATTTAGTTGACAACAGTCGGGTGTCTTCATTGCATTAGAATATTAGCTTTGGTGTAATTCTGCCCGTAGCGTTTGGTTTCTTTTCTAGAAAAATGAGATGAATAGACTAGACTACGAGTATTCTACAAGCCTTGATATTTGAAATTTTATCGATCGATTGGCCGAAGGGTAGAAAGACAAAGACGGAACGCTTACCTTCTGCCGTCTGTCAACACCTTTACAGTATCCCTTAAAAGACAAAGACGGAACGCTTACCCTCTGCCGTCTGTCAACACCTTTACAGTATCCCTTCAACCATTAACATCATACTCACATGGCTACCGGTCTTAGACTATTAGTCTAGTAGGTAAGCTATCTGCCCATTGGGGGCGATAGCCCCTGCCGGTACCAAGAAAAGCAAGCTGAATCATAAGCTACTAGTATGATAGTACCTGGGTACCTGGTACTGGTAGCGTAAGGTACGGCCGACAGATAGATGGGGGCGAGCACGGAGCTAGCAGAAGACAGAAGACCCGAAAAAAAATAACCCCAACACTCAATCTAAAGATGAGACGGGCCGAGGTGTTATGCGTACGGTAGTCGTACGTAGCCGGTGGTCGGAGGTGAGATGATTGATTGATGTGAGATTATTGAGAAAGAGTGAGGGAAGTGGCGGTGGCGGTGTCGTATCTTCGCCAAAACGTTCTGAAGGGAGCATTGCTTTGGACCAATTATTATTGGAAGGGGTGGACTGTAAGAAAGGGATATTGTCTCCCGCAAAGAGTACAAAAATGGCGATTAGCCAGCCGGACCTCGCTTTTGAACGGACTCTCCAGAAATCCGTTCTTCGTCTATCTCGCTTATTTATTTCCCAAGTTCAAGCTCCAGACTTTGACGCGATAAGATCATCGACGCACTATTGGAGATCAAAGGAACGACAAAGGGCTAGCTAATACTGTTGACCAGTCAAAGGCTGATTGATTCGTAGAAGACGGTATCGCGATTGCTGTCTGTTAGAGAGAGCGAACAAAGGAACGATGGGTAACGTCGACTCGAAAGTTGGCGGGGAACAAGAGGATTCGGTTGTAAATACCTTGGCCAGCAAGGAAGGAAGCCACTTCAGCCATATGAGCAACAGCAACACTGACATCTCCTCTTACGATGCTGGAGATGAAGGCGGCGATGCGTTTGCTCACATGGATGAAAAGAAGGAACACAATCCTGCTTCTTCACGCCGAAACACTCCCACGCGAGGTAACAAGAAGACTCGAAGAGGAAATGTCCAATCGCGCGACGATGATACCTTCGAAGCAGCAACACCATCTACGCATATCAAGGACGATCAAGTGCACGTAAACCTTGCCATGGCTGATCTCATGGCGTATCTGCAAGTGGTGGCTAACAACAGCAACATGCTACCCTTGACGAGACGCGACGACCCTGAGCTGGGTAAAACTGTATCCTCTCTTACCTTGGAAGAATTCGCAAGCAAGAGTGCAGCCTTCATCCCGTCTGATGTTCGGTTTATTGGTGCGACCTTTACACGGTATGGTCGCGTTCTCGATCTTCCCACCAGCCAGGTACGTGCACCATGATGGTAAATTTTGGATCTTTGCGGATATCTTTCGTTCAAAAGTCTCACTTTTTCCCTTATCTATTTTTTCTCATAGGAATATAATGCTGTTGATGGAGCTCTCGAGCCAGGCAGATCCTACGGAGGTGCCTGCTGTAATGCCCTTTTGAAGGTTGTGTACGACGCTGCCAACGATGCTGCCGATGCGGCTCAGACCCAGGAGGCATCGGAAGCTCTCTTTGACGATGACGATGACATGGACGATGAATCCGCCATGATGGGCGGCAAGTCGGTCAAGTCGGGATACTCTCTAGAGTATGCTACTCCCGACCCAAGTAGCATTACTTGGGCCGACTTGCTACGGAAGATGAAGGCCGAAATGAAGGAGATTCAGTACGCTCAAGCACCAAAAATTACCACTACTCGCAAAATTGATTTGAACAAACCTTTTTCTTTGGTGCCAGAGACCTTTGATCCGATTAACGGAAAGAAGCGTTCCTTGTTGATTGGATGCAACTACAATAATATACACGGAGCTGAGCTGAAAGCCAGTCACGACGATGTTCGATCAATGAAGGTACGTGGCGCGTGACTCTCCTCAATTGCATTCTCTCGAGTCCTGATTTCGGAGTGTATACCCAGCGTCTAACCATACTTTTCTTTATTTGTAATACCTTCAGGACTATATTGTCAATGTTCACGGCTTTCCAGAAACCCCAGGTTTGATGACGGTACTAATGGACGATGATAATCACAGGCACCCGACATTTTTGAATATCACGGAAGCCTTCAAGGCCCTTTCGGAGGAAAGTCAGACCGGTGACGCAGTCTTTGTTCAATTCTCGGGCCACGGGGGACGTACCCTGGATGACTACGGGGATGCCAAGACGCAGAGTTACGACGAAGTTATCGTTCCCAGTGACGCAAATGTTTCTGGATTGATTCGCGACACGCTCATCTTCAAAACTCTGTTGGCACCGATGCGGTACGGAGTGACTGTGACTATCATGAGTGATTGCTGTGATAACGGCATGATGCTGGAGATGCCCTACTCGTGGACCACCATGAACGAGAAGAAAGACAGTATAGCAAAGGTAAGCAGTGTTCTGCGTGTGGACGGATCATCGGACGGCCTTGGTTTTCGATACAAACCCGCTTTAACAGCTTGTTTCTCTCTCTCTTCCCAGCTTTCGATGAACGAAGACTTTAGCTTTGTTCGATTCCTCAAAGTAGTCAAGACTATGTACGAATCATCAGCATTCACGCAGCTTGGAAAGACTGTAGGATCAGCGTTAAATCCTTCAGTCCCAACAGTACCAAAGCGCTCTAAAGCGAAAAAGCCAGATACCGAAGAAATGAAAAGGGAAAAGATCGTCAGCACCAGTGCCGCCAATTCCATCTTTGACGTTATCGATGAGGCATGCGCGACGTCAAAGAAGAATAGCCCAGCCAAATCAAAAGGAGTCGTCAAGCGACAGGACCTTCCGACCCAATCTTTACTGGACCAAGTGATGAACTGCACACGTGCACACGGTGAGAACGACGAAACCGACGACGAAGATACTTTCCGAACTCAAACATACGAAGAAAGTTTTGACACTGAAGGATTGTCCTTCGAAAGTATGGCAAGCATGACTGACGACGACTGTTCAAGGAGGCACAAATGAGTTCTATAGGTCGACGATGGTCGTAAAGGGCAACGTGTGCGTTTTAGATGCATTTTAAGTAGTCGGATGTTTGTTGATAATCATGTACTCATACGCTCGTAATAATGTTCTCTCACACCAGTGCTTCTTAGACGACCTGCACGCCATCAGTGACTTCATCAGCTATCGACTCTGAAGTACCCTCCGCGATGGCAACAGGTACCATGTCTACCTCCGATTGCTGTTGTTCTTCAGCAAGCAGTGGAATGGTGGCGTCCCGCATCGCGTCATCTGTTGGTGGTGGCGGCGTGAAAAACTTTTGCTTGATGGTACGGCACAAGAGTCTCGCAAAGTACCACCAAAAGTCAGTGTATTGCAGGCACTGAAGCACGCCACTGGCGAATACTAGCTTTTCGTGCACTTCTTGCCAGTGGCGTAATGGCTACCCGACGCGTGAATATGGTAGCTCCAACTGAGAATGAAGAAGAAAATGTAGCTACCTCGTAGACCAATAAAGTAGCGGACTTCTGCTTGCATGTTGCGGTCGTTTCGAAACATGGCGAGCTGTGGTACCATGGAGATCATCTCCACCGAAGCAGAAAAGTCAAAAGAGAACTTGTAGTGAAAGATGGATTCATCTGAAAGGTTAAACGCCAAGAGAAAACGTGGGAACTAATATCTTCCAATAAGAAAAGGTATCTTGACTAGCCGAGTAGGTAGACTTGACCGGCTCTCGAAAACGAATACTGTACACAACAATGTTGGCAGATACCGTCGTAAATATCTTGGCGATGACCTTGGAGGTCGAGAGGGTATGCCACTCGAAAAATAGATCCAAATAGCGGGAGCAGAACACCACAAGCGAGAGAACCTGTGTCTTTAGAGAGATACCTTAGCGACGAGTGGATAGCCAAAATGCATGTGAGTAACTACTGTTATGGAAGAACTTTGCGCTCCACATGTTTATTCCGCAATCCGCACACGATACAATTAAAAATACAGCAAGCTTCGTTCTAGTCTACTTACCGAGGCGTTTCCTTTCCACAATATAATATAGAGCAAGAGGAATGAGGTGGAGTGGTGCAGGATTGTGTCAGTCAAACGGAATCCATCATATTGACGAGGCATGGTGCAAACAGATTGAGACTATAGTACCGAGAGACAACAAGACAACATGAACAAGAGCGCAGAACAACGAAGTCCCCGCCATTGCCAGTTGAGATGAGAAATGAAAACCAAGGCAAAAGATCTGCAGACCGGTGACGATGTTAGTTTTTTACAAACCTGGAAACTGGCGTTTTCGCAGAAATATCTTCTGGACAGAAACCACCTACCTGCGGTACCTGGACAAAGCCTCACGGCCAACCAAAAAATGATACACACAGCCTTCCTCCAACAGAACATTGAGGGCACCACTCGATCCACCACCCTTTAGAGCTATTGCATTGGTAAAGACTGCCCCTCTATTACGTGTAGAACGCGTCTCGTATCGTCGGATCATGGATCTCCTTGCCTCGTTGAATATGGACGAGCTGCCCGAGCAGCAGACTCGCACCATGCACCTAATGGCACAGCACCCCGACTTTGACATGGCTCTGGGCTTTGATGCGTGCTGCACCTGTGGGCTAAAGTTTACGCCCTCGTTGCCAGCTGTAACGTGTACGGCATGTCGCCGCGTCAAGTATTGCTCAGATGCTTGTCGACAACTGGACGCCGACGCGCCGAAGCCAGCCAATGTGGTGGCCGACGAAGAAGAAGAGACTGCTCTGGGTCACACTTCCATTATTTGTGCTTTACTCAAGTTATGCGAAGACGACTTTGCGATCGAAGACAGCGCGGATACCGACAGCTTGAATGCTGCAGCAGTCAATGCCGCCAAGGATCGGATTCAGAGTGAATTTGAATCCTACCCGGCAACCTTGGCTAATGTGATTGCCCAAGGACCGTGCTTTCAAGATGCCTTGAAGGAGTGTGCCTCTAAGTCTCCGAAGACATTGGTACTTCATGTCATTGGTGCTTCTGAAGAGTCCGAGTTTTGGGACACGATTCGTGACGAAAATAATGTGGACATCGAAACAGTCTGGAGTGCCTATGCAGAAGCACTGTCGGTAGTGTCGTCGGCGCATCGATTTGATACCATTCAACTGCATTTCGTCGGCCCCGAATGTCCAGAAGTGAGCCTCCAAAGTAGCAAGCCTATCCAAGCCGCAGATAAGGATGGTACAATCGGTGATCTCGTGGTGCGAACCACCAAGGGTCTCTACAACACTGAGTTATTGGAGTTGAACGCAATTCCAAAAGCTGACATTGTGGTATTCTTCAATCCAGGCTTAACGGTTCCCGAATACAACTGGATCGAAGCATTGACTTGCATTGAGAAGGGTACACCCTTTTTGTCCACGACGAATACCGAGCTCGAAGGAATCGCAGACTGCCAGTATCTGCTGGATCAAGACAAAATCCAATCCATGCCTCCCGGCCTGGCAGATATATTTGGCCTGTACACTCCCGGCGACGAAGAAGACAAACCAGAGGACGTCAACGCTGGAAATGCCTTCTTTAGCGAGAATCCATTTAGTGGGAGCCGCGTTCGACAGAGTGGAACCATGGCGAACGATCTATACGTCAAGAACCGATGGATGCTGGGCGGTATCCTCGACAGCTTTGATCCTTCCAAAGCCGAGGCCGACACGCCATCCAAGCGACGACGAACAACAGGTTCGACCAATAGCAAGTTGGGCAATCCTGCTTTAATATAAGTTCTTCTTCTGATCTTATTTTATTTAGATAGATAGGACTGTTCTATTTGAAAGTTTGGATATATTTATAAGTTGCAGTCTTTCTTAAGCCGGCAGCAATCTGCCAGATGTTCTTTAGTTGCAGTGCTGGAATGATGCAGTGATAGTCGTTTTACGTTATTATTCTAACGATGCCCTGAAGCTGCATCAGCTCTCAGAAAGAGATGGATCGATAGAACCATACAATACTTGGCAGCAAAATGATAGATACCAGAGACAATCGACCTTTGGCAGATGACGACTGCGGTTCCTTTTGGTCTACGCCTCCCGAATACGCAGACGGGACATAGAAGAAGTGCATACCTAGCTCAGCAAACGTGCCGTTTCCCGAGACGACTTCGTCGGAGTTTAAAAATAGTCGATACCAGCCGTTACCACTTCCGCAGCAGATACCGTCCTGCGATTGGTCAATTATCCCAAACAGATAGCGCATGTTGCTTTCCACCATGATATCCTGTTTAAAGTACGTGTTTGGATACGGATATGATCCAATTGGCGCATCGAAGATCTTGACCCCGCCCGTCGTCGCGACAAACCACCCGACGTCGCGACTGTTGGAATCTAATTGAATCTCGACGGTAAGTGGTACCATGTCGCTCTTGGAGGCTAGAGGGAGTGCTGGATTCAAGTTTGTTGATACCCCTTCTCTGTCCTGCACTGTATGTTGACTATTGGTGGGGCTCGGCGATGTTACTACCGCCCCTCTTTCAGCCGCCTTGCATTGAAGATAGGACGGAGGGTCAATCGACTGGCGGCACACCTTGGTACGAATCCAATCAAAGGCAGAACTAACGCGACTGTATACCCCGGGATAGACCGCACATCCTCGGCCCCAACTGACGAGCCCCACCAACCGATCATTCGCGGGCGAGCCACCAAGAACAACGAGAGGACCTCCGCTGTCGCCAATGCACGCGTCCACACCTGGGTTGATGGCGCACAGCATTTCTGGAAAGATCTCATTGTTGTAGAGCATGTCACCATCAATCGATGTCTTTTCACATACAGAGTTAGGGACAAAGCGCACCATACCTCGTTGGAGAATGTCAGGAAAGACTGGATTGAACCGATTCGAGTAATCGACAGCGCCCCAGCCAATAACAGTCATATCTTGAGACATTTCAGGAAGACTGCTGTCGCTATTGATACGAACTGGTGCAATATTTTCAACGGTTCTGTCCAACTTGACGACTGCAAAGTCATAGCGAAAAGTATCGAGTTCAAACCATGGATGCAAGATCGTCTTCACTGGATCAAATATCTGGAACTCGTCAGAGCTATCTCCAAAGTCATGCCGGTCGATGTGGACGATAGTGAACCATTTTGCACAATGTGCAGCTGTTAGAACAATATCTGGTGCAATCAAGACACCACCGCACTGATGTTGGTCCTGTTCTCGCTGTAGAGTGATCTGGGCGTAGCCAAACCTTTGATCAGGAGCATTCGTTCCACCAATCACGCGCTCGACTGAAGACTCGAGGTGAGATCGTCCCTGAAGCGAAGATAGGTAGCAGTCTGCTGGTTAGTAATGTGAGCGACGTGGGTCCAAAAGTGGCTCCAGCCGCAACGACGCACGGCGGCTTTAATGTCACTCGTCCCAGAAATTGCGATTGACACGGCGATACCTTAGCAATGTGATATCGGAACAGCTTATAAGGCTCGCTTTCACCTTCTCTCTCGCACTTACCTCTTGTAACTTCTGCCGAAGAAGACTCGAGGAGGAATCTTCACCTTTCACCCCCAAGAAGATGGCGGTGAGGCAGACCAGCACCAAAAGACGCAACATCGCAACCAAGCACCAACAATCTCGTCTCCGGTAGAGGTAAGTTTTGCCTTGCAATGGATGATCGTTCAGGTTCGTCTCACTCTTTGGGTCTTGTGGGATCGCCCAAGAATCTCATGGTCGCCAGAAACAGTTAGGACTTCATTTATGTTGTGGCTATGTTGAAGCCAGATTTTTGAAATTTTGTGAAACGGAAAACTTGGCTCAAAATAGTTCGCGCGCCAGAACTCCTTGAACCAAAGATCGCCGCGTGGGACGTCGCCGTCACTCGACTAAATCGGTGCGTCCAGCCACTATCGGCTAGAGACTAGACTATCGTACGGTATCAGTCACCATGGCGTACCAACTTGCAACCGACTTTGTCGCTACCGTCAAAGAGGCCGGCCCGATTGTGGGAGGCCTCGCCGTCTTGGGATCTCTCGTTGTATTGTCGTTGATGGACAAAGTAAGCAAGCCCATACAGTATGCGCCCATGTCTTTCTCTGATGCATTCACACACACACACTACCAGCATGCTAACCACGACAGTATCTTACTCTCTCTCTCCCTTTGTTTCCCACAGGTCTACATTTCAACGTACAACACATTTATACGTCCCGGAAAGGACTTGAAGGAACTTGGAAAGTGGGCTGTCATTACTGGCGCCACGGATGGAATCGGAAAGGCCTACGCATTTGCTCTGGCCAAGCAGGGTCTCAATATCATGCTCATTAGCCGCACGGAAGCAAAGCTGAAGGACGTCAAGGAAGAGATTGAAAAGAAGGGATACAGCGTCGAAGTCAAGTACACCGTCTGTGATTATTCCAAGTTTGACACTGCTGCGACCAAGGAAGCTGTCCAGAAGAGTCTCGATGGACTGGAGATTGGCGTTCTCATCAACAATGTTGGCGTCAGCTACCGCTACCCCATGTACTTTCACGAGTTGACCGACGAAGAAGTTACGAGCATCATGACTCTGAACATCGATTCGACTGTCTGGATGACGCGCATGGTGCTCCCGGGAATGTTGGAAAGAAAGAGCGGCGCTATTGTCAACCTCTCGTCCGGATCAGCTCTCTACACGCTCCCACTCCTTGCCGAGTACTCTGGAGCCAAGAGCTTTGTCGAAAAGTTCTCGCGTGCTATTAATGCTGAATACCAAAAGGAGGGAGTCACTTGTCAATGCCAAGTTCCCTTTTATGTCGCAACCAAGCTCGCCAAGATGCGCAAAAGTTTGATGGTTCCTACTCCAACCGAGTATGCCAATTTGGGCATCAAGTGGATTGGATACCCCGAAGCTTTAGTATCACCCTTTTGGTTGCACGCTGTGCAGGGATGGATCATGTTCAAGATCCCCGACTCGATCATTTCTTGGGGTATTACAAAGATGCATCTTGGAATCCGAAAGAAGGGGCTAAAGAAGGATGCCAAAACTGCGGAGGAAGGAAAAGGAAAGAGGGAATGACTCGCTTATGAAAGTGATCCATTGATTGCATCTTACGTATCAGATAAAGTATCTTATAAATAGTTGAGCATATTAGCCGGCAAGATAGAATGGTGGATGGTCCTCCCTACCGTATGCAAAGCTCTGAAGGGCAAAGTAGTGACGACATGCCGTTGGTCGGGTGGCTCATAGCCTCTAGCTAGAACTGTACTAGTACGGTGCGGAGCGGTAGGATAGAGGAAAGGTTCGTGAACCAAACGGGACACGAGTGGAGCTCATGCCGAAGTCCGTACGGTATATAGGTTCAACCGTTCGATCGACCATGGGGAATCTATATAAGAGCACGCAAACAAGTACGTAATTTGCCTGGAGCTCGCTCCAATGATCTCGGAGGTAGTGAATGCGCTCTTCTTGACGTACCTGGCGACAGAGTATCTCGTGGCGACCAATAATGACTCCAACAATAATAGCAATCGACGGTCGGATGTTTTTGCTTTTTGGCCGAATCGTTTGTTTCAGAAGCACATTGTCGCGGCAGCCGTAACAGTTTGCGTAGTGAATCTCTTGGATCGACTCACGGGAGCTACAATCTTTGCGAATGGATTGTTTCACGGCTTTCTCCATGTCCCAAAGATAATCTTTGCCGCTGTATGTTACGTCGTGACACTCTACGCTGACTGTCAACGAGTCTCTCGCAACAAGCTTGCGCTGCGGGTCTTTATGCAACGCGTCGGATGGGCCTTTCTCGCCGTGCTTCCCGCGTATCCCTTCTTGGCCGTCATGATATCCTTTGGATTCTTGTTGGTCATTAACCTGTTCGAGTTCTTTGAACTGCCTTTGGAATGGCTCAATTGGCCAATCTATTACGGCACCTTGTACGGTCCGTTTTCCTTTTGCTACTGGAAAGTCAAGCAACGAGTGGTGCAAGACCGTAATACTCTGCCGTCGTCGTCGTCGTCGTCGATCTAAACGCGATGATGGCGTTGGATGAGTTTGTGCGCTTGACAAGCCGTTCCAGGTGCGATGTATTGGCGTATATACAATATACACTATACTGGTGCCTGCACGCTGCGCCAAAATGTTGGCCGAATCTGTGCGTCCGATATCCCGCAGCACCATTGCTTTGGTCCCTTAAGTTCATACATCGGCAACAATGACGCGGACGCAAGATTCGGAGCGTCCAGTCGATGCCCAAGCTTTGGATCGCTTTGTGGGCATCAAGAGAAGAGTATTGGAGACAGTGGATTAGTTGAAACGGAAGATGCCACGCGCGTATCGTTAACCAAAGAACGCGATTGAGATACCCATAAACTCGCGCTGCTTTCAAAACGGAAGAGGGCGCGTGTGGACGGAAGAAACACACACGCTACGCAAGATTCTAGAAATATTGGATAGAAGGCTACAGCAGGAGATCAGCTCTTGACCAAAATGGACGGCGTCAAGCAAGCTAGCAACGAGCTGGTTGTGGAATTGAGAAACCATCCAAAATCACTAGATCCAGCGCCTTTTCGACCGGGGCGTTTGGAAGTGCAACTGCGATTGGAGCTTGCTGATCAAGCGGGGCGACGGGACATTCTGCGCATTCACACATGACGCAGCGTGAAGCTGGAGGATTGAACCCGGTTGCTGCCGACTTTGTGCACCGAACACTTTTCAGGGGTCAAACTCGCTAGTCTTGTGCGGAGTGTGGCATGCCTTCCACTTGCACGGACGCTGGAAGGCGATGAGAGCCACGAGGATGAAGGCGTCGTGAGCATTGGGCAAAATCCGTCCGCCTTGGGGAAAACAAGACGAAGTCCTCAGGATGCGATACCCACTGGGAATCAGCGCTTGCTCGCCTTCCATGAAGCGCATCTTGCGCGATCTCAAACAATTCACGTCTCCGGTAGTCTCGGAAGCACCACGATTTCAATCTCTGCTGCTGGTTGGAGCCGGTGGTAACGGTGGCGCTGTTGCCACGGCTCTAGCAGCCTACGCAGCTTCTGGAGCGTCCACCAGTGGCGCCGCAGACTATGTCCGATTCACTACGGCGCTGGACTTACGCGCGTTTCTCAGCGCTGGTTCGGAACTTTGCGCTGGGTTCTCGGCGCTGGGTCTTTGGGGAACTGTGCGCTAGGTTCTCGGCGCTGTGTCTTCGGAATCTTGTTCCGCAAAGAAAGTGCGATTAATTTCAAGACGAGGGACGTCCAGCGCTTCCAATATTTCCTCGTTGTATTCCCCCTCAGGCGAGAAGTGAATGAGCTACACAGAGATTTAACTAGCTAGAGTAAACTAGAGTAAAGGTTATTGATGTAGATTTTCTAAAGGCGAAATCTGGGGTCGCCAACCGACCTCAAGACATCATGAAGAATATTGGATGTTAGAGTCTCGTCCGACGATCATACTCCTTTACAAGTAGTACAGTGGTCCAACGAGATATCATTAATGCCACGCCATGCCACACCTGGCATCTAACGGAGATAGGGTTCCCAAATGGTAGCCATAGGATCGGTGGGGATACGTCAAACAGCCAACAGCGGACGAGTAGTCATGTTGAGCTGCCGTCGAAAGAACCCCAAACTTCCGGTCGCAACGACCTTCAACTTTTTCCGGTATCCAAGGCCTTAAACCAATCAGTGTCTTGCTTCTCTAGCGAAAGCCAGCTATCTCAACATGGCAAGCAAGCTGCAAGCTACACAAGTGTAGCATGAGCAAGCGCATGGAAGAGGAAAGCTGACAGACACAACAAGGACACGTCGGGAGATGGGTAATGAGAAATGCAAATGCAAAAGGTTGAGTAACGGCATACGCAAATAGGTTGCCGCCGATTGAGACATCCCAGACTTTACGCCAGTCTCTGGACTCGTGCAGCAATGCGTTTCGACCGACGCAGGGTGATGCCAGCGTGAGGATTGAGCGGCTTTACGCCAGTCTCTAGGCTCGTGCAGCAATACGTTTTGACCGACGCAGGGTGATGCCAGCGTGAGGATTGAGCGGCTTTACGCCAGTCTCTGGGCTCGTGCAGCAATACGTTTCGACCGACGCAGGGTGATGCCAGCGTGAGGATTGAGCGTCTTGCCTTCGCGAATAGCCCGCAATGCCTGCACGGCGATACGAATAGAACGTCGAAGAGGAGAAGCCACTACCGACACTTTCGTCACCACCACCAGAGCCGGCTCTCCTGAGAACTCTTGATTGGCAGTGAAATCACCCGAATCAACAGGGAAGTCTTCGACTTGGCAATCAAGCTCGTAACTGGCATCTGACTCGATGGTTTCAACAAGAGCTTCGGCTACTTGGAAAGCAAAGAGCTGCGCAAGCTCAAAACGCGATGCCAGTTGCCCCAAAACAGCGGAGAAAACCCAGCAAGAGTACACGGGGTCAACGGATGCAGCCAGGGCCTTGGCAGCAGCGCCTTGCAGGATCTGCAGAACGACAGCGTCAAAGATCTTGGCGTTACCCGACGACACAAACTCGGAGACTTCAACCTTCTCGGGCTTGAGGTGCGCAAGCTCAAAACGCGATGCCAGTTGCCCCAAAACAGCGGAGAAAACCCTGCAAGAGTACACGGGGTCAACGGATGCAGCCAGGGCCTTGGCAGCAGCGCCTTGCAGGATCTGCAGAACGACAGCGTCAAAGATCTCGGCGTTACCCGACGACACAAACTCGGAGACTTCAACCTTCTCGGGCTTGAGGTGCGCAAGCTCAAAACGCGATGCCAGTTGCCCCAAAATAGCGGAGAAAACCCTGCAAGAGTACACGGGGTCAACGGATGCAGCCAGGGCCTTGGC
>Ga0307981_1001896_pt1 | contig 17847 bp, 14 predicted proteins | sample OrgLakmetagen987_FD_201849 | JGI IMG/M metagenome (GOLD analysis project Ga0307981, IMG submission 201849) | Saline water microbial communities from Organic Lake, Antarctica - #987 | ecosystem: Environmental > Aquatic > Non-marine Saline and Alkaline > Saline | place: Antarctica: Organic Lake... | reverse complement strand
GCCTAAAATAGCAGCCAAACACTCGGCCCTTAAAATACAATGAACTCCAAGCTTCCTGGCACTAGCGAGCGCCACATTTTCATCCCTTATCGCTGAGCTATAGACCACCACATCTGCATCCTTAACACTCTCTTCACTATGCGGACTACTAAAAGTAAGGCCCACTCCCTGCATTCTCTGAGTTTCCTTACTTGTCACTCTATCACAACCGCTCACACGATGCCCCATGCCTAGTAGAAGCAGCGCTAAACCACTCATACCAGACCCAGCCACACCGATGAGATGCACTCTCAATGGCTCGCTTCTGTCTGTCAGTCTCTCGCTTAGCTCTTTAATCTTCATCTACTTGATTTCTTGAAATTATTTACCTTCTACTGCCTTACAGATCCTCTCCGCTGCATCCTTTACTGCTAGTTCTTCAGCTGCCTTACGCATGTTTACTAGTCGCTCAGCGTCTTCTAGCACCGCTGTTAAATCAGCCACCAGTGAGCCAGCATCTATATCAGACTCCTTTCTCAGAAGTCCTGCTCCCGCCTTGCTAAAGACCTCCGCATTCAAGGTCTGGTGGTCATCCGCCGCAGTTGGATACGGCACTAAAATACTCGCCATCCCTATGAATGAAAGTTCCGTCAGACTCGATGCCCCAGAGCGCATCACCGCCAGATCACTCACCGCATAAGCCGCCGCCATATCATCACAAAATGCCAATAATTTATGGTGCTGCGCCCCCTCCAACTCGGCCTTCACTCGGTCAAAATCTCCATTCCCCGTGATCTGTAGAAACTGCACTGCTGGCATCGCTTTAGACGCACCCACGACAAGACTATTTAGCCTCTTCGCACCTTGGCTGCCTCCCATCACTAAAACCGTTTGCATTTGAGGATCGAGACCAAGCTTAAGTGCCGCATCTTCTCGCGTGGGCAAACTACGTATCTCATCTCGCACTGGTGTCCCTGTCAGCTCCACCTCATTATTTGGGAAATATTCTCGAGCTGCCTCGAAACCGATAAATACTTTGTCACACCATTTTGCCGTCAGCCGATTCGCCTTTCCTGGAAGTGCATTACTATCGTGCACATAAGCCTTCGCCCCCATCTTATGGCCCGCCAGCACTGGAGCCAGCGAGGTGAATCCACCCATCCCGATGACAGCATCCGCGCCAAATTCCTTATGCATCCGCTTGCACTGACCCACCGTCTTCCACATTTTCCACATAAACGGGATCATCTTTAGCGATAATGTGCGCGGCTTAGCCACAGCAGGGACGGTATCAAAATCCAAATTCTTATACTTCTCGCTCGCTCTGGCATCCACTTTCTTCTGCGAGATCAGTAGCTTTACCTCATGTCCACGGGTCTTTAGCTCCTGAGCTACCGCTACTCCAGGAAATAAATGTCCGCCAGTCCCCCCACATGCTATGATGATTTTCATATTTAAATATTCATACGCCTTTCTCCCATTTTTTCTATCCACGAGAGAAAGAGCGATTCAGAAAAATACTAAAGACTCTTAAAATATAAGTAAATAGTAAATATTTTTCAAAGATCGAAATATTTATTATGTTTTTTAGATCAGCTAGACTTAGATAAGGTATTCATATTCCTCTTAGTTTTAGTTGTATCTCGGCAGTTTTATGTATAGGGTGTTTGCTCTTATACAATATATGACGACCCTATTGATTGCAGCCTTATTGGTGATTTTGATTTCAGCACTATGCTCAGGCACCGAGGCAGCACTTTTTTCCGTACCTATCATGAAGGTAAGGCAGATGGCAGATGAGCAGGATCCGACCAAACGTAAGCGCGGAACGAGAACTCTGCTGATCATTCGAGAGAAGATGAGCCGCCCTATCTCGATGATAGTGATCTTAAATAATATTGCCAATATTGTTGGCACTACCGTGGTAACGATCCTCGCTGCACAAAAATACGGTAGCTTCTGGGTCGGTGTTGTTTCTGGTTCATTGACATTCATGGTGATTATCTTTGCCGAAATAATCCCCAAAACAATTGGTGAAAAGCATAATTTGAGGATTTCACTCTTCATGGCAAAGCCGGTCATATTTTTCACCAAACTCTTATTACCTCTCATCTGGTTAGTAGAGTTTCTAACACGGCCATTCACAGGCAAGGACAGGCAAGTGCTGAGCACAGATGAGCGTGAAATCCGCTATATGGCTCAGCTAGGCGAAGAAGAAGGTGTGATTGAGGCTGATGAGTTAGAAATGCTCCATGGAGTCTTCCAGCTTAATGACATGGATGCCAGAGCGCTGATGACACCACGAATTTCTCTCACCTGCATCGACGGAAATGTATCCATTCAGTCAGTGATTAATGAGGTTATTGAGACCCAACATAGCCGTATTGTCCTCATCGGGGAGTCCCGTGATGACGTGTTAGGTGTGGTCCTCAAGTCCAGCTTACTAATCGCAATGGTGAAGGGTCAGGGAGAGGATAAAGTAAGGCTTCACGGCTACGATCCAGTGGAGGTCCTGCATGAGATGAAAGCAGACAGCATTTTACCTATCTTCCAAAAAAGCCGCCAACACCTGGCAATCGTCCGTGATGAGTTTGGCGGCGTGGATGGCGTGATTACTCTGGAAGACATCGTTGAGGAACTCACTGGTGAGATCGTAGACGAGACCGATATGGATGAAGACATGCGCGAGGCTGCTGCTAGTTAACATGCCACGACGCTGCTCGATTTATTAGTAGAGCAAACCTTACCTCTGTATCAATTCACCTACAAGCCGAGCTTGGCGGTGAGTGTGTCAGTGACCATTTTTGGATTGGCTTTGCCTTTTGAGGCTTTCATTACCTGTCCCGTAAGCCAGTTTACCATCTTTGGGTTACCACCGGTTATCTCGGCGACTTTGCCTGGATTTGCGGCAATAACTTCGTCGATGATAGCCTCTATTGCAGAGTTATCGGCAGGCTCGAAGCCCATCGATTTGGCGAGGTCTGCAGGTGCTTTTTCGGGAGACTCCCAGAGTGCACTGAAGACATCTTTAGCCTGGTTGTTGGAAATAGTGCCGGCTTCTACGAGATCTACTAATGCACTGAGAGATGTCGCTGGAACCGGGTTCGCGGTGATCTTAAGTTCAGTTTCGTTGAGTTTTCCTAGAAGAGTATTGATGATCCAGTTAGCTACTTTTTTAGCTGCTTTAGAGCCTTTGGCAGCGGCCTCGAAATAGTCTGCTAATGGTCTCTCTGAAGTGAGGACACCAGCGTCGTATTCAGACACGGCATATTCCTTCACAAAGCGCTCACGCTTTTGATGCGGTAGCTCAGGAACATGAGGTCTCATCTTAGCGACGATGTCTGCGGTGCGCACTGGCAACAGATCTGGCTCTGGGAAATAACGGTAATCAGCGGAATCTTCTTTGATACGCATGACAACTGTTTCACCAATGGCATCATCCCAGCGGATCGTAGCCTGTTGCTGCGGGATGCCCTGGTCGTATTCATCACATTGACGCTGGATTTCAAATTCGATGGACTTTCTTACAGCGGTGATAGAGTTGAGGTTTTTAACCTCTAACTTGGTCCCTAATTCGGAGGTCCCTACTGGTCTCACAGAAATATTCACGTCACAGCGCATCTGACCTTTTTCCATATCGGCATCTGAGATACCACCATAAATGAGAATCTGCTGGAGGGACTTTAAAAAGGCATAAGCCTCGTCTGCAGTGTCGAGATCTGGCTCAGTGACTATCTCCATCAGCGGCGTACCAGCACGGTTATAGTCGATGGTAGAGTGATTCGCAAAGTGAGTGGATTTAGCCACATCTTCTTCGAGGTGAATACGGTTCATCTCGACGACCTTCCCTGGGTTAGGGATGTTTTTTTGCACCTCCTTAGGGTAGGCAATATCATATAAAGGAACTCCGCCGCCAATACAAAGAGGGATATCAAACTGCGTGAGCTGGAAGTTCTTAGGCATATCCGGGTAGAAGTAGTTCTTCCTATCCCATTTAGTAATCTCAGGAGTACGGCAGTTTAGCAACATCCCAGCTAAAACTGTCTGCTCAATGGCGTGTTTGTTTAAAACGGGTAGTGCTCCAGGAAGACCCAAACAAACTGGACAGACGTTGGTGTTTGGCTCGTGTCCGTAGCCGGCTCTGCAGCCGCAAAACATCTTGGAGTTGGCAGTGATCTGGCAGTGAACTTCGAGTCCAATGGTGGCAATGTAGTCTTCTCTAGGCATGATTAATTTACGGGATGGTTAGGTGAAAGCCGCTAGAGAGTCAATACTGGCTGCTGTCTTTCTTAGTGAGATGAAAGTTATTTGAGCTGTTCCGCACTGATCGAGGCAAGATCGTCCATGAGTTGTTTTTCTTTGAGAGCATCCTGAAGGTGGGGATTTGCCAGTAATCCCTGAATATCGTTTTCAGCGATTTGCTGGCGGATCGAAGGGTCTCTCATGAGCTTACGCACCTGCTGATTACGAAGGATTTTCATCACGCGTTCGTCTTGGGAGAGTTGGCTTATCTTGTCTGCAGAAGTACTAGCAATGACTAGTAGCTTGGCTAAATGATGTTTCTCGCTCTCGTGGAGCTTGTATAGGTTGGCCACATTCTTGCCTATCCCTGATGATTCAAATCTCTGCTTGAGGTCCGCTAAAACAGGATATTTTTTTAGCCGAGTGCCGGTGTTAGTATCGTCTTGCGTGATCCAGTATTTAATCTCTCCCTCTGAACCTTTGTCTTTGAGTAGATTAAGGCTAAGCCAAACCAGACCTGATGCTGCGACAAGGCTAACCAGAGCCGCTGGGACCCCGAAGGCTATACGGGAAATTAAACTGCTATTTTCAAAGGGATTAGTGAAGAATCCGAAAATCTTTGAGAGTAAGTAAAAAGCGATCAGTCCGCAGATGATTGCAAAGACGCTCCCTAATTGCTCTGGTGCTTCTGGCCAGTATTTCTGAAGGTAGATGAGACCTTCCTCAGATCCCCAATAAGCTGCGAAACCTGCACCAGCAATGGTGAAGAGGAGGAAGATGAGCCTCACCACTCCTTTGATAAAACCCAGCAGAGTGAGTATTACAATCACGGCAATGATCATGCCACTAGTGCTGATTTCGCTGAGATTAAGTTCGCTAAGGATGATCATTTTTTTAGGGATCGTGAATGGAGGTGATCCAAACGTAGTGAGAGTTAAGATTTATACAACCCCAATAACGATGGCTATTTTTTAGGATTGATGACTTTTTTGATTGGTGCAACACAGATCTTAGAGATAGGATTACGAAGATGATACGACTTCTGGCATACGGACTTTTTAGCTTCTTGATCTTTCTACCCGAGCTGAGCTGGGGGCAGCAGGTGAGAGTACAGCTAGCAGATGGGTTTGATTTCCCTGTGGGTAAACCGAATGCGAAAAACTATTACAAGGCACGGGGATTGCGTCTGAGGAGCCCGTTACATTTTGGTGAGGACTGGAATGGCACCGGTGGAGGGAACACTGACCTACATGACCCCATTTATGCCTGCGCAAATGGCGTGGTGACATTTGCCTACGATATCCGAGGTGGTTGGGGCCGCGTGATCATCCTGCGACATGCATACCGAGACCCTAAAACTGGAAAAATCAAATACGTGGATTCGCTCTATGGCCACAACCGTAAAATGCTGGTGAAAAAAGGTGACCTCGTCCTGCGTGGGCAACAGATCTCCACGATGGGTAATAATAGAGGGATGTATCCTGCTCATTTACACTTCGAAATGAGGCATAATATCAAAGTAGGCATGTATCGCACGAGCGTTGGTAAAACCCTCACTAACTGGGCAGATCCGTCGGCATTTATTAAAAAGTACCGGAAACTCAAAAAGGAGTGGAGAAAACAAGCAGTACCAACAGGAACATACAAGGTTTACAAAGGCTTCTCTGGACTGTAAGAAACGTCTGGAATTATTTATTATATGGCTAGGAAGAAAAAAAAATCTACTCTGATTGTTGTGCTTACTCTCGTGGTGGTTTCTGGAGCATGGTATATTAATAATAAAGATGACCTCGGGCTGAATATGGCGACCGCCTCGGCGGCTGAGATTAGCTCTGCAGAGAATAAAAAACTAGGAGTAGATACGGCCCGAGGGAGCAAGGAGAATGCTAATTTTAAAAATAACGCTTTACCCGATAAGCTCAAAGACGGACTTACTGAAGTTAAATTTAAATCGAAGGAATTCGATGTTTTAAAAAATAGCAGCCTGGTGAATCACCGAAATAATGACGGTGACAGCTTTCATGTTAAGCACGGCGGAAAAGAAACTGAATTTAGATTATATTTTGTGGATGCCGCTGAGAGTAAATTTAAGAAATATCGGGACGGAAACGATAATGGCGACAGAATCCGTGATCAAGGTAAGTATTTCGGTGGTTTAGAGATGCGGGTGACTACAAAGATGGGGATGGTTGCTAAATCATTTGTTACTGATTTACTTTCAAAACAGCATTTCACGATAGTTACAAAGTGGGAAAATGTTTTCACGCCTGAACGGAAATATTGCTACTTGATAGTGAAATGGGAAGATAAAGAAGTGTATTTACATGAATTACTGGTTGCCAAGGGGCTAGTGCGGATCAAAACACGAGGGGCAAGTCTGCCTGATAATACAAATTTCCACGATCAGAAAAAAAAACTGCAGAAGATGGAACAACAAGCAAAGACAGCTAAGCTAGGTGCTTGGGGAATCAAAAATTGAATTTAAAAAATTATGTTAGCGAAACGAATTATTCCTTGCCTTGATGTGACCAATGGCAGGGTGGTGAAGGGAACCAACTTTGTGGATCTGCGCGATGCTGGAGATCCAGTAGAGAGCGCGATTGCCTACAATGAGCAGGAGGCTGATGAGCTTGTATTTCTAGACATCACAGCTTCTAGCGACGGCAGAGAAACGATGGTGGATGTGGTGCGCCGAACCGCTGAAAAATGCTTTATCCCGCTAACTGTGGGCGGTGGCATCCGTACCGTTGAGGACATGCGAAAGATGCTCCTAGCAGGAGCCGACAAAGTGGGGATTAACACAGCAGCGGTGGTGAACCCTGAGGTGATCAATGCCGGAGCGAAGGCATTTGGTGATCAGTGTATTGTGGTAGCTATAGATGCGAAACGCGACGGCAATGGAAAGTGGGGAGTTTACACCCATGGCGGTAGAAAGCCAGTGGGATTAGACGCGGTGGAATGGGCAAGAGAAGTCTTTAATAGAGGCGCTGGTGAAATTTTACTCACTAGCATGAACTCAGATGGCACTAAAAATGGGTATGATATAGAGCTAACAGCAGCTGTGAGCGAGGCTGTAGGCATCCCAGTCATAGCAAGCGGTGGAGCTGGAAATTTACAACACATGGTAGATGTTCTAGAACAAGGAAAGGCGGACGCGGTATTGGCTGCTAGTATTTTTCATTTTGGACAACACTCCGTACGAGAAGCAAAGGAGTATTTCGCAGAAAATGGTATCCCTGTCCGTCCAATGTTTACTAAATAATTTTTAATCTTGAAAAGGTAGTTAATAAAATACATATCTTATCAAGACTATATAAATAATCAAACCACATTTATGGCTGAAGAACAAAGATATTTACACCACTGCGACCGCTGTGGTGAGCTGTTTCAATCTAAACAACTCGATCAGAAAGACATCAGGTGTGAAACGTGTGGTGAGCATCCAGTAAAACCCAAGTTTGCCGCAGTTACTGAAATGCCTGTAGCAATAAGACGTAAGAAAAAGGATACACATGGTATTCCTGGAGCAGATAAAGCCGACATTTACTCAATAAATAAAAATAAAACTCGCATAAACTTAACCATTATCTGCCTAATGTGGGTCTTTGGTCTAGCAGTCATCGCGTTAATGGCGAATAGGGTGAGTGATAAAGCGAAGGCATTATCTAAAGCTGATGTGGAACTAGACGAGGAAGATAGAGCTTATTTAAATAGAAAAAACGAGGCTCTCCAGAAATGCGCAACCCGTTTCAACCTATTCGCCGACAGCTCTGCACCTAACTCTAAATCAGCGCATATATTAAATGGTAGTGACTTAATATTAGATATTAATCGCTACTACAACGGTATCTTAATGAAGAGCGACTTATCGGGATCTCGTATCGTAGAATACGATTTTATTGAAAATGGTGAACAGCCCAAAATGGTAATACTCTATAAATATCATCCTCATGCAGACCAAATAGCTAAAGCATACGAATTTGAAGTCATCTTTTGGAAAAAGGGTGAGGATTGGTTTATTGATTGGCCTAATTTTGTGAGATTAGGAGATATGAACTGGTTCAGGTTTAATGAGAATAAGAAAAAAAACTCACCAACGAGGTTCAAGCTCTACGCTAGAGAACTCAGTGCTCGATCTATAGGTTTCAGCGGATATGAAGAATACAAGTTCTCTGAAGCTTATAACAATAGCTTGATACCAAACGGTCTATCTAAATCTGTCTTCGTCAAAAACCAGACGACTCTGAAATCTACGCTCACCAGCAAATTCAGCGACCAAGAGCAGCTAAGGAAGAGAAAAGTAATTAGCACCAGTATCATTGGCAATTTTGATCCTCCTAGAACCATTAGATTAGATGTGACTATCGATTTCAAAGAAATCGATAGTCAGACTGTGATAGAGCTACAAGAAATTCACAAATTAGACTGGGTAACGCCTACCTCACAGAAGGATTAAGAAGAAATAGCCTTCTTCATCAGTGCTGTATCTGGCTGTTTCCCTGTCCAGATTTCAAATGAAATAGCACCCTGGTGAATAAGCATTGATAACCCGTTTGCTACCACCGCCCCGCGGTCTCTAGCGGATGCTAGTAGACTAGTGAGCGGAGGATTATAAATAGCATCATAGACCTTGTGCCTAGCAGTTAGGCAATGAATAGGAAAAGGTAGACCGTCTTCTGGCTTCATCCCGATCGAGGTAGCATTAATGATGATCTGAACTTTTCCTGCTATCGCTTCTAGCTCCGCATCACCATTTCCTAATAGATGAACAATAGTCTGAGTTGAAGGAAGTTCACTTACCATTTTTTCTAACTTAGTGACTGTTCTGTTAGACAAATATAAATTGGCGCATCCCTCGCTATTTAGCTGAGTAGAGATCGCCTTACCAGCTCCTCCGCCCGCTCCTAACACGAGAATATCTGCCCCCTTTACCGTCAATCCAAAATCCTCCTCTAGCGCTTTGATCAAGCCTGGTCCATCCGTATTATCTCCGCTGATTCTCTCCTTTTTAAAATGAATCGTGTTTGCAACACCTAGCACTTTTACCGAATCAGATACATCATCACAACATTCCATTGCCTCCAACTTATGCGGAATAGTGACATTACACCCAGTAAAGCCCAGACCTTGCATCAGATTAAATGCTTCACTAACTCTTCCTGGCTCTATTTCTAACCGGATATAGGATGCATCTATTCCTAATGCATCCAAAGCCGCTTGATGCATCTGAGGCGAAGCTGAGTGAGAAACGGGATAACCTAAAACAGCAAACTTCGCATTACTAGGCAGAGAATTTCCTCTTAGATCGTCAATAGTATAAACGTGCTTCATGATAGTTCAGTCACGGCTCGGCGCACTCTACGGATTGATTCTTCTTGGCCCAGAATATTCAGAATTTCACCCAAATCCGGACCACCAGTCATCCCGCTCAGTGCAACTCGTGTTGGGAACATCAGCTGACCTGGCTTGGCTCCATTTTCTTTAGCCGTAGTTCCGATGCTCGCCTTGGCATCTCCCCAATCTCCAAGAGCGGTAAAAGCTTCAGCTAATTTAGCTAGCAACTCACCCGCCTGCGCATTATTTTTCACCTTCGTGATGGCTTCTCCATCAAAGGGATAATCTGCATCGGTAAAGAAAGAAATCATCGCTGGCACCTCGCTCAGCAGCTTTACCTTTTCTTGAATAGATACCACAATCCGCGGATAATCTCCATCCACAGGAACACCAACCGCCTCCACATAAGGAGCTGCAGCGGCAGCAAAATCCTCACCACTCATCGCCAGTAAATGCTGCTGATTCACCCAAGCGCATTTCTCGATATCAAATTTAGCAGGAGCACGGTTCACCGCATCCAAATCAAATTTCTCCACCAACTCCGCCACCGAAAATATCTCCTGTTCACTCTTAGGCGACCATCCCAGCAGTGCGATAAAATTATCCACCGCAGCAGACAAATATCCCTTCTCAGCGTATTCACCCACCGCCGCTCCCTGATCGCGTTTAGACATTTTCGAGCCATCCTGATTCAAGATCAGCGGAATATGAGCATACTGTGGTGGCTCTACCCCAAAGGCCTCAAATAACTGTAAATGCTTCGGAGTATTCATCAAATGATCCTCCCCACGAATCACATGCGTCATCTCCATTTCAATATCATCCACCACATTCACAAAATGAAACACAAATTTCCCATTAGATCGCTTCACCACCATATCAGGATTGATCGACTCATCCGTGTAGTCGATTGTGACCTCACCACAAACCAAGTCATACATCGTGATCGGCTTTCGCTCAAAACGAAATCTCCACGCCCCATCATCCTCATAGACGCGATCTGCATCCACCAGCTTCTGGAACCATTTTTCATAAATATCATGCCTCTCAGACTGATTGTATGGCCCAAAATCTCCCCCCTCATCAGGACCCTCATCAATATCCATTCCCAACCATTTCATCCCCTCAAAAATAGCAGCTCTGGCCTCATCCGTATTCCTCTCCTCATCCGTATCCTCTACCCGTAAAATAAACGTCCCGCCATGCTTGCGCGCGAAAAGCCAGTTAAATAATGCAGTACGAGCGCCACCGATATGTAAATAGCCAGTAGGCGAGGGTGCGAAGCGCGTACGGACAGGTTGGACAGGTTTACTCATAACGCAGATTCAATATCCTCTGATTGAAAATGCAACGCGAAATTTAATTTTTTACACCTCCCTACTAATCTGTAAGATGCGTCCATGAAGAAAGTAGCAGCCCATTGGCAAATCATCATCGCACTCGTCGCAGCCGTCTTAGTAGCCACCCTGCTAAAACAATTTGGCGATGTCGCGTGGGTTAAATCAGTCCTCAAAATTTGCTCCCTCCTCGGCGACCTCTTTCTTCAGGGACTGAAAATGATCATCGTCCCGCTCGTGGTATCCTCAATCATCGCCGGCCTCGCAGGGCTAGCCGGATTCGATGGCTTCAAGCGTATGGGAATGAAGACTCTCGGCTTTTACCTCATCAGCACACTGAGTGCCGTCGTGCTCGGACTACTTATCGTAAATACTATCCAGCCAGGTCTAAAAGACGGCAAGCCAAACGCCGAACTCCGCGAAGTATTCGATAACGCACCCGCCCAAACCTCCAGCACCGATAAAGAAAGATTCGCCGCCAACCGCCAAGACCAAGCGAAAGACTGGACATCCATCTTCAAGCGTATGCTCCCACCCAATATCGTCAAAGCTGGCGCAGAAGGCCAGCTTCTAGGACTCCTCGTATTCAGTCTCATGTTCGGCATCGCCATGACCCAGTTCCCCCCAAACCAGATGAAACCCATGCGGGATTTCTTCCAGTCCCTGAACGACGTCATGATAAGAATCACCCAATGGATCATGGTCTGCGCTCCCCTTGGCATCTTCGGCATGATGGTCGCCACCGTCTATAAAAGTGGCGCTGACGTCTTTCAGCAGCTCGCTCCCTACTTCTTCACCGTCCTCATCGCATTAGCCCTGCATATGTTTGTCGTCCTCCCTATACTCTTAAAAATCATCGGAAAAGTAAGCCCCATCGAGCATTTCAAAGCGATGAAAACCGCACTACTCACCGCCTTCTCTACCTCCAGTTCATCTGCCACCCTCCCCGTCACCATGCGCTGCGTGCAGGACAACGCTGGCGTCAGCAAGAAAACCGCCAGCTTCACACTACCACTCGGCGCCACCGTGAACATGGACGGAACCGCCCTCTATGAATGCATCGCCGTCATCTTCGTCGCCCAGGTCATGGGACTAGAAATGGCCTTCGCCGCACAAATGCTCGTCGTCATCTCCGCCCTACTCACCAGCGTCGGCGTTGCAGGAGTCCCCTCCGCATCGATGGTCGCCATCCTCATCATCATGAACAACTCCGGCATCCCAGGAGCTGATAACGCCATCCTCGCACTCTTCGCAGTAGACCGCCTCCTAGACATGAGCCGCACCGCGGTCAACGTATTCGGAGACTCCTGCGCCGCCGTAGTCATCGCCAAATCCGAAGGAGAGATCCTTTATCAAAACCAAAAAGACCCGATTTAAAAAAATTATAATTACCTTAACGTTAGCTGATCCACATTACTCTCTCCACAATAAAAGTTAAATTTTACTAGAAAAAAGCTCATCAACTGCAATATTACACCTCAATAATCGTATCACTACCATGAAACACTTCACACAACGCATCATTCTGCTCCTCTCGCTGAGTTTACTCAGCGCCTTTACTGTATCCGCCAAGAAGAAAGTCCTCTTTTTAGCTGGAAAGCCTAGTCATGCGAATGGTGAGCACGAGTTCCGCGCTGGCTGCATGCACTCTAAGACCTTGCTTCAGTCATGGAATCTATCGAAAAGCATGTTGAGATGAAAAATAATATGAAAAATAAGATCACAATTATCGTAATAAGTGCGTTCATGTTAACCCTCACTGGTATTAGCATTGCTGTGGAACCGCAGGCTGCAGCACCGCTCGTCAGTGTAGACTCCAGCCGTCACTGGAAGACGCACCACTTTGCAATGACGAACTGGTTCTACAAACACAAGTGGAACGACCCAGAAGAACACATCCGTATATTAGCCGAGGCTGGTTATCAGGGTGCCATGCTCTCTCTGAAAGACGATCCACATCGCTGGAAAATGCTTCCTGCCTATCTGAAGGCACTTAAGAAACATAACCTTAAACTCACTGCCGTTCACTGCCGTTTCTATCTCGAGGATGGCACCTATCCACAGGTCATCAAAGATAATCTACCATTACTAAAGGACAGCGGAGCCATTCTCGTGCCCTCGGTAGGTAGCCGCAAGAAAGCTGAACGGCGCAATCCAGCAGCCGTTCAGACCGTAGTGAAGATCTTGCGCGAAATGTCAGACGATGCAGCACGCTTTGGTCTTGGTGGCGTCACCCCCTACATGCACCTCGACAACTGGGCAGAGTCGATTGACGACTGCCTATTTCTTACTGAAAAAGTCGATCGCAAGAATGTCGGCTTGATGTTCCACCTGCATCACTGGACCGCCATCGCAGAACGGGATCACCAGCTAAAGTCTCCTAAAACAGCATTCAAGGTTGATCAAAAAGCACTCAATGCTGCCCTTGCGCGTGCCAAACCTTATCTGATGATGGTGGTGGTTCAGGGGCAGGACAACGACACCGCGAGCCACAAAATCGTAGGTGAAGGTAGCTTCGATCTAGGTCCTTTCGTGCGCACTCTGACAAAACTAAATTATAAAGGACCGCTCGGCACCATGGGCTATAAGCAGTCTGGCGATATTCCCGCAAAATTGGCCAAAGCGCACAAGTCATGGGTCCAGATTCGCGACAAAGTTTTATCATCTAATCTCAAAACTAGCACACAATCTAACAAAAAATCTAACGGTAAACTGGTTGTCACTGAATTTGCCTCCGTGGGAATGATCGGTAGTGTCGTTGGTATCTCTCTCGATAACCAAGGCCACGTCTATGCGACACATACCAAGCGCCGCAACACGGCAGCCCTCGACATCCGGAAGTACCCTTCTTGGGTTGAAGAAACCCTCGCTTCAAAGAGCGTCGAGGACAAACGTAAGCTGATCCGAAGCCGCAAAAAAGACTGGAAGAAACTCTCGCAATACAAAGAACTTATCGTACGCCTCTCCGACACCGATGGAGATGGTAAGGCCGACGAAAGAAAAGTCATGTATGAAGGCTTCAATAGTGAAGTACATGGCTTAGCAGGTGGTATTCTCTACCACGATGGCTCCGCCTATGTGACCTGTATTCCTGGATTTTATAAACTCACGGACACCAATAATGATGGTAACATGGACGAGGTAAAGGAGATAGCAAATGACCTTGGTATCCACATCGGCTATGGTGGTCACGATATGCACGGACCCACACTCGGTCCTGATGGTCGCATCTATTGGTCGATCGGTGACAAATCGTTCGCCGTCATGGAGAACGGCAAAAAACGCATCTACCAAGGACACGGCGGAGTCCTCCGCATCGAACCGGACGGATCAGGTTTCGAAGTATTCGCGCACGGCCTCCGCAATCCGCAGGAACTCGCCTTCGATGAATTTGGCAACCTATTTACAGTCGATAACGATGGCGACTTTGGTGACCGAGAGCGCGTCCACTATATCTTGGAAGGATCGGATTCAGGCTGGCGTGCACATTACCAATACCGGTCTAACAGCCGATGGAAAGAACTCAGCGGATACAACCCCTGGATCGCAGAAGGGCTCTGGAAAACACCCCACAAAGATCAGCCCGCTTACATGACTCCTTGCTTCGCAAACTACTCCACAGGACCCATCGGTCTCGCCTACAATCCCGGCACCGCACTGAACTCCCGCTACCGAAATCACTTCTTCTTAGCCGAATCAAATAAGCGCCTAACCGCCTTTCAGGTAGAGCCTTCCGGCGCAGGATTCAAAATGGGAGAACCGGAAAACATCCTGAGTGGTCCCTTCATCACAGGAGTTCACTTCGGTCCCGACGGCGCACTTTATCTCGGTGACTGGGGCAACAACAGCTGGAAACCCCACAACAAAGGGCGCATTCTGAAACTGGATGACCCCGCTTCAAAAAACGATCCGCTGCGCGAAGAAACTCGTAAATTGCTGGCCTCAAAAACCGCAGACAAAACCCTTGCGAACTTGCGAAGTTTGCTCGGACACGCCGACCAGCGCGTGCGCATGATGGCTCAGTTCGAGTTAGTAAAACGCAACGAGCCCGGACGGGCTCAGCTCACTAGTGCGGCGCTCGTTGGTAAGAACCGCATGGCGCGTATCCACGGCATCTGGGGCTTGGGTCAAGCCGCACGCCAAAACCAACAACTTGCAACCCCCCTAATGTCACTCCTTGAAGATTCAGATCCAGAAGTTCGCGCCCAAGTTGCCAAGGTCCTCGGAGACGCAGGCTTAACAGTTGCTGCCGATCCCATTTCCAAACTTCTCGCAGATGAGAATGCCCGCGTCCGTCACATTGCCGGAATCGCCCTTGGCAAGCTAGGCTCTTCCGCTCATCTGGATCAGGCCGTCGCGATGATTGCTTCTAATGAAGCCAACGATGTTTTCATCCGCCACGCCGGTGTGATGAGTCTAGCTGCCGCAGCTCGTCAGGAACCTAATAAAGTATCCGCTCTCTCAGAGCATCCCTCCACAGCCGTTCGCCAAGCAGCCGTGGTGGCGCTTCGCCGTCAAAGCAATCCCGAAGTCACAGTCTTCCTGTCCGACTCAGAGGAATCCGTCGCTACCGAGGCCGCCCAGGCGATCCATGATGACGACTCGATTCCTGCTGCGTTCCCTATATTAGCCGCCCTTCTAGATGACCCAAACATTACTAACAGCATCATCCTGCGAAGAGCGATCAGTGCCAATCGCCTGCTCGCCACAGATCTTCATGCACAACGTTTGGCCGAGTTTGCGATACGTAAAAGCGCCCCTGAAGAGATGCGGGTCGAAGCACTACAAACTCTTGCGGATTGGAACTCTCCACTAATACTGGATCGCGTTCAAGGTATCCACCGCGGACTGCCTGGTGCTAGTCGTGAAGCGGCTATTACCGCTATTGATCAGACGATTGGTCAGCTCTTAGGCAGTAAGTCAGCAGCTCTTCGTAAAGCGACAACCCAGCTCATCAGCAAACTGCAATATGGTGACGCCACCAAGCGTATGGAGGATTTATTCACTGACAAGACTCAGGATATCGTCCTTAGAGCATCAGCTTTACAAACCTTATACTCTCTCAAGTCGTCAGAATTACCTGAGATTCTAAAGCTTGGTTTGACTTCTCCTCATCCTTCCCTTCGCGCGTCCGCGCTTGAAATCCAAAGTGAAATTGCCCCACTCGATGAGAGCACTTGGCAGGCTCTCCTTAGGGCAAATAAAAGCAAGGATATTCAAGAACGTCGCAGCGCACTCGCTGCCGCCTCACGTATCAAGAGCGACCGCTCCAAACTGTTTCTACTTAACAAAATGCAAGGTTTAAAGAAAAACCAAACTCAAACCGATCTACAGCTCGATCTCTATCTCGCTGCAAAAAATAGCACCTTTAAAGAAGTCAAGAAAGCCGCCAAGGAATTCGAGTTATCTCTGTCCACCAATTCTTTAGGACTGCATCAATTAACCCTCCACGGAGGCGACTCCTCAGTCGGAAAACAGATTTTCCATGCCAATGCAGCTGCTCAATGTATTCACTGCCATGTAGTGGGAGGTGACGCCAAAGAGATAGGAGTCGGCCCAGACCTCAAAGGAATCGCTTCGAAAAAGGATGACGCTTACCTCCTCCGATCCCTCATTAACCCTAATGCCGATATCGCCGCTGGTTTTCTTTTCGAGACCTTCACACTAAAAAACGGCGAGGAAAAGATCGATAATGTGAGCAAAGAAACCGACAAAGTCCTCACCCTAAGTGACGGCACTAAAATTATGGCCGGAGACATAATCAAACGATCACCCATCAACGTTTCAGCGATGCCACCGATGGGATCTCTGTTATCTCTGTTAGAAGTCCGTGATCTAATCGCCTATTTAAATAGGCTAAAATAATATGATGATCAACTCACATCCGAAGTAGAAAGATTAACAACCAATTTTGAGGTTACGAGGAGTAAAGTCAAAGATGAAGTCATCAGAAAGAAGCCGCAACACGTTGGTAATCCTTACGACAATCTTGTGAAAAGCCCCAAGCTTGATAATATTTCTATAATTGAGATCCCAGAGTAAACTGAAAATCGAAGAGAAAGTCAAATGGGGTCAATCCGTGAATCATTAATTCTCTTAGGTTCATTATGCTATACACCATATTAGATTAGAGGCTTAATCTAATTGAAAATCCACACATAACTCTGCTCCGTAAAATCTACAAGAGTCTGTCCCTTAGTTGGGGAATATGGCAGGTTATGGTAATTCCAAAAATCACTTTCGGAACTGCTTCAGGCCAGCACACACCACCCCAAAGCCTTGGCACGCTCCTATCGTCGATCACCCCCGCAGCTTCGGCCTAATGCTGAAAATTCCGCACCACATATTTTCCGCTCTTTAACAATAAGTGGAAATAAAGAACAAAATTTACTAGAAAAAACTCATCAAATGTAATATTACAACACAATCATCGTAAAACTATTATGAAACACCACACCAAAACCATCATTCTATTCCTAACGCTGAGTTTACTCAGTGCCTTTAGCGTATCCGCCAAGAAGAAAGTCCTCTTTTTAGCAGGTAAACCTAGTCATGCGAATGGTGAACACGAGTTCCGAGCTGGCTGTATGCTACTCGCAGACGCCCTCAATGAAAGCGGTGCTAACATTGAAGCTAAAGTGCACTTCTACGGTTGGCCGGAGGATGAGTCCATCTTCGATGGAGTCGATGCTTGTATCATCTATGCAGATGCTGGTGGCAGATTTGGTGAGAAATATGCCTTTCTCGATAAAAAAGTCAAAGAAGGCATGGGCATCATGTTCATGCATTATGGTGTTCACCCTCCTAAAAAGATCGGCGAAAAATACTTCACTGACTGGATCGGTGCCTACATGACGGATGAGATCTCGGTAAATCCTCACTGGATCGCAGACATCGTCCCAGACAAATCTCACCCTATCGCTCGCGGGATGAAGGAAAGCTTTACCGCCTATGA